>BNJS01001584.1_pt1 | contig 296465 bp, 315 predicted proteins | sample 8540461 | NCBI WGS metagenome assembly BNJS01 (sample SAMD00202454, study PRJDB9452) | human saliva metagenome | isolation source: human saliva | place: Japan
CATCAATGACATCAGCGGGAGGAACAATTGTGTCGGCAATAGTAAGACAGGTGGCCGGGGTGGAACAGCCGCCCTTGGAGATCCGGGGTGTGGACAGAAGTCGAAGCCACCGTAGTCCAGGTGGCGGTCGACGACGTACTGCTCGATCTGGTGGCGCAACGCCTGGCGCCAGGATGGAAAACCACAGGCCGGGGCCAATCTACTCAGGGAAGGGTAAAGGTCGAGCAAGCACCGAGCCTGCAGTGGTCACACTTGGCGGCCTCGGCCAGAACAGGTCTGGTAAGCCCAGAAGTCGCCTTGCTGGCCAGGCGGTGCCGTAGATCCGCTGGAGGTGCCGGACTCGTACCCCCCAGTACGCCGACGAGACTTGATCAGCGCGCCTGCCCACGTGCGGATTCGAGGCAGGTGATGCAACGCAGGTCGGTCAGGCGACGCTCCCGTCCGCGCCGAACGTATCGTACATGGTGGCCCGCCAGCCGGAGACCTCGACCGAGGCGCCCTCGGCGCCCACGCGCGATGACAGGCGCGGGCTGCGGCCATGTCCTCACGCCCTCGGCCCTCAGTGATGCGCGCGCACGAAGCGCTGCCCTCTGACGACCCGCTTCGCCGCTTCCAATCTGCGCTCTGGGTGACAGCGTCGATGGCGCAGTCATGTAAAGCCGTCAGTGATGAAGGCCGATACCGGTTCGTCAAGGAACTCCTGGACGGCGCCAACGACGTGGGTGGCGCTGGCGAGATCAGGCCGTCCTCGCTGGACGGTGATGGGCTCGACGACGGCGCCATCGGGAACCTGGCGCTCAGGTCCCAACGCCCCGTTGAACGCGTGCGACGACGCCGTCCTTTGACGTCCTGCAGAAGGAACCCACGTGACGCCTCAATGGTACGTGGCGCGCCGTGAGGTGATCATCATAGACTGGTCTGCACAGGCGCTCCCTCTGAGCAATGGTTGCACCACGTTCAGCGCGATCACCGTCCTGACCGCGGACTCAGTACTCCCGTGAGCGCCGCGCGCCTGGTCGTCAAGCGACGCTTCGGACACGGTGGGTATATGAATGGGGACGTCCAGGCCCATCCACCTCGGTGACAGCTGTATGCCTTCCGTAGAGCGAGGGGACGCGGGCAAAACCCCCACGAAGATAGACCGCAGTAGCCCTCTGAGCCAGGGTGCAGGCAGCCCCCAGTACAGGGCCTCGGCCCCGCAGGTGCGACTCGTTGAGAGGCGCCGTAGCCAGACACAGGTCTTGCCGGGGTGAGAATGAGGTCCCAGGCATGGGACGCGTCCCTTACACTGGAACGACGGCGTTCCCCAGCGACGTCAGCATGTTCAGTAGACCTCGGCGTCCTTGGAGCCAAAGCCGTCTCGCTCGGCGTTCACGCAGGACCTCATAGACCTCGCCGAACTCTCGCGGCTCAGACGGTCTCTCTCACGTGGTGAATCCGGCCTCGGGCCACGCGCTCGGCGCCGCTGCGGCGGCCGATCCTTGGGCACATGACCGCGGCAATCTTCCTCAGAGCGTCTTAGAGCCAGATCAATGACGTAGAGATGCGGTCATGGTGATGGTTGGAAGTAGCTCTGCGGTCAGGTGTGGCGATTGACTGGGCAGATGCATCATGACACCGAGCGCAGCAGGCGGCGCAGGTGGGCGCCATGGGCGACTGCTCCTGTAGGCCAGACCAGACGTGCCAGCACGGGTCGTGCAGATCGTAGCGGTACAGGGCGATGGCAGCCACGACGCCGCGTCTGCCGCCGGTGCGTTGGCAGACGCGCTCTCGGGCGCCGGGCTCGTGCCGGAGGCTGTTGTACAATAGCGCATCGTCGTGGTTATCGGGCGGTCGGAGGTGGAGTGCACCGGCTCTCGGGGGTGAGTGGGCCCGATGCCTTGGGCTTCTCAACATGCCTTCTCAGCCCTTTCGGCCTTCTGCGTTCAGAGGGCTTCTGCAGCATCCTCCGTGCGGTGCAGGCGAAACCGTCCGGGTGTCGCCGGCTCGGGGAGGCGGCTGGCGCGCGCGCGGTCTGCGGACTGTCGGTCGTGTGGTCTCGGTGGAGAGTCTGAGGGGCTCGAGGTTTCAGGTGCAGTGTCGGGCGTGGTGCTGTCCAGGCATGTTCTCGTTCTCGGGCATTCAGCGGGACCTGTCGACTCGTTGCGGCGGATAGTTGCGGGCGAACTTGCGGTAGTGGTTGAGGCGGCTGGGCTCGGTCGTCACGCGCCGGCGGGTGAGCGCTCGGCCGGGTCGCACGGTCGATCCCTGCACCCAGGTTCTTGGCCTTGCGGCGCAGCGCCTCGTCGGACACGCGCGCGTTGCGATTGACGCCGTCGAGGACCGCCAGGAGTAGAAGGACCTGCCGGGTGACCTCGACGACTCGTCGCGCCGGTTCAGGACCAGGTCCTCGAGCATGACGGCCGTAGTTAACTTTCGCTGGCGGTCTTGAGGTAGAAGAGTTGCGGCCGATGCGGGGTTGACCTCGAGAGAGGATCTCCGTCCGTCACGCTTGGGTCCCACCTTGATGTCGGGGTTGGCGAGATCACGCGGTAGCCGGCGTGGCGCAGCAGGCGTACGTCGCTCGGGTCAGGAAGGCCTCAGGTGATCCTTGGTGACCGGGTTGCCGATCATGTGGTGGGGGCGTGGTCCTGCAGAAGGACGCGCGCCGAGCCGATGACGCAGCTCGCCGGTGGAGTCCATGTGGGCGGTCACCGAGCGCGCATGGCGGTGCTCGTCGCCCGGGGATGCACTCCTGGACCAGGAAGGTGGAGCGCGGTAGCCGGCCTGTGAGGCTCTGCCACATGCGCGGCCAGCTCGGCCGCGTCATCGATGAGCAGATCTTGCGCTTGCCGAAGGATGCAGGTCGTGGTCGGCGCCGATGGCGGCCTTGGCCTGACGCGAACTCCAGGCCCAGCTCGGCGGCGGAGGGTCGAGGGCTCGCGGTCGGGATCGGCCAGGTCGACGGCGCTCGCGTGAGCCTCCACCTCGGCGCCAACAGCCGGGAGAAGGATGCCGTCGTCACTGACGGCGTTGAGCACGTCGATGTCCGAAGGAGCAGCACGTAGGTCATCGGCGCGCGCGCTCGCGGTAGGCGGCGGAGATCATGGCGGCTGCAGCGTCGGTGGCCATGAGCACGCGCGCTGCGGAGCCCTCTGCCCTTGGCCCGGGCCCTGCAGCAGCGCGATCGTCCGCTCGGCGGCGCTCCGGCCTCCTGGTGGACGACGGAGATGTGTAGGCGGACACTGGAGAGTCGCCACGATGGGGTCCGAGGCCACGATCGTCAGCAGGTGCCGGTGACGCTCAGCGAAACTGCCGCGCCGGGGCGTAGGCGCCGATGTCTCCTCTCAGGACCACGGGCGGCAGGTGCCTGAAGCGTTCCGTCATGCATCCGTCGATTTCTTACCGCAGGATAACGCTCCCTCCCAGATGGTAGAGCACGCCAGGATGACCCGTTTCGCGGCCTTCATGAGGACGTCACGATCGGACACGCAGCCGATCCCGACGTTGCGGGGCGACGTCGGAGGCTCCGGCCGGATTTCCAGGCGGACGCCACCCCGACCGAGCAGCCGGATCGCGGCGTTCCGGTGACACGCCTCCGCCCGGCGCGCGAACGCCGAGAACACGACACGCGGCCTGAAGCACCACGCTCACGCCGATGACCGGGCGCGAGGCCGGGCGGCGTGCTCGGGCCTATATGATTTCATCAGAATCTGGTGGGCGATACTGGGATCCGAACCCGGTGACCTCTTCCGTGTCGGGAAGCGCTTGCTCCCCGCTGCTTAATCGCCCTGAGCGGATGACGGGACTCGAACACGCACCCTCACCTTGGCAAGGTGACTCTACCAGCTAGAGCCCATCGCGGCGTGACCCTTGCGGTGCGGGAAGAAAGTTAGCAAGAGGTCGTCGCCGGAGGCAAAACCATCAGCACCGATCCTCGCGAGGTGTCTCACGCTGGGCGCCTGTGATCAAGACGGAGTCGGCAAGAGGTACTGACGTGACAGTCTTTCTCACGCCTGCCTTCACACCTCGGTCGTGGCGAGGTTGTCCTATGACCACGCCGACGACACGAGGCCTCAGGCCTCCAGGAAACTCAGGGAAGCTCCGCAGCGCCAGATCTGGCCAGCCACCCCTACCCGCTCGGGGCGACCTACGACAGCTCGGGAACCACGCCCTCTGCTCACTCGGCGACCGGCGTCGGCCTGTGCCTGTTCGACGAGGAGGGCAGCGAGGGCGGGTGGCGCTCAAGGAGGGTCGACGGCGACGTCTCAGCGCCTACCTTCCTGGGATCTCACCGGGACAGAAGTACAGCTACCGGGTGGACGGCTCTGATCCGGCCTCCGAGCCGCCGCTGCGACCCCTCAAAGCTGCTGCTGGACCCCGTGCATGAGGCGATCTCCGGCAGGTGACGCCTCCCAAGTCCCGTACTCCTGCACCTTCGACTAGCGGAGGTGCTGTGAGGAGGACTCCGCCGGGACACACCATGCGCTCGGTGGTCATCAACCCTACTTCGACTGGGGCCATGACCGTCCCCGGGGCTGAGAGTACCACGGACGATCATCTACGAGGCCCATGTCGAGGGAATGACAGCTGCACCCCATGGTTCCCGAGAAACCTGCGGGGCTACCGCCGGCCTGTCGCAGCCCGCGGTCATCAGCACCTCAAGAGCCTGGGCGTCACGGCCATCGAGCTCATGCCGGTCCACCAGTTCGTCAACGACACCCACCTGCAGAAAGGGGCTGTCCAACTACTGGGCTACAACACGATCGGCTTCTTCGCTTGCACAACACACTAGCCGCCTACAGGGACCGAGGGCAGCAGGTCAGGTTCAAGTCCATAGGTCAAGGCCTTCCACGAGGAGGGCATCGGGTCATCCTGGACGTGGTCCACAACCACACGGCGAGGGCAACCACCTGGGCCCACCCGCCTTCCGCAGCATCGACAACGGCTCCTACTACCGGCTCGTGGACGGCTCCTTGACCCACTACTTCGACCTCACCGGGCACCGGCAACTCGCTGCTCATGCGCTCACCGGCCGTCCTCCAGCTCATCATGGACTCGCTGCGTTGCCGGGTCACTGGGATGCACGTGGACGGGTTCGCTGCGACCTGGCCTCCACCCTGGCCCGCCAGTTCCCGCGAGTCGACAAGCTCAGCGCCTTCTTCGACATCATCCACCAGGACCGGTGCTCTCCCAGGTCAAGCTCATCGCCGAGGCCCTGGGACGTGGGCGACGGCGCTACAACGTGGGCGGGTTCCCGGCCCTGTGGGCAGGTGGAACGGTAAATACCCGCGACACCGTGCGCGACTTCTGGCGGAGAGGCCTCACACCCTGGGCGAGTTCGCCTCCGCATCACCGGCTCCTCCGACCTGTACCAGCACGCCGGTCGCACACCGGTGGCCAGCATCAACTTCGTCACCGCCCGACGAGCTTCACGATGCACGACCTGGTCTCCTACAACGAGAAAGCTACAACGGCCAACCTCGAGGCAACGCCGACGGCGACAACAACAACCGCTCCTGGAACTGCAGCGCCGAGGCCCCCACTGACGACCCGACGATCACCGGCTGCGTCATCGCCGGACCCGTAACTTTTGGCCTGTACCATCCTGTTCGGTCAGGGCGTCCCCGATCTGTCACGGCTGACGGGCGGGACCCAGGAAACAACAACGCCTACTGCCAGGACAGTGAGATCTCGCTGGATCGACTGGAACCTCGATAGGCGGGACAACGACCTGCTCCAGTTCACCCGCACCATGATGTGGCTGCGTCGGGACCACCCGGTGCTGCGGCGTCGGCGATTCTTCACCGGGGACGCCAGGCACGGCGGTGAGAGCGAGCTCGGCGAGATCGAGTGGCTCACATCCCGGCTGGTGAGTCGATGACCGATCGGGACTGGACCACCTGGTACGCCCGCGCCATGATGGTCTTCCTCAATGGGGAGGCCATCACCGAGCCTGATGAGCGGGGTCAGAGAGTCGTGGACAACTCCTTCCTCGTGCTCATCAACGCCTCCGACGAGGACATCACCTTTACCCTTCCGGGCGAGGGCTACTCCCCCACCTGGAAGGTCGCCCTGGACACGGCTCCGGCGGTGGACGGGGACTCCGACCCGGTCCTTGCCGCGGACGAGACCGTCACGGTGGAGGCCCGCTCCATGCTCTTCCTCACCGATGCCCCGGAGTCCGACGCGACGACGGAGCGGCTCCAGCGGTAGAGCCCGTGCCGGCCGACGCGCAACCGGATACGACCAGACAACAGCGCACCGCCCGACGCGCCAGACGAGCTCAGAGTCACGCATGACCGACGCAGTGGACGCAGCGGTGGATTTCGAGAACTCTGGATAGGAAGGCTCAGGGGGCTCAGCGATTCAACTGTCTCCGCAGGTCGGCGGGCCCCACCTCGCCCCCTGGTCGGGCACGTGCCGGCCTGCGCACCGCACGCCGGTGACCACCTACCGGCTCCAGCTGGGAGCGGACCTCACCTTCGCCGACGCCAAGGCGCTAGTCCCCTACCTGGCCAGCCTCGGGGTCACCGACCTCTACCTGTCTCCGGTCCTCACCGCCGCCCCGGGGTCCACCCACGGGTACGACGTCGTCGATCATCGGCGCATCAGCGCCGTCATGGGTGGGCGCGACCAGCTCGAGTCCCTGGCTGCCGAAGCCGGCTCCCACGGTATGGGCGTCGTGGTGGACATCGTTCCCAACCACATGGCGGTGCCGACCCCCTGCTGGCACAACCTTCCCCTGTGGTCGGTACTGCGCGAGGGCCCGGACTCCTGCCGCCTGGTTCGACCTCTCCCTGGACGAGCCCATCCTCATGCCGATCCTGGGCAAGCGCATCGGCGTGGTCCTGGCCGACGAGGAGCTCACCCTGGAGCAGATGGTGGTCCCCGGTCAGGAGGATCTGGGCGAGCAGTGGGTGCTGCGCTACTACGACCACGCCTTCCCGTCGCCCAGGGGCACGGGTCGCTGCCGATGCACGTGCTCGTCGAGCGTCAGCACTACCGTCTGGCCTACTGGAAGGTCGGTGACGAGGAGATCAACTACCGGCGGTTCTTCGACGTCGGCACCCTGGCCGCGATCGGGTGGAGGGCCGACGTCTTCGCCGGGAGCCACGCCCTCATCCTGGAGCTCATGCGGGCCGGTGTCATCAGCGCCCTGCGCGTGGACCACCCGGATGGCCTGGCCGAGTCCGGCAGCTACCTCACGCAGCTGGCGCGCACCCGATGGATCGTGGATCGCTGCGGAGAAGATCCTGGCGCCGAACGGTCCTGCCCACCTCCTGGCCGGTGGCCGGAACCACCGGCTACGACGCCGCTTGGAGGATCGACCAGCTTCAGGTGGACCCCGCCGGAGCCGCCCGACTGGGCGCACTCATGCAGGAGCTCACCGGTGACGCACCGGTCGACTACGACCGCATCGTCGAGGAGGCCAAGCGGGAGGTCATCGCCGGGTCGTTAGCCGCGGAGGTCGACCGCCTGGCGCGCATCCTGGAATCGTTGACCTCGCAGGACGTTCGTCTGCGTGACCACACACTGCGCGACCTGCGGGCCTGCGTCGTCGAGCTGCTCGTGGCCGCCGATCAGTACCGGGTCTACGTCGTCCCGGGTACACCGCCCAGCCCGGAGACGGCCGCCGTCCTGCACGCCGACGCCGAGCGCGCCCGACAGCGCCTCGAGCCGGACCAGGGCGAGACACTCGACCTCGTGGTCGCGATCCTTCTGGGCGAGCCGGTCGGCTCCGAGGGTCTGTCGGAGGCCCCGGAGCGTGCCGAGGCAGTCATCCGCTTCCAGCAGGTGTGCGGGGCAGTCACCGCCAAGGGGGTGGAGGACACGGCCTTCTACCGCTGGACCCACCTGACCAGTCTCACCGAGGTCGGCGGGAACCCGGCCGGATTCGCGTTGAGCGCCGACGAGGCCCACGCCTGGGCGGACCGGGTCCAGAACACCTGGCCCGACACAATGGTCACCTCCACCACTCACGACACCAAGCGCGGCGAGGACGTGCGCGCGCGCCTGGACGTACTGGCCTCCTACGCCGACGAGTGGAGCGATCTCGTCCACCGCCTGCGCGCCGTGACCGCGCAGGCCCGCCCTCTGGACCTCGACGGGCGCAGCGAGAACCTGCTGTGGCAGACCCTGTGGGGCACCTGGGCGCCCGACAGCCACGACCCCATGAATCCCGAGCGCCTGAACGCCTACCTCATCAAGGCCTCCCGGGAGCAGAAGGTTTGGACCACCTGGACCGCCCCGGACCTGGCCCGCGAGCAGGCCCTGACCGACTACGCCACCCACCTGCTGAGCAATGAGGACGTCACCCGCGAGCTTGAGGGCTTCGCGACTCTGACGGCCAAGGCGGTACGCACCGCCGTCCTGGCCAACAAGGCTCTGGCCCTGACCTGGATGGGGGTGAGCGACATCTACCAGGGCAGTGAGATCACCCGCACCTCCCTGGTGGACCCCGACAACCGGCGCGCGGTCGACTACACCGGTCCCGCCGGCCTCATGAGCACCCTGGAGCGCCTCGACTCCGGCGCCACTCCGCGCAACCTCGACGAGGACAAGCTCTTCCTCACCTCCCGCCTGGCGCGCTTGCGCGCCCTCGCGCAACACCTTCGTCGGCCCCGGTCAGACTACCGGGCCATCCGGTGACCACCTCCTTCGCCTTCGCCTACGCCCGTCTGCTCGACGAGGCGCCCGACATCGTCGTCATCGTCAGGCGCCTGTCCGAGCGGCTCGAGCAGCTGGGCGGGTGGCGTGAGGAGAGCGTCGTCCTGCCCGACGGCACCTGGGAGGACGTCCTGCACGGCGGCACCGTGGAGGGCGGCAACCAGCCCCTGGCCGCGGTGGTGGGAGACGCGCCGGCCGTCGTCCTGGCCAAGGTCCCCACGAGGACATCCGCTGACACCGCTCAGCCTGGTCAGTCCGCGGAGGAGGCCACCCCATGAGCCCGACGCCACGGACCTGGACCTCTCCCGCTCTACCCGTGGGACCACGGGTGCCGGTGTGGGCGCCCTCAGCCCGGAGCGTGGAGCTGCACCTGCCCGGGGACGACCGGCTGGTCGGCATGGTCCCGGCCTCCGGAGGATGGTGGACCGCGCCCTTCGACCTGGAGCCGGGTACCGACTACGCCTTCCGTGTGGACGGCTCCCCGAACCGCCCCGATCCTCGCAGCGCCCTGCAGCCTCACGGCGTCCACGGCCCCTCGCGAACCGTGGACCCGGCCTCGTGGCAGTGGACCGACCAGGACTGGGCGGGCAAGGAACTGCTCGGCTCGGTCATCTACGAGCTTCACGTGGGCACCTTCACCCCGGAGGGCACCCTGGACGCCGCCATCTCCCGCCTGGGTCACCTGGCCGATCTGGGCGTCGACATCGTCGAGCTCATGCCGCTGGCAGCCTTTCCCGGCAAGGCGGGCTGGGGCTATGACGGAGTGGGACTGTGGGCGGTCCACGAGGCCTACGGAGGCCCCGAGGCCCTGGCCCGCTTCGTCGACGCCGCCCATCGCGCCGGCATCGGCGTGTGCCTCGACGTCGTCTACAACCACCTGGGCCCGTCGGGCAACTACCTCAGCGTCTTCGGCCCGTACTTCACCCGGGCCCACCACACGCCCTGGGGCGAGGCCGTCAACTACGACCATGACGGCAGCCAGCAGGTGCGTGCCTTCGTCATCGACTCCGCCCTGCGCTGGCTGCGGGACTTCCACGTCGACGCCCTGAGGCTGGACGCCATCCACGAGATCAAGGACGACGCCGCAGCCGCCGACCCACCCCAGGCGCACGTCCTGGCCGAGCTCTCCGACGCCGTGGCCTCCCTGTCCGCCGAGCTGGGCCGCCCCCTGGGCTTGGTGGCGGAGGCCGACCTCAACGACGTCGGTGTCATCACTCCCACCGACGAGCCGCCACCGGCCAAGATGCCAAGCCTGGGCATGACCGCCCAGTGGGCCGACGACGTCCACCACGCCCTGCACGCCCGGCTCACCGGCGAGGCCCAGGGCTACTACGGGGACTTCGCCGAGGCCGGCGCCTGGGCCAAGGCATATGGACGGGCTTTCCTCCACAACGGCACCTGGTCCACCTTCCGGCAGCGGGACTGAGGGAGCACCGTGCCCGAGGCCACCGACCCCCGGCGCTTCGTCGTCTTCGGCTCCGACCATGACCAGGTCGGCAACCGGGCCGTCGGCGACCGTCCCTCGACCAGCCTCGACGACTCCGCCCTGGCGGCCACCGCCGCCCTGGTGCTGTTGTCCCCCTACACGCCCATGCTCTTCATGGGCGAGGGGTAGGGGCACGCGTACCCTTCCAGTTCTTCACCGACTATGAGGAGACCGACCTCGCCCGCAGCGTCAGCGAGGGCCGCGTACGGGAGTTCGCCGGCTTCGGCTGGGACGCCGACGAGATCCCCGACCCTCAGGCGCCCAGCACCGTTGAGGCCTCGCGCCTGCGCTGGTCAGAGCTGAACGAGCCCGGGCACGCCCGCATGCTGTCGTGGTACCGCGCGCTGACCGCCCTCCGACGCGAACTGGGCTGGTCGCGTCGCACCGCCTGGCCCCAAATCGACGAGACCGATGACGTCCTCACGGTAACCTACGAGGACATCGTCGTCGCAGCCAATCTCTCCGGTCAGAAGCGCCCCGCTCCCGCTTTCACGACAGTGCTCCTGTCCTGGGACACGATCGATCCAGACCAGCCGGTCATGTCCCACGGACAGACACTCGTCGCTCGGCGCTGACGAGGCGGATCAGGAGGCCTCCCACCACGACACGCCGCACGCTGCCGCACCGAGACTCAACAGATGCACATCCGTTCAGAAAGGCAGGTACCTCGATGGCACACAATATGCAACCCACTGCGCGGCGTGGCTTCGTGTGCCCGCCGCAGTGGCGCACTAGCGTGGCATCCGTGACTATCAATGGCAGGCCGCGCCAGAACGAGGCAGGTGTCATCCCCGAACGATTCGAGGAAGCGCTCCTGTCCCTTCGCAACGCGCCCCGTTCACGAGGGCTCCTCATGGAGGAAGTGCCCGCTCCCAAGAAGCTGGCGCCCTACTCCGCCGCACTGACGGCGGAGACCGTTGAGGCGGTCGGCACCACGCCGATCGCCACCGGACGCTTCGTCGTCCTCCACGACCCCAACGGTCAGGACGCCTGGGACGGAGACTTCCGCATCGTGGTCCAGGCGCGTGCCCGGATCGATGACGAGGTCGGCATGGACCCCGTCTTCGAGTCCGCTGCCTGGAGCTGGCTCACCGACGGGCTGGAGGACTCCCCGAGCCGGGTACCCGGGCGCTGGTAGGAACCGTCACCAGGGTCCTGTCCGAGACCTTCGGCGGGCTGACCCTCACCGACTCCTGCGCCCACGCCGAGATCCGAGCCTCATGGACACCCACGACCACTCATCTCGGCCCCCACCTGACCGCCTGGCACGAGCTCCTCCTGGTCGCCTCCGGCCACGAACCGGCCGCGGTCCACCCGCTCACCCTCGCCGGAGTCGCCAGGTGACAACCCGCGCAACCGGCGCCTCCCGCCCAGCCATATCCTCGGCCGCACCCACCCATCTGCGTCCTCGGCCGCACCCCGCCCAGCCGTACCCCCGGGACGACGGACCATCCCATCAGCCCCCACGACGTCATCGACTACCCGCGTCCCCGGGACGGTCTGCCCAAGATCACCAGTACTCCCACCGACCTGAGCCGGGTCGCCCACCTTCTGGCCGACGGTCGCGGCCCCGTCGCCGTTGACGCCGAACGCGCCTCAGGCTTCCGCTACGGACAGGACGCCTACCTCGTCCAGCTCCGGCGTGAAGGCGTCGGCACCCTCCTCATCGACCCGGTCACCAGCGGTCCGCTGACAGAGCTGGCCACCACCCTCGACGGCCCCGAGTGGATCCTTCATGCTGCCGACCAGGACATCCCCTGCTTGACCGCCCTCGGCCTGAGGGCCACCTCCCTGTTCGACACCGAGCTGGCCGCCCGGCTCCTGGGACGCCAGCACGTCGGGCTGGGAGCTGTCATCGAGGAGACCCTGGGGCTGCGCCTGGCCAAGGACCATGCGGCGGCCGACTGGTCCACCAGGCCCCTGCCCACCTCCTGGCTCATCTACGCCACTCTCGATGTCGAACTGCTCATCGACCTCAGGCACGCCCTGGCCGCCGAGCTCGAGGCGGCCGGCAAGGCGCAGTGGGCCGCCCAGGAGTTCGAGCACGTGCGGACCAGGCCGGCCAGGCCCGCCAAGCTCGACCCGTGGCGCAAGACCCCGCGAGCAGGAAGCGCCGTGCGCTCCCCCCGCTCGCTCGCGATCCTGCGCGAGCTGTGGCAGTCCCGGGAGGAACTGGCCGCAGAGCTCGACCGGACCCCCTCCAAAGTTCTGTCCCACCAGGCTCTCATCGCCGCCGCCGTCGCCCGACCCCGATCGCGGCGCAAGATGGCCAGCCTCAAGGAGTTCTCCTCCCGGCAGGCGCGCCAGAACCAGGAGCGCTGGTGGAGAGCCATTGAGGCGCCCTGGAGCTGCCCGACGACGAGCTGCCCCCACCCGAGCCCCGATGGGTCCCGAGGATCTTCCCCACCCGCGCACCTGGCAGCGTCACCATGCCGAGGCCGCCGACCAGTTCAATCGAGTACGCGGGGCCGTCAGGCAGCGCGCCGAGGGCATCCATGTCCCCCAGGAACTGCTCCTGGCGCCGGGCTGCCAACGCCGTCTGGCCTGGGACCTCGGTGAGGAGATCGAGGCCGGACGCACCGGCGGCGTCAGTGCCCAGGAGATCGGTGAGCGCCTGGCCGCCATGGGGGCCAGACCATGGCAGATCGAGCAGGCAGCACCCGCCCTAGCGACAGCACTGAGCTGAACGCTCCTCGAGCACACACGACGGGCGCCGTCCGCCTCGGTGGTGGACGGCGCCCGTCGTCGTCACAGACTCGTGGACGTGCAACCTGACGGCCTCTGAGAGCCTCAGTGAACCTCGAAACCATAGGAACGGAAGATGGCGCGCGTGGACTCCACAAGCTCCGGCTCCGGAGGCCTGGTGTCACGCAACTGGTACTTCAGTCCCAGAGCATCCCATTTGTCGGTGCCCATCTGGTGGAATGGCAGGACCTCAACACGGCTGACCGAGCCCCAGCGCTCAATGATGCGGGCCACGTTGTGGACGTTCTCGGGGTCGTCAGTGAGGTCCGGGACCAGGACGAACCGGGCCCAGATCTCGATCCCCTTGGCCGCCAGCCGGTCACCGAAGGTGATCGTCGGGGCGAGGGAGCGTCCCGTCACCTTCTTGTAGGTCTCCTCATCACCGCTCTTGACGTCGAGGAGCACCAGGTCGATGTTGTCGAGCATCTCATCGCTGGCATTGGCTCCCAGGAACCCCGAGGTGTCGATGCACGTGTGGATACCCATCTTCTTCGCACCGGCCAGGAGCTTGCCCGCGAAGGCCGGCTGCATGAGAACCTCGCCGCCTGACAGCGTGACACCGCCCTTGGACGCACGGAACACCCCCCGGTAGCGGCGCATACGACGGAGAAGCTCCGGGGCCTCAACCGGCTCGCCGTCCTTCATGAGGAAGGTGTCGGGGTTGTGGCAGTACAGACACCGCAGGGGGCATCCGTTGAGGAAGACGGTCATCCGGGTACCGGGACCATCCACCGCGGTGACGAGCTCCCAGGAGTGGATCGAGCCCAACTCACCGGCCCGCATCCGGGCCAGGCGCTCAGAGCGCTGAAGGTCCGTCAGCTCCTCGAGCCCGCCGATACCCGCCCCGCGCAAACGGGCGGCCGGGGCCAGGAAGTCCTGGTCCCGACCGCCGTCGCGCACGGTCGTCGTGGTCTGCGTCATGACCGCTCGCCGTGCTCCAGGGCTCAGGCCTGGGAGTGGAAGGTGCGGTGGAGCACGTCAAGCTGCTGCTCGCGAGTCAGCTTGACGAAGTTGACGGCGTAGCCGGAGACGCGGACCGTGAGGTTCGGGTAGTTCTCCGGGTGCTCCATCGCGTCCTCGAGGGTGTTGCGGTCCAGGACGTTGATGTTGGCGTGGTACAGGCCCTTGACGCCGCCGTTGTCCTGACGCTGCGCCTTCATGGAGGCGAGGCGCTCTTCATACGTGGCCATGGTGGCCCCTTTCTGAGGTGATGTTATCGATGTGTGAGAGGTTGCTGCGGTGTGATAAGCCGGGGAAGCCGGCTGAATCAGATCTCGGCGCAGTCGTCGGGAACGAATCCGGCGTCGAGGATGCCCACGAGGTTGGCGACGCGCTCATCGAGCGTACGGCCCAGCCCCTGCGGGGTGATCGTGTTGGTCAGCGAGATGCCGTCCAGGGCGTCGTTGTAGTCGAGCTTGCCCACGCTGAGCATCGAGGCGACCATGCCGTGAGTGTCCATCCCGTTCTCCGGGTTGGCGCCGGGCGAGAAGGGGGTGCCCTTCTGGTGACCCGAGGGGAAGGATCCCGTGGCCTTGCCGTAGACGACGTTGGAGGTGATCGTCAGCACCGACTGGGTCGGGATGGCGTCCCGGTAGAAGGGCTGAGCCTTGATCTTCGACATGATCGTGTGGACCACGGTGGCTGCGATGTCGTCGGCGCGGTCATCGTCGTTGCCGTAGATCGGGAAGTCGCCCTCGGTGACATAGTCGACCACCAGGCCGGTCTCATCACGCACCGGGGTGACCTTGGCGTACTTGATGGCAGCCAGGGAATCGGCCACGATCGACAGGCCGGCGATGCCGCAGCCCATGGTGCGCACGATGTCGGAGTCGTGCAGCGCCATCTCGATGGACTCGTAGGCGTAACGGTCATGGCAGTAGTGGATGATGTTGAGGGCCTCGACGTAGGTGGCCACCACCCAGTCCAGCATCTTCTCGTACTTGTCCCACACCTCGTCGAAGTCGAGGGGGCCGTCGCCCTCGATACCGGGCAGACCGGAGACGACCTGCTTGCCGGTCATCTCGTCGCGACCGCCGTTGATGGCGTAGAGCAGGGCCTTGGCGGAGTTGACGCGGGCGCCGAAGAACTGCATCTGCTTACCCACGCGCATCGGGGACACGCAGCAGGCGATCGCGGCGTCGTCGCCCCAGTGGTCACGGATCTGCTCGTCGGCCTCGTACTGGATGGAGGAGGTCGTGATCGAGATCAGGGCGCAGAAGTCCTTGTAGCCCTGCGGCAGGTTCTCGTCCCAGAAGATCGTGATGTTCGGCTCCGGGGCGGGACCCAGGTTGCGCAGGGTCTGCAGCAGACGGAAGGAGGTCTTAGTGACCAGGGAGCGACCGTCCTCGCCAAAGCCGGCGTCGGACCAGGTGGCCCAGTAGGGGTCACCGGAGAAGATCTGGTCGTAGTCGATGGTGCGCAGGAAGCGCGTGATGCGCAGCTTCATGACGATGTTGTCGATGAGCTCCTGGGCGCGGCTCTCATCGATGACGCCGTTGCGCAGGTCCCTCTCGAAGTAGATGTCCAGGAAGCCGGAGAGACGGCCGATGCTCATGGCGGCACCGTCCTGGGACTTCACGGAGGCCAGGTAGGCGAAGTAGGTCCACTGGACCGCCTCGTGGGCGTTCTTGGCCGGGCCGGAGATGTCGTAGCCGTAGGAGGCGGCCATGACCTTGAGCTTCTTGAGGGCCTTGATCTGCTCGGAGTGCTCCTCGCGGTAGCGGGCCCAGTGCTCGGAGAAGGGTTTGTCCGCCACGGCGTCCTTGGCCCTCTGCTTCTCCTCAATGAGGAAGTCGGCACCGTAGAGCGCCACCCGGCGGTAGTCGCCGATGATGCGACCGCGGCCGTAGGCGTCGGGCAGACCGGTGATGATGTGGCTGGAGCGCGCCGCACGGATGCGCGGGGTGTAGATGTCGAAGACCGCGTCGTTGTGGGTCTTGCGGTAGCGGGTGAAGATCTTCTTGACCTCGGGGTCGACCTCCTTGCCCGCCTCCTTGATCGCGGTCTCCACCATGCGCCAGCCACCGTTGGGCATCATGGCGCGACGCAGCGGGGAATCCGTCTGCAGGCCAACGATGACGTCGTCGTCCTCGCTGATGTAGCCGGCAGGGAAGGCGTCGATGTCAGCGGGAGTGTGGGTGTCGACGTCAAGGATGCGGACCTTGCGCTCCTCGGAGAGGTAGTCCTTCTCCAGGGTGTCCCACAGGCGCAGGGTCTTGTCCGTGGCGCCCGCGAGGAACGAGGCGTCACCCTCGTAGGGGGTGTAGTTACGCTGGATGAAGTCGCGGACGTCAATGTCCTCGGTCCACGGTCCGGTAACGAAGCCCTCCCAGGCGTCATTGCCGCTCACCGTGGTGGCAGATGTTGTGACCTCAGTGGTCATCCGTGCCCTCCTCGTGTGGGTGACCGGAGAGCCACCCGGTTGTTGTCGCCCTTGTGAGGCGAGGCGGCACATCGGCGCGCCGTCACTCTCAGAGTAGAACTCCGGCGAGGCCTTGTGGGCCACTGGTCCCAAGAAGAGCCGGTGTGATGACTCACAGGCCGATCAACACCACCCCAAACTAGGACATAGGTCCCTATCGCTACCGTTCGGAAAGATGATCGTCGCCCGAAAACAACGTCGTTCTACCTTCGACGATATCGGCGAACGGGAGCACGCCCGCAGGCTGTCGGCCTATCACAAAGATTAGGACAGGTGTCCCAGTGGCGGTCGGCTGCATGGTCGACAACGAGCGCGCCAGAAGCCGCGCCGCACCGCCGATGCACGCCTACTCGGCCCCAAGGTCCCGGACCGCCACGACGCCGTCAGCGGCGGTAGCCGCCGTCCTGGCAATGTCGGCCGCCAGCATGCCGAAGTCCTCCAGCAGCTCGGCCCGGGTGGCGGTGTCGATGAACTGACGCGGGATGCCGATGCGACGGAAGACCGGGGAGCCTGCCTCACCGGGACGGGAGGCCTGGTGGTCCTCCACAGCATCGCGCAACTGGGACCCGATGCCTCCGTCAACCAGTCCGTCCTCGATCACGACGACGACGTCGGCCTCGGCTGCGGCCCGGACAAGAGGATCGGGAGCCGGGATGACCCAGTGCGGGTGCACCACCGCGACGGTGCGGCCCCTCCTGCTGAAGGGTCCGTCCGGCCTCGCAGGCCCTGAGCCGCCATGGCGCCCACGCCCACCAGGAGGATATGAGGCGCGCCCACCGTGCCCCGACTCTCGAGCAGCACGTCGACGACGTCGAAGGCATCCGCCTCCCCCGTCTCCCCACTCTCCTCGTCCTGCAGGCCCTGGTCATCAACCACCTGCTCGAGGCGGCGCACCACCGGCAGCGGGTCGGGCAGAGTTCCCTTGGGGTAGCGCACCACCGTGGGGGCGTCGTCGGTGGTCACGGCCTGACGCAGGCTCTCACGCAGCGTCGCCTCGTCCCGGGGAGCCGCCAGGCGCAGGCCCGGGACGTGAGCCAGCAGCGCCATGTCCCACATGCCGTTGTGGCTGGCCCCGTCCGTGCCGGTGATCCCGGCTCGATCCAGGACTACCGTCACTCCTGCGCGGTGGAGAGCGACATCCATGAGGACCTGGTCGAAAGCGCGGTTGAGGAAGGTGGCGTAGAGGGCCACCACGGGGTGCATCCCGGAGAACGCCAGCCCGGCGGAGAAGGTGAGCGCGTGCTGCTCGGCGATGCCGACGTCGATGACCCGCTCCGGCATGGCGTCGGCCAAGGGCTGGAGACCCACGGGAGCCTGCATCGCAGCGGTGACCCCGACGATCCGCTCGTCGCCGCGCGCCAGCGACACGATCTCCTCGGCGAAGACGGAGGTCCACCCGAAGCGCTCGGCCACGACCGGCAGCCCGGTCTCGGGATGGATCTGGCCCACGGCGTGGAAGCGGTCTGGAACGTGCTCCTCGGCGGGGGTGTATCCGCGCCCCTTCTCGGTGATGACGTGGACGATGACCGGTTCGGCGTACTCGCGGGCCCGGGTGAGGGCGAACTCGATGGCGGTGATGTCGTGGCCGTCGACGGGTCCGGTGTACTTGATTCCCAGGTCCTCGAAGAAGGCCGAGGGGACGAGGACGTCCTTGAGTCCCCGCTTGAGGCCGTGCAGGGCGTCGAAAGCCGCCCGGCCGGGCGCCCCCTGAGACAGGAGCGTGCGCTTGACCCCGGTCAGGACGCGCTCGTAGCCGGGATTCGTGCGCAGCGCGTCGAGGTGGTGGGCCAGTCCCCCGATGGTGGGGGCGTAGGAGCGTCCGTTGTCGTTGACGACGATGACCAGGTGCCGGTCTGAGGAGTCGGCGATGTTGTCCAGGGCCTCCCAGGCCATGCCGCCGGTCATGGCGCCGTCACCGATGACGGCGACCACGTGGCGCTCGTCGTGGCCCTGGAGGTGGTTGGCTCGGGCGATGCCGTCCGCCCAGGACAGCGAGGTGGAGGCGTGGGAGTTCTCCACGACGTCGTGAACGGACTCGGCCCGCGACGGGTAACCGGACAGCCCTCCGCGCTCGCGCAGGTGGGTGAAGTCCTGCCGGCCGGTGAGCAGCTTGTGGACGTAGGCCTGGTGACCGGTGTCGAAGACGATGGTGTCCCGCGGTGAGCGGAAGGTGCGGTGCAGGGCGATCGTCAGCTCCACGACACCGAGGTTGGGACCCAGGTGGCCGCCGGTGCGCGCCACCGAGGCGACGAGGTGGCGGCGGATCTCGGCCGCGAGCGCCACCAGCTCGTCGCTGGTGAGGCGGTTGAGGTCGGCGGGCTTCCTCACTGAGGAAAGAAGCGCTCGGCTGCCCTTGCCCTGCTTGGCGGGCCGACCAGTGTGCTCAGCTGCTGGCACGGTACGCCTCCTTGTCGAAGGTGATGTCGAGTGTGGTGAGGTGTCGTTCATGCGGTGGTGCGTCGTCGGCCACCGAGCTGGTGGAGCGGATGAGAGGATGCGGAGGCACCCGGGAAAGGGTAGCCGGTGGACACGCAATGATGTTTCTGCGGTGGTGGTGCTCCTCCTGACGTCACCGCTTCGGTGGCGGTATCACAGCCTGTCTCCGTGCCGATCGCCGAGCCGGTCTCGATGCCGGTCTCGATGCCGGTCTCATGCTGGCCTTCAGCATAGGGCGGTCCTGGCCGCCGTACAGTCACGTGTCACGCGGGTCACGGATAAGCACGTACTGTATGCCTTGGCCGTCGGAACCCTTCGCGCCGGCCGGTCCGTGGCGTCGTCGCACCTGACCGCCCGACCGCCCTCAGGACAGCCTTCCAGGAGGAACCATGAGCATCACAGCCCCCTTCGGCACCTGGCCCTCACCCATCACTCCAGGCACGATCACGACCCGGACGGTTCTGCTGTCCCAGGTTCGTGTGGACGGAGGCGACACCTACTGGGTGGAGCAGCGTGCCTCGCAGGCAGGGCGCAACGTCCTGCTGCGCCGTAACGGGGACGGTCAGATCGGAGAGGTGCTTCCGCTGACGCCGGCCGACGAGCTGGTCGACGTGCGTACCCGGGTGCACGAGTACGGCGGAAGGGCCTACGCCGTCGACGGCGGGATCATCGTGGTTTCCCATGCTGGGGACGGGCGCCTGTACCGCTATGACGTGGCGCACCGCCTGCGCGGTCTGGTTCCCCTGACCATCTACGGCGACGTACGTCATGGCGACCTGGAGATCGACACGGGCCGTGGCCTGGTCTACGCGGTCCGCGAGGACCACCGTGGCGAGGGCGAGGCGGTCAACACCCTGGTGGCGATTCCGCTGGACGGCTCGGCCGCCCGTGACGACTCGCGTGTGCGCACGCTGGTGTCGGGAACGGACTTCGTGGTCGCCCCGACGCTCTCGCCCGACGGCGAGCACCTCGCCTGGATCACCTGGGACCACCCGGGTATGCCGTGGGACAACGCCTCCCTGCACGTGGGCGACCTGAATCCGGACGGGACGATCGGCGAGCAGGCGCTGGTGGACGGCGGCGACGGGCACTCGGTCTCCGAGCCGCGCTGGACCGAGGAGTGCGACCTGGTTCATGGCTCGAACGCCTCGGGCTTCTGGAACCTCTATCGCACCGAGGGCTTCCCGGTGCGCGGCACCAACCGTCCGGGATGGTCCGAGAAACTGCGCACCCGCCCCCTGCACCCGGCCGAGGTCACGTTCACCACCCCGGCCTGGCAGCTGGGACCGCACTCCTTCGACGTACTCGACGCCGACCACATCATCGCCTCCTGGGCCCGGGACGCGGTCTCCCACCTGGGCACCATCAAGCTCGCCAACGGCGAGCTCGAGGAGTGGAACGTGGGCTGGCAGCCGATCGGCAACGTGGCCTCCAGCGCCGGTCGCGTCGTCATGCTGGCCTCCAACGAGATGACGATGCCAAGCATCGTGGAGGTCAAGAACGGCACGGTGCAGGTGCTGCGCGGCTCGGGTGAGTTCGAGCCCGAGGGCCTCGGGGTGTCCTTCCCAGAGCCGGTCTCCTGGCCCACGAGCGATGGTGCGAGCGCTCACGGCTTCTACTACCCGCCGACGTCGGCCTCCCACGTGGGCGGCGAGGGCGAGCTGCCACCCCTCATCGTCAACGTCCACGGCGGCCCGACGGCGACGGCCGTGCCCGGCTACGACCTGCGCATCCAGTACTGGACCAGTCGGGGCTTCGCCTATCTCGACGTCAACTACCGCGGCTCCATGGGCTACGGCACCGGCTACCGCAAGGCCCTCGAGGGCAAGTGGGGCATCTACGACGTCGACGACTGTGTCAGCGGCGTCCAGCACCTGGTGGACGCCGGGCTCGTGGATCCGCGCCGCATCGCGATCCGCGGCGGATCGGCCGGCGGTTTCACGGTGCTGTCGGCGATCACCCGCTCCTCGGTGTTCACGGCCGCCAGCTCCTGCTTCGGGGTGACCGATCTCAAGAGGCTGGTGCGCACGACCCACAAGTTCGAGTCGCACTACATCGGCCAGCTCATGGGCACCCACGACATTGACGACCCGGTTCTGGACGAGCGCAGCCCCATCAACCACATCGAGGACATCAGTGTGCCGCTGCTGCTCATCCAGGGCTCGGAGGACCCGATCGTCCCGGCTGAGCAGGCCACCGCCATGTACGAGGCCCTCAAGGAGGCCGGCGCGCCGGTGGCCCTGGAGGTCTTCCAGGGCGAGGGCCATGGGTTCCGTCTGGCCGCGAACATCCGGCGCCGATACGAGGCCGAGCTGAGCTTCTACCGCCAGGTGTGGAACATCGGCGGCTTCTGCTCGGGGTCCGAGCGGCGCGGTGAGGAGGACACCTTCATGGTCAAGGTGGAGAACCTGCGCTGATGGATCATGCCTGGAAGAGGCTGTCCCAGCCCCTGACAAGGCGCGCGGGCAGCCTCTTCCGTCATCATCGCCTCGGGCTCTACATCCTGGCGGTGCTGGTAGGGCTCGCCTCGGGTCTGGGGGCCGTACTGTTCCGGCTGGGGATCGACGCCTGGTCCCGGCTGCTGAGCGGGGCCAACGACTACACGGAGTCGATGGGCCCTCGGTCGGGTCTCTGGCGGCGCTCGGCACCTGGTTCGTCCTGGCGGCCCCGGTGCTCTCGGGGCTCATCGTGGGTCCTCTCATGTCCCGGCTGGGTCACACGCCCACCGGTCATGGAGTGGCTGGCGTCATCTGGTCGACGCGCCACGGCGACGGCACGATGGCACCGCTGCCAGCTCTGGTCATGACGACGTCGTCGGCTCTGACGATCGGTGGGGGCGGCTCGGTGGGTCCGGAGGGACCGATCGCAGAGCTGGGCGCCTCGACGGCAAGCCTCATCGGGCGGGGCCTGCGCCTGCCGAAGCTCCCGATCCGCTACCTGGCTGCCGCCGGAACTGCCGCTGGGATCGCGGCGGCCTTCAACGCTCCGCTGGCGGGGGCCTTCTTCGCCCTGGAGGTCGTCCTCATGGGCTTCAGCTCGGATGCCTTCATCGTCATCGTCCTGGCCTGTGTGACCTCGACGGTTCTGTCCCACCATCTTCTGGGAACGACCCTGTCACTGTCGCTGCCCTACCTGGACCTGTCCGGGGACGCCCAGCTCGGATGGGTCGCTCTCCTGGGTGTGGTGGGCGGATGCGTCGGCATCGGCTTCATGCGCCTTCGCTTCATCGTGCTCGACGCCTGACCCGCGCCTGGCAGCAACTGGGCGTCCCGATCTGGGTGCGTCCCGGCATCGGGGGTCTGGCGGTGGGCGGCATCCTGCTCGTCCTGCCCGAGATGTACGGGGAGTCCTCGGCGACGCTCAACCGGGCACTGGCGGGCCGCTACACCCTGGTGCTGCTGCTCGTCTTGTGCCTGGGCAAGATGCTGGCCACCTCGATGACGCTCGGGATGGGGTTCGTCGGCGGGGTGTTCGCCCCATCCCTGTTCATCGGGGGGACGCTCGGCGCGGCCTTCGGGACCCTGGTCGCGCCCTCCTATGCCCCGGCAGCCGGGGTCTTCGGGGTCATCGGGATGGGTGCGGTGTTCGCCGGTGCGGCCCGCGCACCGATGACTGCGGTCCTGCTCATCATCGAGATGACCGGCCAGCACGCGCTGCTGCTGCCCCTCATGCTGGCCACGGTGCTAGCCACCTTCGCCAGCCGCTTCCTGTCGCGTGGGACGCTGTTCACCGAGGAGCTGCGCCGCCGCGGTGAGGATGTTGAGGACCCGATGACCACCACGCTCATGGGGCGCACCCGCGCCTCCAGGATCATGGTGGAACCGCCCGCTGTGGTGGAGGAGACGATGACGGTGCGGCAGGCGGCCGCCCTCATGAGCCGGCACGGCGTCTCGATCCTGCCCGTCGTGCGGACGAGGACCGGTTCTCACGACGTTCGCAGCGGTGCTCACGACGACGGCCCCGCACCGACGTCCGAGGGCGCCGGGAGCACCGGGAGTGGTATCGGGTCCGGCGCCGGGACAACTGCGAAGACTGACGCTGGCGGCGCCCCACGGTTCATGGGTGAGCCGATGGGCGAGCTGCTCGGCTGCATCACAGCCGCACAGCTCACCGACGCGCTTCTCAAGGAGGAGCCTGACGACGTCGGCAACGGCTCCCGACCGTCACCGACGGTGACGGACCTGCCTTTGGTCACTGCCCGCCTGACGGCTGAGGCCGAGGCGACCGACGTGCTCGAGGCCCTGACCAGCACTCGCCTGGAGGGTCTGCCGGTGGTCACCCCGATGGAGGGCTCCAGCAGAGACCGGCCCGGTGAGCAGCTGGCAGGCTGGGTGTCTCAAAGGATCGTCGTGGAGAGGATCTACGAGGTACAGGCCCGGGCTCGCACCGCGGCTGCCACCTACACCTCGCTGGGCTCCCGCCTGCAGGACCGGTGGTACTCCCGTCCCGTTCCCCGGCGCAGGATCGGCCGGATCGGCCGGATCAGCTCACGCGGCTCTCTTCACTCGCGACGCCGGTAGCCGCGGCGCCGTCACCGAGAGCTACCGATGAGCCGCCGATCATCCATCACTGATCGTCGCCGCGACTGTCACCGCGCTCCGTGGCGATACCGATTCCAGGGCCGTCCTCGTTGCTCCGGGGGCTCTTGAGACCACGGCTCTCCTGAACCGCGCGGGCCTTTTCGGTGATGCTCTCGGTGAGGGTGTCGGACAGCTCAGTGATGCGTTCGGCGTTGGCCACGATGCGTCGGGGGTCAGACATCCACATCCAGGCAGCGGCCACGATCGGGAGGATCACAGGTAGGTACCACCTCGACCTGCCCCAGTGCGCCCACACCGACACGCTGAGGTCGGCAGGTGTGGGCGGGGTTTCCGTCAGGGTGAGGACACCGATGAGCACGGCCATGGTGGCCAGCGCTCCCAGGCACATCCAGCCGATGTTGCGCATCCGGCGTCCGTTGTGGGCCACACAGACGGCCAGAAGGATGTAAAGGCCCCCTCCCAGGAGGTTGAAGGACCACACCGCAGGCGCCTCGTCGGGGTTTCGGACCAGAGACACCAGGGAGGGTACGAGGACTATCGTCCCGAAGACGGCGAAGACGCCGACCAGGATGCGTCCCCAGCCGTAGGCGGGGCGACGGGTGTCCTGCACCGTGCGTACCGATGAGCGCTCGTCCATGAGGAACGACCTTTCCACGTGATGACCTCCGGCACGCGCGGTGCCAACTCGGCCTCCAACCGATGCCGTAACGTTACTATTCACAACGTGAGCACCATTAAGTTGACCAAATCCTTGAACGCACACGCCTCGGTGGACGACGACCGTAAGGATACCGACCTCACCAATCAGGCCGAGGTCGACACAGTCGATGAGACCCAGGACTCTGAGACCACCGGTGCCCAGGAGCAGACCGGCGCCACAGGCGTCGCGCAGGATACTGACAGTCCCGAGGATGACACGCAGAGGCGCAAGGCCATCGGCGACCAGGACGACGACAGCGCCGAGGCACTCACTGAGACCGGTGGGACCGCAGACGCCGCGTCGGGCAGCTCATCAGACGCCTCCTCCGACACCAACCCGGTGGCCGACGTGCTCGTCATGGCCGCAGCACCGGGCAAGGACGGGGCAGAGGCTCCCGAGATCCTCCTGAGGGCCTCCAGCCGCCCTCCAGCACCGCTCTGGAGGATCTGGACATCGATGCGCTCGTCGCCCTGCTGCCCTCCCTCGGGTTCTCCGGCGCTCAGGACTCCGTAGTGCGCCTCCCCTCGTCGTCGGTGAGCACCACGACCTACGACGGCCCGCCGACGATTCTTGTCGTCGGCGTCGGGACGGGGTGGGCCGACACCGATCCGCTTGCCGTCACCATGGACGACGAGGCCGCTCTGGGCTACGACCAGACGGGGCTGCTGCGTCGGGCCGCCGGGCGTGCCACCCGGGCGCTGGCCGGAACCGATTCCGCGATCCTGGCGCTGCCCACCCTCTCGGAGGAACAGCTCGCCGCCGTCGCGCACGGAGCAGCCTTGGGGGCCTACTCCTGGAGGGCCACCAAGAACGAGGACAAGCCGGGGCAGCTCTCCTCCTCGAAGCAGACCTCTCCTGTGAAAAGCATCTCCATCGTCTCACCCCTGTCCGATACTCCGGAGGGGCAGGAGGCACTGACCGGCGCCCTCGTACTGGCCGAGGCCACAGCCCTGACCCGTGACCTCGTCAACGAGCCCCCCAACCGCCTGACCCCGGAGGTCTTCGCGGAGAGGGCCAGATCCGCTGGGCAGGAGGCCGGGATCAGGGTCGAGGTGTGGGACGCCCCTGCACTCATCGAGCAGGGATTCGGCGGGATTCTTGGCGTCGCCCAGGGCTCGGTGCACCCGGCGCGCCTGGTCCGCCTGGAGTGGGTTCCCTCGCAGACCGGTGAGGACGTGAGCCATGCTCGCTCCGAGACTGAGAGCGATGACGACACGACCCGGCTCAAGCACGTGGCACTCATCGGCAAGGGCATCACCTTCGACTCCGGAGGCCTGTCCCTCAAGCCGGCCGCCTCCATGCCGGAGATGAAGTCCGACATGGCCGGGGCCGCCACAGTGCTGGGCGCTGTTGTGACGGCTGCGCGCCTGGCTCTGCCGATCCGAGTGACCGCCTGGCTGGCACTGGCCGAGAACATGCCTGGAGCCGACGCCCAGCGCCCCAGCGACGTCATCACGATGTTCGACGGCACGACGGTCGAGGTCACCAACACCGACGCCGAGGGACGCCTGGTCATGGCCGACGCCCTGGCCGGGCCGTGACCGAGGAGCCGGACGCCGTCCTGGACGTGGCGACTCTCACCGGAGCCCAGATCGTGGCCCTGGGCGATCACGTGGCCGCCGTCATGGGAACACCGGACCTTCGCGAGGAGGTCGTGGCCGCGGCCCAGCGGGCAGGAGAGTCCTTCTGGCCGATGCCGCTGCCTGCGCACCTCCGGGCCACCCTGGACTCCCCTTTCGCCGACCTGCGCAACACCAAGGTCGGTTCTCGCGCTGGCGGGATGCTGTCGGCCGGGCTGTTCCTGCGCGAGTTCGTCGGACATCGGCCGTGGGCGCACCTCGATATCGCCGGGCCCGCCTACAACGACTCCTCGCCGTGGGGACTGACGCCGACCGGCGGCACCGGCATGGGGGTCTCCACCCTCGTGGAGCTGCTCCGCTCACTGTCCGCCGAGGTCAGCATCCTTTCCTGAGCCTTCTGCCGGCCTGCAACGAGCCGCCGAGTCTTATATCACAGTCTCCGTCACGGCTCGTTGCAGGCACCACCTACATACAGTGACGCGTATCACCCTTTTTTCGGGACTCTAGTCCCTAAACAGCAGCCCCTGGGCTCCTGCATACCCTCTTCAGGTGGAACAATGGCCCCGTGCCGAGCCGCCCCATAAGGGCGTCGTGACCAACCAACAAGGAGTGAGTTCGTGACAGAGACCGTCTACGACATGGTCATCCTGGGCGCGGGATCAGGGGGCTACGCCGCCGCCTGCGCGGCGCCCAGCTGGGCCTCAAGGTCGCCCTCATCGAGGCCGACAAGCTGGGAGGCACCTGCCTCCACCGCGGCTGCGTACCCACCAAGGCCCTGCTGCACGCCGCCGAGACCGCTGACGCCGTGCGCGAGGCCGCCACGGTCGGTATCAAGGCCGCCTTCGAGGGCGTGGACATGCCGGGTGTCCAGAAGTACAAGAACAGCATCGTCTCGCGGATGCACAAGGGGCTTGAGGGCCTGGTCTCCTCGCGGGGCATCGATCTGATCCAGGGCTGGGGGGCGCCTGGTGGCTGCCGACGCCGTCGAGGTTGACGGCCGTCGCATCACCGGCCGCAACGTGGTCCTCGCCTCCGGCTCCTACTCCAAGACCATCGGGCAGGAGATCTCCGGGGGCGTCATCACCTCCGAGGAAGCCCTGGAGATGGACCATGTCCCCGCCTCTGCGGTGATCCTGGGCGGGGGCGTCATCGGTGTCGAGTTCGCCTCGGCCTGGGCCTCCATGGGCAGCCAGGTCACCATCATCGAGGGGCTCCCTCACCTGGTCCCCAACGAGGACGAGGCGATCTCCAAGCAGCTCGAGCGCGCCTTCCGCAAGCGCAAGATCACCTTCCGTACCAACACGATGTTCGAGTCGGTCGAGCGCCGCGACGGCGGCGTCACGGTGCGCACCCAGGACGGCAAGACCCACGAGGCCGAGGTCCTTCTCATCGCCGTGGGCCGCGGACCGGCGACCGCTAACCTGGGCTATGAGGAGGTCGGGGTCTCCATGGACCGCGGCTTCGTCCTGGCCGACGAGTACGGCCGCACCAACGTCCCCGGCGTATGGGCCGTGGGCGACATCGTCCCCGGCGTCCAGCTCGCCCACCGCGGCTTCGCCCAGGGCATCGTCGTGGCGGAGAAGATCGCGGGCCTGGACCCGACTCCGGTCGACGACATCCTGGTCCCCAAGGTCACCTTCTGCGAACCTGAGATCGCCTCTGTGGGACTGTCCGAGGCGAAGGCTGCTGAGACCCATGGCAAGGACAACATCACCACCGCCGAGTTCAACGTGGCCGGGAACGCCAAGAGCCAGATCCTGGGGACCCAGGGCTTCGTCAAGCTCGTCTCCCTCAAGGACGGCCCCATCCTGGGCTTCCACGCCATCGGTGCCCGCATAGGAGAGCAGGTCGGAGAGGGCCAGCTGATGGTGTCCTGGGAGGCGGACGCCAACGACGTTGCCTCCCTGGTCCACGCCCACCCCACCCAGAACGAGACCCTCGGCGAGGCCGCCATGGCACTCGCCGGCAAGCCGCTGCACAACCACGGCTGATCCAGCTAGACAAGAGTAAGGAAGACAGCAATGTCCGAGTCCGTGAAGATGCCCGCTCTGGGTGAGTCCGTCACCGAGGGGACGGTCTCCTCCTGGCTCAAGGCCGTGGGCGACACCGTCGAGGCCGACGAGCCCCTGCTGGAGGTCGCCACCGACAAGGTGGACACCGAGGTCCCCTCCCCCGCATCCGGCGTCCTGCTGGAGATCCGCGTCCCCGAGGACGAGACCGTCGAGGTCGGCACCGTCCTGGCCATCATCGGTGATCCCTCCGAGGCGGGCTCCGCACCGGCTGCACCCGCCGAGGCGCCCGCGGCACCGGAGCCCGCTCCTGCCGCTGAGCCGGCACCGGCTCCCGCAGCGCCGCCAGTCCCCGCACCGGCTGCGGGCTCCGCCGAGGGCACCGAGGTGACGATGCCCGCTTTGGGTGAGTCCGTCACCGAGGGGACGGTCTCCTCCTGGCTCAAGGCCGTGGGCGACACCGTCGAGGCCGACGAGCCCCTGCTGGAGGTCGCCACCGACAAGGTGGACACCGAGGTCCCCTCCCCCGCATCCGGCGTCCTGCTGGAGATCCGCGTCCCCGAGGACGAGACCGTCGAGGTCGGCACCGTCCTGGCCATCGTCGGGTCCCCGTCGACGGCCCCGGCGGCAGCGCCCGCCCCGGCAGCCGCACCGGAGGCGCCGGCTCCCGCTCCCGCACCGGCCCCTGCGGCCCCGCCAGCACCGGCACCGGCGGCGACCGAGGCACCTGCGGCCACCGCCGCGCCGGTGAGCTCGGGCGCCACGGGCTCCTACGTCACACCGATCGTTCGCAAGCTCGCCAGGGACAAGGGCGTGGACCTGTCCACCGTCACCGGGACCGGAGTGGGCGGCCGCATCCGCAAGCAGGACGTGGAGGCCGCGGCCAAGGCAGCCGAGGAGGCCCGTGCCGCAGCCGCTGCTGCCGCCCCTGCTGCCCAGGCACCCGCTCCCGCCGCTGCGGACAAGCCGGCCTCGGCCAAGCCTGAGGTGGACACGACCCTGCGTGGCCGTACGGAGAAGATGAGCCGCCTGCGCCAGGTCATTGCCGAGCGCATGATCGACTCCATGCAGACCTCCGCGCAGCTGACCACCGTTGTCGAGGTGGACGTGACTCGGGTGGCCGCGCTGCGGGCTCGCGCGAAGAACGACTTCCTGGCAAAGAACGGCACCAAGCTGACCTTCCTGCCCTTCTTCGTCCAGGCGGCTACGGAGGCCCTCAAGGCCCACCCGAAGATCAATGCCTCCATTGAGGGCAAGAACGTCACCTACCACGACGTCGAGCACGTCGGCATCGCGGTGGACACGCCGCGCGGCCTGCTCGTGCCCGTGGTCAAGAACGCCGGGGACCTCAATATCCCCGGGTCTGGCCAAGCGCATCAACGATCTGGCTGCCCGCACCCGGGACAACAAGGTCAACCCCGATGAGCTCAGCGGCTCGACCTTCACGATTACGAACACCGGCAGCGGTGGTGCCCTGTTCGACACCCCGATCATCAACCAGCCGGAGGTCGCGATCCTGGGCCTGGGCGCCATCCAGCGCCAGCCCCGCGTCATCAAGGACGCCGACGGCGGCGAGGTCATCGCCATCCGCTCGGTGTGCTACCTGGCACTGTCCTACGACCACCGACTGGTGGACGGCGCGGATGCGGCCCGCTACCTCATGACGGTCAAGAAGCGCCTTGAGGAGGGCGACTTCGGCGGCGAGCTGGGTCTGTGAACCTGAGCCCGGCCCGCTAGCCGTCAGCGGGGCCCCGCACCATCACGGTGCGGGGCCCCGCTCGTCGTTTGCCAGACGCATCAGGTCCCAGAACAGGAGCCAGGCGGAGCCAGAAGAGGGGCCGGGTGTCCACGCAGCGGACATGAACCGGATCCACCGTCGACGCGCCCAGTGGGCATCCTTGGAATTCTGCGGTTCACGCTCAGTTTGCGGAGGCTGCGCGGTGTTCATGTCCGCTGTGTGGACACCTACTACCTGAGAGGCCGCCCTCAGCGGCTCACCGCCGTTTTCAGGACGACCAGACCCGCCAGAGGTTCCATCGAAGCGAGCGTCTCAGAAGCCATGACACCCAAACGCCTCAGAAGTGAGGAGACACGACGCCCCTGGTCTCGCCGCTCGGCCTCAGCAGCCCTCGTCCGCTGCCCGTGTGATGTCGGTGAACGGGATCTCGGTCAGGCCGACGACGCCACGAGCGAAGTCGATGCGCTCCTCAACCGAGGTGAACTCGCCCGCCAACGGGCCATCGAGCAGCAACGAGGCCAAGCCGTGCACGCCGGACCAGAACAGGACCTCTACCTCGAGCGGAGCGTCATCACCCAGCACGACCTTCACCAGGCGGGCCAACTCACCACGCGCACGCCCACCGGCCTGAACGACCTCCGGGAAGCGCTCCGGATCGCAGACGTCTGGACGGAACATCACCCGAAACACCCCGGGATGACGTAGCGCGAACTCGACATACGCGTTTCCCGAGGCCGTCAGGATCGCACGGAAATCCGTGCTCTCGAGCCCCTCATGCGCCAAGGCGAGCCGATCCGCGAGCTCATCGAAGCCCTCGTGCACCAGCGCCGCCAGGATGGCCTCACGATTGGCGAAGTAGTGGTACGGCGCCTGGTGCGTGCAGCCGGCGCGACGCGCCACCTCCCGCATGCTCAGTGCGCCGGGACCGGACTCATCCAGGAGCTGCCTGCTGGTTCGCAGCAGCTCGGAGCGCAGGTCCCGGGCGCCGCGGCGCCCGGAGGAGCCTGTCGATTCAGACGTCATACGGAGAGTGTAGAGCCACCCGACTAGACACTGTCCAGTAGGCTGTTATGCTAACTTGACACTGTCTAGCCACGTGAGGGGTAAACCATATCCTACGACGTCATCGTGATCGGTTCGGGAATCGGAGGCCTGACGACTGCTGGTCTGCTGGCACGCGCAGCCGGCAAGCGAGTTCTTGTCCTGGAGCGACACACGGAACCGGGCGGCCTGACCCACACCTTCCGGCGCGACGGCGCCTCCTGGGATGTGGGCGTGCACTACATCGGCCAGGTCGCGCCCGGAAGCCAGGGCCGTGCCTACTTCGACTACCTCTCCGATGGCGAGTTGGAGTGGAACCGCATGCCGGACGCCTACGACCGGTTCGTCTACCCGGGGCTCGATCTGAGCGTCAGCAGCGATCCGGATCGCTACGAGCGCGACCTGATCGCGGCGTTCCCCACGGAGGCCAGAGCCATTCGCCGTTACTTCAAGGATGTTCGCCGCACGATATCGTGGGTCACCATGGGCTTCGCCCAGGGTATGGTTCCCCGCCCGATAGCACCACTTCTGAGAGCCGCCCAACGCCTGGGTGGACGGACGGCCACCAGCACGACGAAGGAGTACCTGGACGCCCACTTCCGCTCCCCCGAACTCAAGGCCGTCCTTGCCAGCCAGTGGGGAGACTACGGCCTGCCGCCATCCCGCTCGGCCTTCGCCGTGCACGCGACGATCGTCTCCCACTACCTCGAGGGCGGATGGTTCCCCAAGGGCGGCAGCGCTCGGATCGCCCGCACCTTCGAGAAGGGCATCGAGCAGGCCGGAGGCGCCATCCGCGTCGCTCAGGAGGCAGTGGAGATCCTCACTGAGAACGGTGCGGCCGTGGGGGTCCGCGTGCTGGACCACCGCGGCGCTCAGGTACGCGAGCGCGTCTACCGCGCCCCCGTCATCGTCTCCGCTGTCGGCGCCTCCAACACCTTCAACCGTCTCCTGCCCACATCCGGCAAGATCGGTCGCCTCACCGGGCCCGCACGCCGCACGCTGGGGCATCTGGGCACTGGCACATCAGCGGTCACCGTGTTCCTGCGCCTGCGCGACGACCCGCGCAGTATCGACATCGACGGCGGCAACATCTGGGTCAATCGGGATCTCGACCACGAGCGCAGTCAGGAGCACAACGCCTCCCTGCTGGAGGGCCGCCCCCACGACGTCTTCGTCTCCTTCCCTCACTGAAGTCCGGCGAGCCCCCTCACACGGCCGAGCTCATCTCCTTCTGCGACGCAAAGGCGTTCCAGCAGTGGGCCCAGCAGCCGAAAGGACGCCGCGACCCCGAGTACTCCGCCCTCAAGGAGCGCATCGCCCGTGGCCTGCTGGAGCTGGCGGACAGCGCGGCACCAGGCCTGAGCGATCTGGTGGACTACATGGAGGTCTCCACGCCTCTCACCTACGAGCACTACACCGCCCACCCCGCCGGTGCCTTCTACGGACCGCCCGCTACTCCACTGCGGTACAGGTCCGCCCCGTTGGGCCCGCGTACGGCGATCCCAGGACTGCTTCTGTCCGGGCAGGACGCCGGGAGCACCGGCATCATGGGCGCCATGATGGGCGGAGTGGCAGCCGCGTGCCAGATCCTGGGCCCCGCGGGTACCCCGCCATCACCTCCGCCCTGAAAGAAGCCCCTCCCATCCCCGACTCGGGCGGCGCACGCCGGCTGCCCGAGGGCAAGCATCACGCCGCGCTGGCCTCCAAACGCCTCCTCACCTCCAGCGTCTGGGAGGTGGTGCTGCACGTGGAGGGGCAGATCGGACGATGGGCGCCGGGACAGTTCGCCCGTCTGCACGTGGGCGACGACGCATGGCGCGACTACTCGATCGCGGGCCTTGAGGACAATCGTCTCCGCCTTCTCATCTCAACCCGAACAGGTGGACGAGGGTCGCAGTTCATCGAGCATGCAGGCAGCGGCACCAGAACGGTGGTCGAGCTGCCCCTGGGCGAGTTCGGACTCGCCGACTCAGGCAGACGCCGACTATTCATTGCCACAGGCACCGGGATCGCCCCGATGCTGGCCATGTTCGCTCAGGCCCCCGGACTAGAGCACGACACCCTGCTCTTCGGATGCCGCGATCGCAGCGAGGACCTGGTCAGCCGGATCAGCTCCCCCATGCCCGGGCGGGTACTGCGCTGCCTGAGCCGCGAGGAGGCACCCGATACGTTCCACGGACGGGTCACTGACGCACTCCCCGGACTCACCGGCAGCTTCGGGCTCGATCCTCGCAGCACGGAGGTCTACCTGTGCGGCTCGGCCGCGATGGTGGCCGACACCCGGAGCGTCCTTGAGCGGGCCGGTTATGACTCCGTCTTCACCGAACCGTACTGAACTCGACCGCACCGAGCCCAACCCTCCTGAGCTCGCGGAAGCCCCTTCGTGCCGGTACCGCCGGTACCGCAGCCACAACGGATACGGAGGCACGTGGGCCCGAGTCAGCCTGCCTCTCGGACCTCGGCAACGCGCCATGGTCCCGGAACCAGGATGAGCACGATCTGGCGTGACTCCAGCGCGGGAACCGTCCGCGTTCCGGAGGCACCCGAACGCGTCGACGCGCTTTGGGACAGCGTGACCCGCACTGCCCGGGCACCGGGCCAGAACGTAGCGGCATCCCCGGGCAGCTCCACATCGACCACCTGGCTCACGGAGGTCTGCAGGCCTCCAACGCTCTCACCAGCCTCGATCAGACCGTTCAGGACCTGCGTATCAGCCTCAGCAGCGGGTGAGCCCGGCACGGTCGTGGCCGCCAACGCGCCGGCGTCGGCAGCCGTGAGTGCGCGGTCCCGGGCGGCCGACAGCCCGACGACGACACTGACCATATCCGCTCCGTCCCCCTCAGCCGTCGGCGAGGCCGGCGCGCTTGGAGGAGAGTTCTCCGACGCCCCGGGAGAGGCGCCGGTTGAGGAGGCTCCTGAGCGGGAGCCGGCCGATGCGTGTGGCGACAGGCGCGTCGTCGAGGTCGGAGCAGCACCGAGCGCCCATGCCGGCCTCAGCGACACCAGCCCTCTCACCGGCCCCCAGACGACCATGCAGGCGGCGACGAGCAGCACAGCCGCACACCCCCAGATGCGGTGCCTGCGCCCCTCTCGCCGACCTCTCCCCCAGCGGATGACCGCTGGAGCCCGCCCAGCACGGTCCGCACCACCAGGGTCCTTCTCTTCACGCCTACCGGAACCATCTCGAGGTCCTGCCTTCGACCTCAGCCTGCCGCCCGGCCTGGTCCCGGACCGGGCCCCCAGCCTGGACCCCACGGTGCGTGTCGGCGTGCGGGCCGCGGCACGCAACGATCCAGCGGCGAGCCGGGCTCCGTCGGGCAGCTCGATGGCCGAGGCCTGACCCAGCTCCGGAGCACGGGCCGCCAGGTCACGGGCAGTCGGTCGGTCGGCCGGATCCTCGGCCAGGGCGTCGCCCAGGAAGCCCGCCAGCCGTCGGGCCCCGCCTCCGCCCTGCCCCGCGCACTCGGTCAGAAGGCGGGCCAGAGCATAGACGTCGGAGGCCGCCGACGCCGGAGCGCCCTTGAGCCGCTCGGGGGCGGCGCACTCCTTCGTCCCCGTCTCCATCGCGGACGCCAGCAGGTCGACAAGGACCGGACGACCATCGGTGGTCACCAGGACGTTGCCGCTGGAGACGTCGCCGTGGACGGCGCCGTGCTCATGGAGATAGGCCAGCGCGGAGCCGAGGACGTCCAGGATGGCGGCCAGGTGGGAGAGGCTGAGCCTGCCTCTGGCTCCCAGGACCACATCGAGCCCTGCGCCGTCGATGAGATCCATGATGACGGCGGCCCTCCTCCGGCAGGGCCACCACCTCCCGCACGGTCACCAGGCCAGGATGACGCAGGACGCGCAGATCAGCCAGTCTCCGTAGGACGGACGCTCCACCGCGTCCATGAGGCAGGTCGACGACCCTGATGACCACATGACGTCCCTGCGCGTCCAGCCCACGCCGGGGCGCACAGGCGGCGGTGGAGCGCCCCATCACCTCACCGACGGTATAGCCCTGCTGAGTCAGGGCCGTGAGCGCCGATCCTGGAATGCCCGGTTCGGCATCGGAGATCGGGATCCTGGAAGCGCGGGGCCTGCGCACGCCGCGCCTCCGAGGCACCGGGCGACGGGCCGGCCGGCTGTGTCCTGCACCGTCGGCATTGCTATCGGGCGGACGGTCACCGGGGCGGGGGCGCATCGTTGGGCTCATGCACTCCATGGTCACCACGCCGACGTCAGATGGCCAGACCGCGCTGCCAGCCTGTGGATAACTCCGGTTCTTGCACCCGTTGTGGTCACGTAGGCTGTCCCCGTGCTGCGTCAGGACGTGGAGCTCGGCTCCCGACTCATCCCCTTCAGTGAGGGCTGGGAGCGACAACGAGCCGTCCATGCCGAGGTCGTAGCGGGCCGCCGGCCCAGCACGCTGCTGCTCATGGAGCACGAGCCGGTCTACACGGTCGGCAGACGCACCCACACCTGGGAGCGGCCCGACGGCGACGTCGTCGAGCCCGGGCACGTTCCGGTCATCGACGTGGACCGCGGTGGCAAGACCACCTGGCACGGGCCGGGCCAGCTGACCGTCTACCCGATCCTCCGCCTGGCCGCACCGATCGACGTCATCCGTTACGTGCGGGCGCTGGAGGCCGCCGTCATCGACGTGTGCGCTCTCCATGACCTGGAGACGATCCGGGTCGAGGGACGCTCAGGGGTCTGGGTGCCTGCCGGCCCCGCGAGCACCCTCGCGGACACCACGGCACCCGGCCAGCACCCTCGTACCGAGCGCAAGATCTGCGCCCTGGGAGTGAGGGTCGCTCGGGGAGTGACGATGCACGGGATCGGCCTCAACGTGAACCCGGATCTGGACGCCTTCTCCCTGGATCGGATCATCCCCTGCGGGATCGACGACGCCGGAGTGACCTCCTTGAGCGTGGAGACTGGCCGGCACCTGACTACCAGCGCCCCCGCGAACGCCCTGGTAGCGGCCTTGGAGACCCACCTGGCACCGTTGGTGGCAGACGCCACGTGACAACAGCCGCCCATATCTAGGCCCGAGGTCCTACGAATCGCCGGGAGGGTATTAGACTCCCTATGGAATCGTCGTCGGCGAGGAGAGTTAGACGTGAGCACCACCGTGGCCCCCGAAGGACGCAAGCTCCTGCGGGTCGAGGCGCGCAACGCCCAGACGCCCATCGAGTCCAAGCCCGACTGGCTGCGCACCCGGGCGGTCGTCTCCGAGACCTACCAGGAGGTCCGCGGCCTGGTGCGGGAGAAGAGCCTGCACACGGTGTGCGCCGAGGCCAACTGCCCCAACATCTACGAGTGCTGGAACGATCGTGAGGCCACCTTCCTGGTGGGTGGAGAGATGTGCACGCGTCGCTGCGACTTCTGCGACATCGCCACCGGCCGCCCCACCGAGTACGACGTCGACGAGCCCAGGCGCGTCGCGATCTCGATCATGGAGATGGACCTGCGCTACGCCACCGTCACCGGGGTGGCCCGTGACGACCGCCCCGACGGCGGGGCCTGGCTCTACGCCGAGACCGCCCGCCAGGTGCACGAGCTCTCTCCGGGCACCGGGGTCGAACTGCTCATCCCCGATTTCAAGGGGAACCCCGACGCGCTTGAGGACGTCTTCTCCTCGCGCCCCGAGGTGCTCGGACACAACCTGGAGACCGTCCCCCGCATCTTCAAGCGCATTCGACCGGCCTTCTCCTACGAGGGCAGCCTTAACGTCATCACCGCCGCCTCGGAGGCGGGGCTAGTCACCAAGTCCAACCTCATCCTGGGAATGGGTGAGACCCGTGACGAGATCGAGGCGGCGATGGCCGCCCTGGTGGAGGCTCGCTGCGACATCCTCACCATCACGCAGTACCTGCGTCCCTCCAAGCTGCACCACCCCGTTGACCGCTGGGTCAAGCCCCAGGAGTTCGTGGAGCTGAGCCGACTGGCTGAGGACATCGGCTTCGCGGCTGTCATGAGCGGCCCGATGGTGCGCTCCTCCTACCGGGCCGGGATGCTGTGGGGCGGGCCATGGTCAAGCGCGGCTGGCCCTATCCCCGAGCGCCTGGCCCAGCTCGCCGAGCCCGCCACCGCCCGTCAGGGAGGCGTCAGCCCTCCTGGGGACCCACCCCCACCTCGCCGCCGCCTGCTGAGAGCCGGGAGCCGAGCTTCACGTACCGACTTCTTCGCGCACGCGAGTCGGCCACGCTGACGGCGAGACCATGTGTGGCAACGCACCGACGTCGTCTATTGTGTGCCCGTGAGTAGTGCCCAGTCCCCCCAGCCGAAGAAGAAGCGCCGGCTGGCCCAGTACCTTCAGAACATCAAGGACTCCTACACGATCTCGCGGCGCAGCTACCCGTGGATCGGGTGGGCGATGCTGGCCGCGTCCGCCGCCTGCCTCGCCCTGGGCGTTGCCATAGCCTTCGCCAGTGGGATGTCCTTGTGGTACTGGCTGTTCCTGAGCATCCTTCTGGCGCTCATGGTCGACATGATCATCCTGTCCATGACGGTGCGTCGAGCCTCCTACGCCCAGATCGAGGGGATGCCGGGAGCGACCAAGGCAGTCCTCGACCAGATCGGGCGCGGCTGGTACGTGGAGTCCGAGCCCGTGGCCTTCACCAAGAACCAGGACCTCGTGTGGAGGCTGGTGGGGCGCCCCGGCGTCGTGCTCATCGCGGAGGGACCGGGAAACCGCAACCGCCGTATGCTGGCCGAGGAGGAGCGCAAGGTCCACCGGCTGCTGTCAACGGTCCCCATCCACACGCTTCAGGTGGGTACCGACGCCGGACAGGTGCGTCTGACCGATCTGTCCAAGACGCTGCGCCAGCTCCCGACCAAGCCAACGGCGCTGACCGACGCCGAGATCACCCAGGTCTCCAAGCGACTGGCATCGATGGCCGGCAGGAACCTCCCGATCCCCAAGCACATCGATCCCAACCGGGTACGCCCCGACCGTCGCGCGATGCGCGGCCGTTGAGCGCCGGGCCGGCTCCTCCCCGTCCTTAGCCTTCGCGATCACCGCATAGCAGCCCTTTTCCCTGGGCTCTGTACAAAAAATGGGCGAAACACTCAGGCAACACCCACGCCATTCCTTTGTCACGGGCGGATCAATATAGTTGCCGATGTCAGCCGCAGTGCATACGCGTGGAGTATGTGCGCAGCCCCCCCCATCTGGAGGAGATATGTTCAAGGACGCATCCGAGGCACTGACGTTCATCGAGAAGGAGAATGTCGCGCTGGTCGATGTGCGGTTCTGCGACCTACCCGGCGTCATGCAGCACTTCACCATTCCCGTGGCCGCGTTCAAGGACGAGGCCCTCACCGAGGGGCTCATGTTCGACGGCTCCTCGATCCGCGGCTTCACCGCGATCCACGAGTCGGACATGAAATTGGTTCCGGATGTGACCACCGCCTTCCTGGACCCCTTCCGCGAGGAGAAGACTCTGGTCGTCAACTTCTCGATCGTGGACCCCTTCACCGATGAGGTCTACTCGCGCGATCCGCGCTCCATCGCGGCCAAGGCGGAGGACTACCTGCGCTCCACCGGAATCGCCGACACCTGCTACATCGGTGCCGAGGCCGAGTTCTACCTCTTCGACTCGGTGCGCTACGAGTCCTCACCGGCCGAGTCCTTCTACGCCATCGACTCCGCCGAGGCGGCCTGGAACACCGGGCGCGAGGAGGAGGGCGGCAACAAGGGCTACAAGACCGCCTTCAAGGGCGGCTACTTCCCCGTCTCCCCCAACGACCAGATGGCCGATATCCGTGACCGCATGGTGCGCACCTGCCTGGCCGCCGGCCTGGAGATCGAAAGGGCCCATCACGAGGTCGGCACCGCCGGGCAGCAGGAGATCAACTACCGCTTCAGCTCCTTGCTGGCCGCCGGCGACGACATGATGAAGTTCAAGTACATCATCAAGAACGAGGCCTGGCGCAACGGCAAGACGGCCACCTTCATGCCCAAGCCGATCTTCGGCGACAACGGCTCGGGCATGCACACGCACCACTCGTTATGGAAGGAAGGCAAGCCGCTGTTCTTCGACGAGCGCGGCTACGGCCAGCTCTCCGACCTGGCCCGCTGGTACATCGGTGGGATCCTCGCACATGCCCCGGCACTGCTGGCCTTCACCAACCCGTCGGTGAACTCCTTCCACCGTCTGGTCCCCGGTTTCGAGGCGCCGGTCAACCTGGTCTACTCGGCCCGCAACCGCTCGGCCTGCATCCGTATCCCCGTCACGGGCTCCTCCCCCAAGGCCAAGCGCGTGGAGTACCGGGTGCCGGACCCCTCGTCCAACCCCTACCTGTGCTTCACCGCCGTCCTCATGGCGGGCATCGACGGCATCCGCAATCGGATCGAGCCTCGTGAGCCCATCGACAAGGACCTCTACGAGCTCGCACCCGAGGAGTACTTCGACATCGACAAGCTCCCCGACAGCCTGGACCAGGCGCTGGAGGCGCTGGAGGAGGACCACGACTTCCTCACCGAGGGAGACGTCTTCACCCCCGACCTCATCGAGACCTGGATCGAGTACAAGCGCTCCAACGAGATCGAGCCGCTGCGCCTGCGCCCCCACCCCTACGAGTTCCAGCTCTACTACGACCTGTGAGCCGTTGATGCAGTTCAGACGTCGGCCCTGAGCCTCCTGCTCATGAGGCTCAGGGCCGACGTCGTGCTGTATGCCACCCTCAAAGATTGCATACCTATACCGTATTGCGGATATTCTTTCCCTGTCTTGATCAACTCCGAAAAGGACAACCCACGATGAGGATCCGCCAACACGCCACCCTCGGCCTGGCAGCCACAGCCTGCCTGGTGCTGAGCGGATGCACCAATGCCGCTGACTGGAACGCGAACCGGAGCTCGCAGATCCACTCCTACGACACCTCCTCGATCCAGGCTCAGCCCGACATCATCGCCAAGCTCCCCCAGGTGGCGCTTGAGGACGGAGTCCTGGACGTGGCGGCATCCACGGACTATGCACCGGCCGAGTTCCTCGACCCCTCGGGCAAGGCCGTGGGCTACGACGTCGACCTCACCAACGCGATCGCCGCCGTCCTGGGCGTCAAGGGAAAGGTCCACACCGCTGAGTTCGACTCGATCATCGCCTCGATCGGATCGAAGTACGACGCCGGCATCTCCTCCTTCACCGTGACGCCAGAGCGGACCGCCGAGGTGGACATGACCGCCTACGTCAACGTGGGCTCGCGCTTCAACGTCCAGGCCGGCAACCCCAAGGGAGTCGATACCTCGGACCACCTCAACCTGTGCGGACGCACCATCGGGGTCCAGGTCGGAACCGACCAGGAGACCGCCATGCGCAAGGCCGCCGACGACTGCGCCGACGCCGGCAAGGACGTCCTGTCGGTGCGCTCCTACTCCAAGCAGTCCGAGGCCACCACGGGGCTGGTCGGCGGCACCATCGACGCCACTTACTCCGACTCCACGGTGGCCGGGTACGCCGTCGAGCTGACCGACGGCCAGATCGTCACCCTGGGCGAGGTGGAGGACGCCGCCCCCCAGGGCGTGGTGACCTCCAAGGCGGAGCCGCAGTTCACCGCCGCGATCCAGGCCGCCGTCCAGTACCTCATGGACCAGGGCATCTGGCAGAAGATCCTGGACAACTGGGGCGTGGAGGACGCTGCCCTGACCACCGCAGAACTCAATCCCGCAGTGAAGGAGTGAGCCGTGACTGCCTCACCCGCCTCTGACGACGACAAGGTCGTCCTCAACAACCCCAAGCCGGTCCCCCGCCCGGGAACCTGGATCAGTGCCGCGATCGTCACGGTTCTGGGGGCCATGCTCGTCCATGGTCTGGTCACCAATGAGAAGTTCCACTGGTCCACGGTCTGGTTCTTCCTGCGCGAGGTCCATGTGGTCAAGGCCGTCGGCTGGACGCTGCTGCTGACTTTCATGGCCATGGCCATCGGCATCGTCCTGGCGGTCACCACGGCGATCCTGCGGCAGTCCTCCAACCCGGTCCTGCGCTGGATGGCGCTGGCCTACCTGTGGTTCTTCCGCGGCACCCCGATCTACACCCAGCTGGTGTTCTGGGGGGGCGCTGTCCGCGCTCTACCAGAAGCTGAGTCTGGGTATCCCCTTCGGCCCCGAGCTTCTGACCTTCAAGACGACGACGGTCTTCACGCCCTTCGTCGCGGCGGTCATGGGACTGGGCATCAACGAGGGGGCCTACCTCTCGGAGATCGTACGCTCGGGTCTGAACTCCGTGGACAAGGGGCAGAGTGAGGCCGCCGGGGCACTGGGCATGAGCAAGGGCCAGATTCTCAGGCGGATCGTTCTGCCGCAGGCGATGCGGGTCATCGTGCCGCCCACCGGCAACGAGACGATCTCCATGCTCAAGACGACGTCCCTGGTGCTGGCCGTCCCCTTCACCCTGGACCTGACCTTCGTCACCAACTCCTACGCGTCGCTGACCTATCAGATCATCCCGCTGCTCATCGTCGCGGCCATCTGGTACATCATCATCACCTCGATCCTCATGGTGGGTCAGCACTACATCGAGCGCTACTACGGCAAGGGCTTCGACTCCGACAAGGCCTCAGTCTCCGCGGGCCGGGGCCTGTCAGCCCGCCAGCAGGCCATCCTCAATGCGCACACGACCAAGGACGATCCCTTCCTGGAGGTCACCCCATGAGCACATCCACTCACGCCGCAGGTGCGACGCCGAAGGTTGAGATCAGCGACCTGCACAAGTTCTTCGGTGAGCTGCACGTGCTGCGCGGTATCGACCTCGTTGTGCCACCCAGCTCGGTCACGGTCCTCATCGGCCCGTCAGGCTCGGGAAAGTCGACGCTGCTGCGCTGCATCAACGAGCTGGAGTCCATCGACGCCGGCCGGGTCAAGGTCGACGGCGAGCTCATCGGCATGCGTGAGGTCGAGCGCGGTGGTCGCACCGAGCTGCACGCCCTGTCCGACAAGGCCCGCGCAGCGCAGCGCGCCAAGATCGGCATGGTCTTCCAGCGCTTCAACCTCTTCCCCCACATGACGGCTCTGGAGAACGTCATGGAGGCACCGGTTCAGGTCAGGAAGACCCCCAAGACCAAGGCCCGCGAGCGCGGCATCGAGCTGCTGGAGCGGGTGGGGCTCGGTGATCGGCTCGACCACTACCCCTCCCAGCTCTCCGGCGGCCAGCAGCAGCGGGTGGCAATCGCCCGGGCTCTGGCGATGGACCCCGAGCTCATGCTCTTCGACGAGCCGACCTCCGCACTGGACCCCGAGCTGGTCGGCGAGGTCCTTCAGGTGATGAAGGACCTAGCCGCCTCCGGGATGACGATGGTGGTGGTCACCCACGAGATGGGCTTCGCCCGAGAGGTCGGTGACCAGCTGATCTTCATGGACGGCGGCGTCATCTGCGAGTCCGGTGACCCTGTGGAGGTCTTGGACAACCCGCAGGCCGAACGAACCCAGGCCTTCCTCTCCTCAGTCCTGTAGAGGTCGGAGACTGGGCGGTCGGACCGCTGCCGTCACCGAGACCCGGTGTCGGCCCCGGCAGTCCGGTCCCAGGCGCCGTCGTCCCAGGAGGTCAGGCTCCACCCGGCACCGGGATCGCCGTCGACGACGGTGATCCCGGTGTTGTGCATGGGGCGGTCAGCGATCCACAGCGGCTCCACACCGGCTCTGGGCGCCGCCCTCAGAGAGGTCCACAGACGCAGCGCGGTGCCGTGGGAGACGAGCAGGGCCGCTGAGCCACCCGCCTTGGCGGTGTGGTCCGCGATCCGACCGATGGCATCGTCGAAGCGCTGGAGCGTGTCGATGCCGTCCTCAGGGGACCCGGGGATGCGGCAGGCGGGGCGCCCGGTCATCCAGGCGCGAGTGGTGTCCACGTAGCAGGCCACCGAGCGTGCATCGGTGTTCATCTCCAGGTCCGCGGCCAGGACCTCACGCAGGCCCGAGTCGATAGTGGCGCTCAGACCGGTGGCCGCCTCCACGGGGGCGATGGTCTGGCGGGCGCGCAGGATCGGGGAGACCCACAGGGTCCCCAGTCCCTGGAGCAGACCAGCCTGCTCCAGGCGGGCCGGCAGTCCGTCGGCCTCCTGCAGGCCCACGTCGTCCAGGGGTTTTCCGGGGAAGGCGGTGTCGAGTGCCTGCATGACATTGGCGACGGTACGACCGTGTCGTACAAGAATGAGCCTCACGGCGCCAAGTCTGCCAGGTCCGCAGGGCACCGACCTGCGACGACGGTGCGATCCTCGTCGCCCGACCTCGTCCGGCCGGTTCCCCGTCAGCCTCGTCAGCTCCAGGGGTAGGGGCCCTCCGGACGTCTCCTGACCGGGCGGGTGCGGCCCGTTCGCCGGGACCGAGTGTTTCGTGCTGCGCCTCCACCTCGAGGAGCCTGCCGACAAGGATCCTTCGCTGAGTCCGCTGACCGGACCGGTATCGAGGCCCGGTTCCGGGTACCCGAGGCACTGGTCGACGGCGTCGGCGCGGACGGGGACGAGTCTTGGGCGCCTCCGTCGGCGAAGACGATGCGCTCGACCACGGCGCGCGTGTGACGGGCATTGCGGCGGTACATGTCCTCGAGCTCGCGCTCCCTGCCGCTGCCGAGGCCGATGAGGCGCCCCACCAGGCGTATCTCACGGATCTGGACGGGGAGGACCTGGGAGCGGGGCCCTGAGGTGCGGCCAGTGCCCAGGACGATCGCGGAGCGCAGCCGACTGGCCAGGATCCAGGCCGCGGCCAGCACTCCCCCGTCGTCGGCACTCAGCAGCCCGAGCTCGGACCGCGGCCTGCAGGGCCGCGATGGTCGAGGTGGTCCGCAGCTCGGCGATCTGCCCGGCGTGGGCCAGCTGGAGCACCTGGGCGCTCCACTCCACGTCGCTGAGTCCTCCGGGGCCGAGCTTGAGGTGACGGGCCGGGTCAACGCCCCGAGGCAGGCGCTCGGTCTCCACCCGGGCCTTGATCCTGCGGATCTCCCGTAGGTCTTGGCTGCTCAGCCCCCGCTTCGGCCCATCGCAACGGGTTGATGAGCTCCTCGAAGCGCCGACCCAGGTCTCGGTCCCCGGCACAGGCACGGGCGCGCAGCAGCGCCTGCCGCTCCCACAGGGCCGCCCAGCGCCCGTAGTACTCCCCGTAGGCGGCCAGAGAGCGGCTCATGACACCCTGGCGGCCCTCGGGCCGTAGGTCGGAGTCCACTTCGAGGGGGTGAGGGCGTGCCGAGGCGAGAAGCCCGACGACCTGTTTGGCGACGGCCTCGGCCTCCTGTGCGGCGGCAGCCTCCCCCACTCCGTCGCGGGCCTCGTGGACGAAGAGCACGTCGGCGTCGGAGGCGTACCCGATCTCCTGGCCGCCCAGGCGTCCCATGGCGATGACGGCGTGGTGCGCCAGAGAGGCGTCCCAGCTGCCGGTGGTGTCGGGGCCCGACGCCACAGCCTCGACGCCGTCACGCTGGGCGATGACCAGTCCGGTGGCGACCGTCAGCGCCCCGGCCAGGACCGCGTCGGTGGCGTCGGTGAGGATGGAGGCGGTGCGCTCCGGGTTGATGGCATCGAGACAGTCGGCCAGCGAGGCGCGCACCTCCTCACGGGCGCGCACCCTCAGGATCGCCTGGACCGCCTCGAGCGCCTGCTCGGCGAGGGCGGAGTCGTCGGGGCCGCTCAGGCTACGGCGACGTAGGACGGCGGCGACCTCCTCCGCCAGGGCTCCGGGGCGGCGGGGCTCGAGCTCGGTGTCGTCGTCGAGCCAGGCGATGGACTCGGGGAACTCCGCGAGGCGCTCGGTGGCCCAGTGAGCACCGGAGAGCACCTGGCACAGTCTGCGCGCGGCCACCGGCGAGTCCCGCAGCATGGCCAGGTACCAGTGCGACCCCCCGATGGCCTCCGACAGGCGGCGGAAGGACAGCAGGCCGAAGTCGGGGTCTGCTCCTTCACCGATCCAGCCGATGATGACGGGCAGGAGCTGGCGCTGAATGGCCGCCCGACGGCTGACCCCCTCGGTGAGGGCCTGAATGTGCCGCAGCGCCCCGTCCGGGTCGGCGTACCCGACGGCGGCGAGCCGCTCGCGCGCTGCCTGAGGGCTCAGGGCCATCTCATCGGCGCTGAGGGTGGCTGCGAAGCTCAGCAGGGGGCGGTAGTAGATCTCCTGGTGGAGAGCGCGTACACGTCGGCGCAGGTTCTTGAAGTCCTCCCACAGGCTGTCGCCCTGGCCCAGACAGTCGCTGATGCCGCGCTCGATGCGGCGCAGGTTCTCCTCCTTGCTCGGCAGGTTGTGGGTGCGGCGCAGGCGGAAGAGCTGGCTGCGGTGCTCCAGGAGCCGCAGGGCCTTGTAGCAGCTGCTCAGGGCTGCGGCATCGGTGCGGCTGACGTAGCCGCCGGCACTGAGCGCGTCGAGTGCCTCCAGGGTTGCGCGCAGGCGCAGGCTCTGATCGGAACGGCCGTGGACGAGCTGGAGGAGCTGGACGGTGAACTCCACGTCTCGCAGCCCGCCGGGTCCCAGCTTGATGCGCCGGTCCTCGCCTCCGTGCGACACGGACTCCTTCTCCACCCGGCGACGCATGGCACGGGCGTCCTCAACGAAGTTCTCCCGCCGGCTGGCCTCCCACACGAGGGGACACCCCCTGCTCGTAGCGGGCGCCGAGCTCGGAGTCCCCGGCGCAGGCTCTGGCCTTGAGCAGGGCCTGGAACTCCCAGGAGACGGCCCATCGCCGGTAGTAGGCCAGGTGGGAGTCGAGGGTGCGCACGAGCGCGCCGTCCTTGCCCTCGGGTCGTAGCGCCGTGTCCAGTGGCCACAGTGGCGGTTCGGGCGCCGTGGCGGAGATCACATGGGCGAGCTCGGTGGCTAGGCGGGTGCCGACGTCCACGAGGTACTCCTCGCTCAGCTCATCGGCTTCCGAGGGCTCCTGGGCGGGGCCGACGACGTAGACAACGTCAACGTCGGAGATGTAGTTGAGCTCGCACGCTCCGGTCTTGCCCATGGCGATCACGGCAAGGGCCACGTCGTCTGATTGCGGCCCGACAGCGGCACGAGCCACCAGCAGGGCGGCGTCCAGGGCGGCGTCGGCGAGATCGGCCATACGGCGGCCGACGGTGGGGACGTGCTCGATCGGGTCCGGGCTGGTCAGGTCGTCGGCGACGATCGCCATGAGGCGGTCCCGGTAGGCGCGTCGCAGGGCCGCGGTCGCACGGCCCGGCGCGGTGTCCTGACCAGCCGAATGCGTTGGATCGTCCGGGCCGTCTGAGGTGTCGTCTCCGACGACCGGCGGCGTCTTGTCCCCCAGGGCCTCCTGCACGACGAGCCGTAGCGACTCGCGGGCACCGGGCTCACCGGGGGCGTCCCAGGCCCTGGCCGGCGCGAGCGCCGTGATGCGCTCGGGATGCGCGACGAGGAAGTCCCCCAGGGCCTGGGAGGCTCCCAGGACGGCAAGAAGACGGCGCCGGTGCTCGCGCGGCTCGCCGGCGGGGGCGATCATGAGGCTGCGCAGCAGGTCCGCCGGCGCCCGGGCGCACCCGGGCTCGACGTCATGCGTTGAGGCACGGCGCAGTGCCTCGACGGATGCTGCGGCCTCGGCGAGACGGACGAGGTTGAGAAGGGCCAGATCGGGGTCGGCGGTGAGAGCCAGGGCCTCGATGAGGTCCTCACGGCCGGGCCCGATCTCCACGTCCCCCAGTCGGTCTCCTGGCCGTCGGGCGTGATCTGTCGATGGGTGGGCGGGGACGTTGTCGGCGCGTTCGGCGTCGTCAGCCTCGCCGCCAGCAGGCAGGAGGGGCGCCAGCGCCGGGTCGCCCAGGAGTGCTCCGGCGCGGGAGACGTTCTGGAAGCCGGCCCGCAGGAGCCGGGTCCTGGGTGAGGAGCTGTGCCGTAAGGGAGCCCCCACCGGCGGGCGCTGCCCGGTCTGGTCTCTCACGGCTGCCTCCTGCTCCCGTCAGGCGCGAGGAAAGAACTGGCTGAGCTCGAAGTCGGTGACCTGGGCGTCGTAGGCCCGGTACTCGCGGCGCTTGTTGCGCAGGAAGTACTCGAAGGTGTCCTCGCCGAAGGTGTCGGCCACCAGGTCGGACTGCTCCATGGCCGCCACCGCGCTCTTGAGTGAGGTGGGCAGGGCGTGGATCCCCAGTGCCTTGCGCTCCATCTCGGACAGGGCCCACACGTCGTCCTCGGCCTCGGGAGGCAGCTCGTAGCCCTCCTCGATGCCCTTGAGCCCGGCGGCCAGGATGACCGCGTAGGCCAGGTAGGGGTTGGCCGAGGAGTCGATGCCGCGGAACTCCACGCGCGCGGACTGGGCCTTGCCGGGCTTGTGCATGGGTACGCGCACCAGGGCGGAGCGGTTGTTGTGACCCCAGCACACGTAGCTGGGGGCCTCGTCCCCGCCCCACAGCCGCTTGTAGGAGTTGACGTGCTGGTTGGTGACGGCGGTGATCTCCGAGGCGTGGTGCAGCAGCCCGGCGATGAAGGAGCGTCCGGTGGCGGAGAGCTGGTACTGGCCGGAGGGGTCGAAGAACGCGTTGCGGTCGCCCTCGAACAGGGAGAAGTGCGTGTGCATGCCCGAACCGAACTCGTCGGCGAAGGGCTTGGGCATGAAGGTGGCCAGGCAGCCCTCCTCCAAGGCGACTTCCTCGACGACGGCGCGGAAGGTCATGATGTTGTCCGCCATGGACAGGGCGTCGGCGAAGCGCAGGTCGATCTCGTTCTGGCCAGGACCGCCCTCGTGGTGGGAGAACTGCACCGAGATCCCCATCTGCTCGAGCATGAGGATGGCTTGGCGCCGGAAATCGTGAGCGGTCCCGCCCGGCACGTGATCGAAGTAGCCGGCGTCGTCGGTGGGGCGGATGCGTCCGCTGGCATCACGAGTGACCAGGTAGAACTCGATCTCCGGATGGATGTAGCAGGTGAAGCCGGCCTCGGCGACCCGGGCGAGCTGACGCTCGAGCACGGAGCGGGGGTCGGTGCGGGCGGGCTCCCCGTCAGGGGTGAGGACGTCGCAGAACATGCGGGCCACCCCGTTGGCGCCGTCGCGCCACGGCAGCATCTGGAAGGTGGAGGGGTCGGGCGCGAGCAGCATGTCGGACTCGAAGACGCGGGTGAGCCCCTCGATGGCCGAGCCATCGAAACCGATGCCCTCCTCGAAGGCGCTCTCCACCTCGGCCGGCGCGATCGCCACGGACTTGAGCTGCCCGGACACGTCGGTGAACCACAGACGGATGAAGCTGATGTCGCGCTCCTCGATGGCTCGGAGCACGTACTCCTGCTGCTTGTCCATGGTGCCTCCTCAGCCTGGGGTGGGGCAGCGGGCCGACGACGTGGCCGGCCGTCATCCGCCCGTGACGTTGTTGCTGGAGCCAGCCTAGTGCTCAGGTGCGTCAGGCAGGTTTCGAAAATCGCCTCCGGTGAAGGAGGGACGACGAGTTCAGCGGCGCGCCGAAACCTTCCCTGACCTCGGGTAGCCTCGCGTCATGGCTACACCTGAGTCCCCTACGGACCTTCCTCCTCGGCCGTCGTCGGAGGCGGCAAGCCCGTGCGTGTTCATCACCTCGCCGCTGCCAAGAGCGACGGCGCCAAGCTGGTCATGCTCACCGCCTACGACGCCGTCACCGCCCGGATCCTGGACGCAGCGGGAACGGATCTGCTGCTGGTGGGCGACTCGATCGGCAACGTCATGCTCGGCCACGACTCGACGCTGCCGGTGGAGCTGGACGAGATGGTGGTGGCCACGCGCTCCGTGGCCCGAGCGACCACGCGCGCACTGGTGGTCGCGGACCTGCCTTTCGGCACCTACGAGACCGGCCCGGAGCAGGCGCTGGGCAGCGCGGTGCGCCTCATGAAGGCGGGCGCCAACGCCGTCAAGCTCGAGGGCGGCAGGCCCCGGGCCGCAAGCGTCAAGGCTCTGACCCAGGCAGGCATTCCGGTGGTGGGGCACCTGGGCTTCACCCCGCAGAGCGTCAACATGCTCGGGGGCTTCCGGGTCCAGGGGCGCGGACAGGCGGCTGAGGATCTGATGGTCGACGCGCAGGCGCTGGCGGAGGCGGGCGCGGTGGCCATCGTCCTGGAGATGGTGCCCGAGCCTGTGGCCGCGCGCGTCACCGAGTCGCTCACGATCCCCACGATCGGTATCGGTGCGGGCGCACGCTGCGACGGCCAGGTCCTCGTGTGGACTGACATGGCGGGCATGACCGACTGGTCACCGCGCTTCGCCCACCAGTTCGGTCAGGTCGGCCAGGCGCTGCACCAGGCCGCCGCCGACTACGGCAGTGCGGTGCGCGAGATGTCCTTCCCGGCTGAGAAGCACTGGTTCAGCGCCTAGGGACTGTTGCGAAGGTAAAGGCGATCCCAGGGGATACGGCCAAGCCCCCGCAGCTCGCCGAGGGTGAGATCGCAGCGCACCGCGTTGCCGGCGCCGCAACAGCGGAATCGAGCATCACTCAAGTCTCACATCCCGGCAGCCCCCTGTGCCCTCGCCTCAGAAGCTCCGACACCCACATACCTCAGAAGCGAGGAGACACGACCCGCCGAGAAGTAAAAGTGACAATGCCCATAACGCGATGATGAGAGCCCCGGTGCTCCGCGTGAAGGAAGTCCCACGAAACAGACGCCTGCTCCTATGCTGACCTCATGAGCTCTTCGGTTTCCTCCGCGTCCTCGGCCACGTTGGCCGACCGCGCGCCGCGCGGCGCGCTCACCCCTGGGACGCTCGGTCCCCAGCGACATGTCCCGGCATCCATCGAACGCCCCGAGTACATGTTCCACGATGGCCCTGAGCGAGTCACGGCTTCAGAGGTCAAGGACGCCGAGACGATCGAGCGCATCCGGGTGGCTGGCCGACTGGCCGCTCGCGCCATGGCCGAGGCTGCCAAGGCGATCGCCCCGGGGGTGACGACCGACGAGCTGGACCGGATCGCGCACGAGTACCTGTGCGACCACGGCGCCTACCCCTCCTGCCTGGGATACATGGGGTTTCCCAAGTCGATCTGCACCTCGATCAACGAGGTCATCTGCCACGGGATCCCCGACTCGACCCGCCTCAACGAGGGCGACCTCATCAACCTCGACGTCACCGCGTACATCGGAGGGGTCCACGGCGACACGAACGCCACCTACGCCGTCGGCGAGGTCGACCCGGAGACGGAGCTGCTCATCGAGCGGACCCGCACTGCGATGGAACGGGGCATCAAGGCGGTCAAGCCCGGCCGCGAGATCAACATCATCGGCCGGGTCATCGAGGCCTACGCCAAGCGCTTCAGCTACGGCGTGGTCCGTGACTACACCGGGCACGGCGTCGGCGAGGCGTTCCACTCCGGACTCATCATTCCGCACTACGACGCCGCTCCCCTCCACGACGACGTCATCGAAACAGGTATGGTATTCACCATCGAGCCGATGCTCACGCTGGGCGGTATCGAGTGGGAGCAGTGGGACGACGGCTGGACGGTGGTCACCAAGGACCGTTCCCGTACCGCGCAGTTTGAGCACACACTGGTGGTGACCGAGGACGGCGCCGAGGTCCTCACCCTGCCCTGAGGCTCCTGAGTCCTGGGGATCACTACCCATCCGCATCTTCGTTCATCAGCACCCGCTCACATTGCCTCACTGCGAGGTAACAACGTATCGTCCGTGGGCAGCGGACATCTGCCTAGGAAACCCACACCGGGTTTCGCCCGTTTTATTCCCTTCCGGAGGTTCTCATGGCTTTGCGCTTCAATCCACCGCCCAACTGGCCTGCACCGCCAGAGGGCTTCGAGCCGCCTGCGGGCTGGCAGCCCGACCCCGCCTGGGGCCCGGCGCCCGAGGGCTGGCAGATCTGGGTTGACGACTCAGCCCCGTCCAGCGGGTCTGCTTCCTCGGCACCCGGCACCGCCTCGGGAGCCGATCCGGCGTGGGCACCGACCCAGGCCGTGTCGACGGCTCCAACGGCCCAGATGGGCACAGGTGCTCCGGTGGCCGATCCGACTGGGACGTCTGCCTCGGCCCCTTCCGGTGACTACGCCGGCCAGGCCGCGGGGGCCAGCCCCTACGCGGCCAACATGGACTACGCCCAGTCCCCCACGCCCTACCAGAACCAGGGAGCTCCGGGTGGCCCGCAGCCACCGGCCGGCAGCTGGCAGCCCGGAGGTGCAGGTGGTCCGGGAGGCCCCGGCGGTGGCTCCAAAGCCGATCACTCAGCAGTGGTGGTTCTGGACCGGTGCTGCGGGCCACCCGGTGCTCGTGGTCGTGCTGGCCATCGGCACAATCGTGTGGGCCATGAGCGGTTCTGACGACAACGGCGGTAGCAACAAGGCCGAGCAGAGCTCCTCGCAGAGCAGCAAGAGCGGCAAGCAGGGTTCTTCATCCAAGGAGAAGTCCAAGGAGTCCAGCGACGGCCCGTCGGCCGAGGCATCCGGCGGTGCGTCAAAGGAAGCGATGAGGCCGGGTCGGACCCGAAGAATCCCATCGACCCCACGACGACCTCCGTCGAGTTCAAGGCCGGCAAGTCACGACGATGACCCGAATGCCGCGGTCACTGTCACCTTCGGTGCGGTTGAGTGGAACGCGAATGAGACCATCAAGGCTGCCAACAAGTACATCTACCAGGACCCGCCGTCCGGCAAGGTGTACATCCGCGTCCCGTAGAGATTTCAAGGGCAAGGGGCGTACGAGAAGTACGGTCTGCAGATCGACTACCCCACGACGGTAAACACGTCGGGGCAGTGAGTCATTCATCGACCCATGTTCAACCAGTGACATGCCTCGAGACGGAGGTACGGCAAAGGTTACTGCCCCTCTCGTGACGAGGCCACTGGTGAACGACGGAAGGGCTGCTGGTCAAGGGCTTCCTCGGCAACGACGAGGTGTACGTGGCCGCGAAGTGAGCCGCTTGTTGACGCATGAGGGTGGGCTGACCAGAGTTTTGGTCGGCCCCACCCTCGCGCGTCAGCGGCTATTCAGAGGGCGCGGACGAGCCGACCTGTACGCCGGAGTTTGCTGCCCGCCGTTACCGGCCTGGCGGCAGACCATTCATCTTGACCATTGTTGCCAGGGTGGCCTCGCGTGATCTACCCGCTGACTCAGGCGAGCAGCCTCAGGCCAGCTGTGTGGTCTTGCCCGGCGTGGTTTACTGAGCCGGCGGTCACTCAATGCTGGTGGGCTCTTACCTCACCCTCACCCTCTTACTCCACTGGAGTTCGGTGGCGGTCTGCCTCTGTGGCACTGTCCCGCGGGTCACCCCGGGTGGCCGTTAGCCACCGCCCTGCTCTGTGGAGCCCGGACGTTCCTCAGCCCTGCACCGCCACGAAGGCGATGACAGGTACCGCGGCCGCCCGGTCGGCTCGTCCGCAGGGATCAGCATAGCGGCATGACACGTCGTCGAGGCTCGAGCCCACCGCGAGGTCCTGATCTGCCGGGAACCGCGTCACGGCCTATCATGTGCGGGTGCTGATCCTGTTGCCTCCGTCCGAGGGAAAGACCGCTCCAGCCAGTGGCCCGTCACTGGATCTCGGCTCGCTCCTGGATGCCGAGCGGCTGACCTCACCACGCCGTGAGGTGATGTCGGCGCTGACCGAGGCGAGCCGGCGTCCGGACGGCCCCTCCATTCTGGGGCTGGGGCCACGCAGCGCAGAACTGGCGGAGGCGAACCTGTTGCTGGAGACCTCGCCCTGCGCCCCCGCCTATCAGCTGTTCACCGGGGTGCTCTACGAAGCCGCCGGGCTCGACTCGATCGCCAAGAACACAGCCGGACGCAAGGCCCTGGAGCACCACTGCGTGATCTTCTCCGACCTGTGGGGCATCCTCTCGCCCACCGATGAGGTGCCGGACCACCGTCTGTCGATGGGCACGTCACTGCCCGGCCCGGGGCGCCTGCCGTCATTCTGGAAGCCGCACCTTGCCGCGTCGTTGACCGACATGGCGGCGCAGGGACTGGTGGTCGACTGCCGGTCAGCAGACTATGCGGCCGCGTGGAAGCCGTCCGTCCGCGACGGCGTCGAAATCATGACGGTGCGCGTGGTGCGCATCGCCGACGACGGCTCCCGCAAGGTCATCTCCCACATGGCTAAGCAGGCTCGAGGGCTCCTCACCGGTGAGCTCCTCAGGGCCGTTGCCGGCAGGACCCTGCCACCAGAGGCGCGCGCTGACGACGTCGCCGCTCTCGCCGCACGGTTGAGCGGCGTCGACGACGTTGAGGTTTTCGAGACGGACCGGCAGGGACGGCGGGTTCTCACCCTGGTGACTCGTTGACGTCACGACGGCGGCGGTCTCCATCCGCGCCCAGATCAGAAGGTTGGGGCGCGGTCACCCCTGCCTGAGACGCAGGCGTCAGATGTCCATCCGTACGACGATGACGTCATTCTCCTCGGCGTGGATGACCTCATCCTGCGGGGCGGCCACGATGCGCGCCAGCTCCTGGGGGCTGATCTCAACGGCACCGTCCTCGATGATCCGTCCCCTGAGAGCGACTGCGCCAAGGCCCCCGGTGGAGGTGCGGACTGCTTCATAGTCGGCCAAGAGGGCAGCCTCAATGGTTCCGGCCAGGTCTGCCCGCTGGTTCTCCAGGGACTCGATCTCCTCGTCGAGTCGGGCGAACTCGGCGTCGCGCTCGGCGGTGAGCTCGCGTCCGGCCGCACGGATCTCGGACTCCTCCCGACTGAGCCGTTCCACCTCCTCACGGGCCGAGTCCAGCGCCTCCATGGCCACGATCTGTGCCTCCTCCAGGGCCGCCTGACGCTGACCGAGCTGGTCGATCTCACCCTGAATGGCGGACAGGTCACGGGCCGCGCTGTTGCCCGAGTGGAGGCGCTCGCGCAGCACCTCGGCACGGCGCACCACCTGGCCGACCTCGTCCTCGCTGCGGGTGGCCCGCGCCTTGGCCTCGCTGAGGGAGGCATCGGCCTGAATGGCGGCCCGCTTGTTGGTCTTGAGACGCTCGATGACCGACTCGATACGGCTGAGGACCGGAAGGTGCTTGCGCTCGTGACGCAGCCGTGCCAGGCGGGAGTCGAGGTCCTGGAGGTCGATGAGAAGGCGCTGCTGGGCGATGGGGGCGCTTGTCACGGCGTGTGCTCCTTCAGGTGCGTACAGGTTGGTGCTGCGAATCCTCTCATGATCCTCTCACGCATCATCTGATCCAGTGGACAGCCGCAGCACCCAGGGGTCCGTGACAATGTGGGAGACCCGGACCGTCAGTGAGGCGCCGTGGGAGCGAGCACCTTCCTCCAGCCGGCGGGCCAGAGGCTCCAGGCCGACCCACTCGGTGGCCCAGTGCGTTCCGCACAGGAGGTAGGGGCGACCGTCCTCCAGGTGCTCGGAGGCGGGGTGGTGCCGCAGGTCCGCCGTGAGGAACACATCGGCTCCGGCCTCGCGAGCCCGTTGCAGGAGAGAGTCGCCCGCCCCACCTGAGACGGCGATGCGCTCGACGACGGCGTCGAGGTCCCCGCCCACGAGGAGGCCGGGAGCCGAGTCGGGCAGGGCAGCAGCGACGTCGGCGGCAAGCTGACGCAGGGTGACGGGTTGCGGGAGCCCGCCGATACGACCGATGCCCTGCTCCGGGGAAGCCGGATCGGGCTCGAGAGGAACGGCTGAGGTCAGACCCACACGCTCGGCGAGGGCCTCGGCCACTCCCCCGTGGGCGGCGTCGAGGCTGGTGTGGGCGTTGAGGAGTGCGATGCCGGCACGGATGAGGCGATGGATGGAGCGGCCCTTGGGGTCAGTGGCCGCAACGTGGTCGGTTCCGCGCAGGTAGAGCGGGTGGTGGGTGATGATCATGTCGACACCGGAGTCGACGGCCTCGTCGACGACGGCCACCACGGGGTCGACGGCCAGGAGGATGCTGCGTACCGGGTCGGCGGGATCCCCGCAGATGAGCCCGTTGGAGTCCCACGAGGCCGCCAGGCCGGGGGGCGCGGCTGCTTCCACGAGGGCGACGACGTCGCCGACGCTCAGGGAGCCGTCCAGGTGCTCCTGTGATGACTGGTGTCCGGCGCCAGAAGATGCGGGTGCGGAGGTGTGGCTCATGCAACCAGGCTAGCGGCAAGGCCAGGAATTGCCTGCCACCTGCCGGTATCGATGCAGCCCGAAGCATCCACCTGGTGGAACACGGTCGGGAAAGCGACCGACGCCGCTCTCGTCTGGGGTAACCTACTTCCGCGTTGCCGGGACCCTCCGGTGCTGGCAGCGTCGGCCAACCTCGGCGCCGCCGGCGTCACGGCCGCGCCCCCATAGCTCAGCGGTTAGAGCAGCGAGCTTATACCTCGTGTCGTGCCTGATAAGCACAAGGTCCTGGGTTCGAATCCCAGTGGGGGTACCACGATAGCCTTACCCAAACCTAGGTCATGAGTAACACGGTCTGGGTTGGTTGATGAAGATACGAAGCGCTCACCACCACTGGTGAGCGCTTCGTCGTTGCAGACGGTGTTGGTGACCGGGCAGTCCACTTGGTTGTCCCGGTTTTCTCGCGGGCTGTCTTGCAACAAGGTCGCACTGCGCTGTCGTGCAACGTTGTGCATTCGTCGGCTGGTCAGCCAGTCGAAGGGCCGCCGGAGAACAGCTGCCAGGTTGGCGTCGCTGCTTGCGTCGGCCAGCAGGCGCGGTGCTGCGGCCCGCTGCAATGGCCCTTCATTCTCCCCTATCGGACAGTCACCAGCTGCTGCGTCGGGCGCACTCCTGCCTCCGTCATCATTCGTTCCATCGTCCGGCAGGATGACGCGGCCCTCCTCATCCACCGCCGGATTGACCAGCACCCGCTCGAAGAACACCTGGTTGAGCAGCTTCTTCAGGTGCGGTGGGGCGGCTTGGTAGAGGCGGTGGCAGTCTTCGAGGAGATCGAGGGCCTGGGTGAGGCGCTGCCGCACCTCGGTTATGTCGGCTTGGTAGGCGGTCAGCTGGCGCTCAATATGGTTGAGTTCGGCCGTGAGCTGGGTCTGTTCCTCCTTGAGCAGCTCCAGGGGGACGGCTCCTTCGTAGTGGGCGTGCATCAGGCGGCGGCGCTTGTCCTCGATGTTCGTCCGCCTGGTGGTTAGGGAGCGGATCGTCCGATCTTTGTCGTGCTCAAGGCGCCGTAGCTCCTCTCGCACATACTGCTCCACGAGCTGGCGATCCTGGCGGCCCAGCTGGATCGTCCGGTATAGCGCGTTCATCTGCTCTTCGACGACGTCGATCAGGACGGCGCGGAAGGAGCAGTCGTGGGTTCGCTGCCGCCTGGCACAGATGAAGTAGGGGTAGAGGTCGCCTTTGCTGTTGCGCGTGTTTTGCACGAGCAGGCGGGCACCACACAGGCCGCAGTACACCGTCGTTTTGAGGTGGTGGTTGTGTTGGCGTTCCCGCTCGCCGAAGCGATGGGAGTCCAGCACGGCCTGCACCTGACTCCAGGTCTCCTCATCCACCAAGGGCTCATGTGCTCCGGCATAGTCCACCCCTTGGAAGGAGATGACACCCTTGTAGTACGGGTGGCGCAGCATGCGATGCAACTGGGCACCTGTCACCGCCTTGGCCGGCTTGCGGGCAGTCGGCACGGTCGTCAGCCCACGATCGTGCAGGTGCGCAGCGAGCCTCTTCGTCGTCCAGTTACCCGTCGCATACTCCGTGAACGCCAGCCGGATGAGCGGTGCCCGCTCCTCATCCAGGGCGATGGTGCGGATCTCGCGGCCGTTTTCGTCTCTGGCGCGGACGTTCATGTAGCCGAGTGGTGCCTTGCCCAGCGTCCCACCATTCCTGGCTTTCTCGCCCATCCCCTTAATGACCTCATTGGCGAGATTCCGACTGTAGAACTCAGCAATACTACTCATGATGCCGTGCAGCAGCATTCCACCTGGCGTCTGGTCGATGTTCTCGCTGGTGGAGACCAGCCGCACACCCGCCTCCTCGAAGGCCCGGTTAATCTCCACATCATCCGCCCGGTTGCGAGCCAGGCGGTCGAGCTTGTGGACGATGACATAGTCAATCCCACCATCTTCCTTGAGGTAGGCCAGCATCTTCTGCAGCTCAGGCCGGTTGGCGCTGCGAGCCGACTCGCCCCGGTCGGCGAACTCCTTGACCACCAGCGCACCCATGGACTGGGCCTTGCGCTTATTGGCCTCCCGTTGAGCCGGGAGGGAGAAGCCTTCCTCACTACCACCACGTTGGGCCTGCTCCCGAGTAGAGACACGGATGTATGAGACGGCCCGCTTGGGAGTGAGCTGGGCGGCCATGGCGGTGAAGGGATCGGGGGCGAGTGCGTCAGGCATGGTGCACCTCCTTGCTGGGTTCGGTGGGCTGACTGGCGTCGCCAGTTCGACTGGCCTGGTTGACGTTGCTGTCCGTACCGGTTTCGTTTGTCTCGCGGGTATCGGTGCCATCGCCTGCTTCACCGGCCTGGTTGACATCGCTGGGCTGGCTAGCCTCCCCAGCCTGATCTACTTCATCGGCTCCACCGGTTTCGCCAGGCTGGCTGGGCTGATTGGCCTGCTCGCGCTGTCGGCGTTCTTCCTCTCTGAGTACGTCGAGTTGTCGCATCCACGCGCCTTCCTCGTCGTTCCACCAGGCTGGTGGGGTGCCGTCGCCGGGGTGCCAGGCGTTGAGGCAGACCAGATGGGTGCCGGCCTGGGCGAGCTGGTCGACGACCGCGTCTGCTTCGCTGGTGGTGAGGTTGGGGGTGGGCCAGCTCGCCGTGATGACGTACTCCACTCCCCCGCGCTGGCAGGCATCGAGCAGCATGCCCAGGCCGTGCTGGCGCTGCTGTCGGTCGTGGAACTCGGTGACTAGGTTGAGGCCCATCGCGTCGGCGTAGTCCTCCACCAGCTCCCGCTGCCGGGCCAGCTCGAAGGGGTAGCGGGCCGCGCCGTAGAAGATGGCGATCGCCCCAGTGCTCGTTCCACTGTCGCCTCGTGCGGTAGCGGGTACAGCATCTAGCACCGCCGCCGGCTCATATGGCTCATCTGGCGTATTCGTTGTGGTTTGTGTTGTCATCGGTGTCCTCCTCTCGTCATATATTGCTATTTCAATGGTTTAGTGTTTCTCCTCTTTCTATTGACGCTCAGATGGACGGAAAAGTCCAGTCGGATTTCCTGTGTCTCTAACATTCCCGCCCAACACTCCCCTAGTCGCCAGCTTGCCGCGCCATTCCGCCGCTTTCAGCACGGTTCGCCGACTTCGTCGCTGGTAGGTTCTCCTTGCTGAGAACGAGACAGACCGAGAAATGGCCAAGTAGATAACGGCGCTGCTTTCGGCGTCCTAGGGCCCCTCCTGAATTAAGGCGGCGAGCTGTTCGGGGGCGGCGGTGATCTTGAACAACCCCGGGGTCAGCGCCGGGTCGGCGGCGATCTGCTCAGCCAGGCGGCCGGCTCGTGCTTGGTTGGTCAGCAGCCAGACCACCTGCGGGTAGTAGCCGTGCTGGGCCTGGAAGGTGCCGCTGGCCAGGTGGGCCTGGTAGTCGTGGCACTTGGCCAGCAGCCGCGCTGGATGCTCGGTGTCCAGGTCGACCTCGAGCAGCCAGTGATCTTCTGCGCCGGTGTCCGTTGCCGTGATTGCTTCCAGATCCGGCTTGAGCCAGCCCAGCGCCCCACCGAGCCGCAGCCAGGAGCGCCAGCAGGCCGGCTCGGTACGCAGCCGGGCCAGGTGCCCACCGACGGCGTGAATGGCCTGCTCGATGACCACCCGCGCCTGCGTGATCGCCAGCGTATGAGCGAGGAACAGTGGCGACGGCTCCTGAAAGCGCCGCCGCGCTCCACGGCCCTCGTCGCCCAGGCGCTGCCCCGCTGCTGTCAGGTACCAGACGTACCCGGCTGAGCCGGCCCGCGTCCCACCGATCCGCCGCTCCAGGTGATCGACCAGCCCCAGCCCGTGCTGGCGTCGCAGCCGCCGACTGGTCTGGCGCAGCGCCGAACGAGCCGAACCATACTGCCCCGACAGCTCGGTGATCTGCGCCAGCTGGCGGGTTGTGGCATAGCGATGAGCCGCCAGCAGATCCAGCAGCGCCCGATCGGTGGTATCGAGCCGCTCGGCGATCGCCTGCAGCTGGGCGCGGCCAATCCGGGCCGGAACCGGCCGCTTTGCTTCGGCCTCTGTCGTCGCCGCTCCCTTCATCGTCGTTGGTGTCGTCGTAGATGTCGGCACTGCCAGACCGGTGCCTGTCCCGACGCTCGCGTATTCCGATATCGCTGTGTTCATGGCTGGTTCCTCCTTTGTGATCGTCATGTGTGTGATCGAGTCGCTGCTGCGAGCCAGAGGCTGTGAGGCCGGGGGTGTTGTCAGTGGTGGATGGGATGGCCACACGGGGCCATCAGTCGCCTCCCGTAACCGCGCCTGAGCCGCACCACGACGCCGATAGCCCTGCCTGCTCGCTGCAGCGATGCGTCTGGCGATTCGTCTCCCGACGCGTCTCGGCAAGCCAGTGGTGGAGACAAGCGCAGGGGCCAGATAGGGGCGATACTTCGCAGCCCGCAAGAGCTCCAGAGGGAGAGGGCCGGCACTGTTCTTGACGGCAGCGCTGACGGGTCGTCCCTCAATCCGCAGGAGTGTGAAAACCGATCGTAATGAGCGGTTTTCAGGCCAGCGCAAGCGGTCGATACTCGGGGAGTGTCGACCCTTACAGCGTTCCGGAGGAGAGGGCGGCCAGGCAGCGCGCGCAACTACGTCCATGACTCAGGCGATAACCTCCCCGCGGACAGCCGGTGGTTCCTGGGTAGCACTCCTGCGCGAGGGGCGACCCGTCAGCGCTGCCGACGCGCCCCGGACACGCTCAATTCCTCCGCCCGTCATGCTGTTCCTCCGCTCCGCCTATCTGGTCGGCGGCCGAACACCACGCCAGCTGTCGAGCCAGGTACGCTGTTCGCTGGCCCACTGCCGTCGTTCGTCGCTTCTCCCCCGAGCTCACCCGTCGCGTCGTCCGTTGCTATCCGAGCCGCGTCATCACCGGTCATCTCGCCGTTCTGCCCGAGCCGCGCCAGCAGGGCGGCCTCAACCTGCGCGGCGTCTTGGCCGTAGCGCGCCTGGCTGCTCGCGCGCAGTGCCAGGGCATCCTGCACCGGTGGGGTTGGTGGCAGGGTGGTGGCGTGGCACCAGGGGTTCTCCCGCCCGTGGTGCATGGTGCGTGCGTAGACGCCAAAGCGCGGTAGCAGCTGGAAGTCGGCCGCCTCCAGGCCAATTGCCTGGCGGGCCAGCTCGGCCGCGTCCGCCGCACTCAGGGAGAAGATGATCTTGTTGCGCGCATTGGCATCGATCCCCGCTTTGAGCGCCGAGGGCAGCTGCCCCCGGTACTGATGTGCCAGGTGAAAGGCCGCGCCTAGTGATCGGGCCTGGGCCAGGGCGTCGGCCAGGCTGCCCGGTAGCGACAGGTAGTCCTGCACCTCGTCAATGAAGACACTGACCACATGTCGCCGTGATGGCTCCACCGCTGCCCGGGCCAGGATGAGTGGCCAGAGCTGGCCGACCAGCAGCGACCCGAGTAGCCGAGCTGACTCCGCCCCCAGCACCCCCTTGTTGAGACTGACCAGCACAATGCGCCGCCGGGTGAACACCTCCCCCAGGTCGAACGACGGCGCTGCCTGCCCCAGCGTGGCCCGCAGGTGCGGCCGGATCAGGAAAGGCTGCAGGCGCGTCAGGCCCAACCCACTGCTGGCGCTGCGCCTCACTGAGCGCCTCATAGGCCGCCCAGAACTGGCCCGTCCCCAGCGGATCCGCCCCCGCAGTGGTGATGAGCCGCTGACGGTAAGCCGCGTTCGTCAGCACGAGGGGCAGATCGACCAAGGTCGCTCCCGGTGTGCGGGCGAGCGTCACCAGCGCCGCAGCGAGCACCTGCTCCACCCGCACACCCCAGGACTCAGCGAACACCCCCTTCAACGTCGCCAGCACCGTATCTGCCACCAGCTCCGGTGACGCACCACCACCTGGCACGCCACCTCCCACCGATGACGACGCACCACGCGTCGTCTGCGCTCGGGCCAGCGGATTGATCCCCACCGGGCGGCTACTGGTCGGGTCGATCACCACCACGTCACCGCGCCGCTGCTCAGGAATCCGCGCCAGAATGTCCGCCACCAGATCCGTCTTCGGATCAATCAGCAGCACACCCCGACCAGCCGCGATGTCCGCCAACGCCAGATGCGCCAAGGCGGTGGACTTACCAGCCCCCGTCGGCCCCAGCAGCACCGTGTGATAGAGCGCATCACCAATCGAGATACCAAGCCGCTCACCCGCCTGATCCGCCACCCCAGTGGCAAACGCCCGCTGCGTCTCACGCGCCTGAGGCAGCGCCAGCACCCGCGGATGAGCCGACGGCGTCGCCGGCAGCGCCCCTCACCCACCGGCCAGCCCGACATCGCCACAATTTCTCCGGCACCAAGCTCCAGGCCCGCCCGCCACGGCCGCCGCACCGAATCCAACTTAGCCGGGTGCTCCGTACGAGCCCGCAGCCGCACCCCTGGGCCTTCCACCAGGCGCAGCGCCCCCAGCAATCCCTGCAGCAGCGTCCGCTGGCGCAGCGGCGAGGCCGCCCGCACCCCCAAACGCAGACAGACCGTCGCTCGATGCCGCCCCACCTGCGCCCGCATCCGCCGACCCCTGCTCACCACTAAGAGCCGGTGGTGGCACCAGCCCGAGTAGCTCCAGCCAGCCCTGCGGCTCCACCCGCCCCAGAGCCTCCGGGGCAAAGCGCCGCCCCAGCTGCAACTGCACCACCAACTCCTCGTCCTCCGCCGTCACCGCTAGCGCCGCCAAGACGGCTCGTACCACCGCGCTGAGCCGCTCCGTCGCCAGTCCCGCCCCGACTGGCCGGGCCGACACCACCACCGCCCGATCCACTGCCCGCCGCGACACTCCACGAGACACCCGGCAGCCTGGCACCAGCTCACGCACCACCGAGACCAACCGCTCACCCGCCCGCGAGCCCACCGCCCACGTCGCCCTGGCCGCCCGCAGCGCGCAGCTCCAGCACCACCCGCCCCAGCGAACTATCCGCCAGCAGACGCTCCACCAGGCCGACCGCCGCGTCCTGGGCGAGCGGCAAGGCAAAAGCGGAGTTGGTGCCATACCAGGGGTGAGTGGGGCGGGCCATCACGGGTGCCTCCCGGCGTGGAGGACGGAGCAGCAGCCTCGTCAGCCTCAGCCGCACCAGCGCGATCCGGCAAAGTATGGGAACCAGCGGAAGGGGTGCCATGAGCCAAGTAGCGAGCACCCTCATGACGCTGGTGAGCACACCGTCCTGCCGAGCCGCTCCTAGGCGATGCCGAGACGAACTTCTCCGCAGCACAGCGCCCCACCGAGGCAGCACGCTCACTACTCGCGCAGACCTCAGCACCTAAGGAAGCCGCTTCAACCGTCGCTGGCTCCACAACCTCATCCGCCGCCATTTGCCGCGCCATTGCCAGCACAATCCGTGCTACCGCCCGGTGATCCATGCCGCTTCGCCGCACCGGCACCAACCGCACCCGCCGCGACGAACCAGGGCGGCCACCGCCATGCGGGGCCATCATGAGTGCCTCCTTGGGGAATGAGGCCGCCCACCGTTCTTCCGGTGGCCTGCAGCAATGGAGTGAGTGCGTTGCGTCCGGCTGGCTGTCTCAGTATCAAGCGCGGGACTCGAGCTGCGACCGCCCCATTGCGACTGATGCCACTGCTCAGCCTGTTCCGCCTGTTGTCTGCACCAGCTCGCCGCTGCTCAACCCGTTCCATCTGACGACGCCCATCCGTCTGCCGCTGGCTTCTGAGCGGCTCTCTCACCATTCCCGTCGGTTGCGCCACCAGCGCACTGCCAGCCAGGCGGCGGCGCTCACGGCGAGCAGCCCGACGAGCCAGGGCCAGCTGCTTTGCACGATGGCGACGATCCACCTGAGGCTCATCGCGATCAGGAGCAGGCCGACGCCGCATCGCAGCAGGCTGCCAGACGGAGAACGCCTCGAATCGCTCATCATCACCATCTCCTCGAAGACTGCGCAGGGGGTACTTGTCATGCCACGGCCGACTCATCGCAGGGCCTCCTCGTTCTCGTGCGCCCGCTCGCTGTACCGCGGCACGGCAAAGCCGGGGATGCGGATATCTGAGTCCACCTGGTCGCCCCACACCGCCCAGGGCTGGTTCGACTCTGGCCGACGGCGGGCAAACAGCTCCAGGTACGGCCCAGGGCTGACCCGCTCGATAATGGCGAACTGCTCAGCTGGCTTGCGCGAGTGCTCGGTGACCGGCGCGTTGAACCAGGTCGGCTGGGAGCGCGAACCCAAAGGGCGCTTTCCCTCGGGTGCAGAACAGCAGCTGCTCGGTGGCATTACGCAGCTGGTAGCGGCCACCCAGACCAAGGCGGAACTTCACCCAGGTCAGTGGGCTGCGCACCGTAAAGCCCCAGGCCTCGGCCACTTCGTACGCCTTTGGCAAGAGCGCGTTGGTCGTCCACAGCCACAAGTGGGCATCACGGGCCGCCAGTTGCCCCACCGGCAGCGCCTTGATCCGCGCCAGACTCATCGTCCGGTAGTGCTTCTCACCGCTCTGCAACGGCCAAGGCGGATCGACCAGAATGGTGGCGAAACCACCAGGCGGCAGACCCAGGATGGTAGGCGATGAGCCAGTGCCTCCCGTCGGCACGCCAGCACCTGGTCTCACTGCTGCGCCAGACTGTCTGGCCGCCGCACCGTGCCGAGATGCCGTTCCCCCAGCGCCCGCTCGTCTTGTCTGTTTCGTCTGCTGCATTTTGTCCCTCCTTTTTTGTTCATACGTGCTATTTGCTCCAGGCGAGCCCGCTACCAGGAAGGTTATTCAGGGGCGTGTATGGGGGTTTAGGGGTTCGGTGTGTTGAATGGGTGACGGCTCGTTGGTCTGAGAGAATCAGATTGCTACATGAAACCTCTCAGGAACGAGCCGTCATGGGTAAGGGTATCACAGGCCTGGACAGAACGCAGTTGAGCTGCCTGGTGAAAAATGGTGCTGGGTGATACTGAGATCTCCTTGGCGCCAAGAATTCTTGGCCCACTGGCCGCGGTGCGGGCGACGTTGATGTATTTGCGCACCAACACCTCCCAGGAGGCGATCGCCGAGATCATGGGGGTGTCACAGCCGACGATCTCGCGGGCGATCTCGGTGGTCACCCGGATCATCGCCAGGGTCTTGGGGCCTGTGCTGGCGACCGTCGAGGAGGTCCCCCATGGGGGCGTGCACATCATCGACGGTACGCTCCTGCCGTGCTGGAGCTGGAAGGATCGGACGGACCTGTGGTCGGGCAAGCACAAGCGCACCGGCCTGAGCCTGCAAGTGCTGGTCAGCCCCGCCGGGCGCCTGCGGTGGGCCTCAGACCCGCTACCGGGGGCCACCCACGACACCAAGGCCATCACCACCTCCGGTCTCTTGGAGGAGATCGACCCCTCCTGCTGCATCGCCGATAAAGGCTACATCGGAACCGGGGTTCTCACCCCCTACAAGAAACCTCCCAACAGTGAGCTCACCAAGGCCCAGAAGCAGGCCAACAAATCCCTAAATGAAATCCGGTATGTCGTGGAGAGAACCATCGCGCACATCAAATCCTGGAAGATCCTGGCCCACGACTACAGGCGCCCCCTGCACACCTTCAAAGAAACTATCACAGCCACCCTAGCCCTCTACGCCTACACCAACCCCTGAATAACCTTCCAGCTTTTTGCACGTCGGCAGTCGGTTGCCCTTATCCCATACATTCCACGAACACTCGCGTGTTGCAAGGCTTCCCAATTCAGATTACGAAGCGACGCGACACGCCCTGCTTGTGAGCCGTTTCTGTGGTGCCACCCCAGGAAACAAAATGGACACACGCGCCATTTAGTGGCTGCGAAAGTCGGTGCTGTAGTTTTTGCAACAAGCAGGCGAGAATGCTCAGAATGTGGGTGAGGATTGAAGCCGATTGGACGGTGTCTACACGTTCCTGACCCCGCCAACGCGACCAGCCAGCCAGGGTGACTTGCGGACGTCTTGAAGGTTATTCAGGGGCGTGTATGGGGGTTTAGGGGTTCGGTGTGTTGAATGGGTGACGGCTCGTTGGTCTGAGAGAATCAGATTGCTACATGAAACCTCTCAGGAACGAGCCGTCATGGGTAAGGGTATCACAGGCCTGGACAGAACGCAGTTGAGCTGCCTGGTGGAAATGGTGCTGGGTGATACTGAGATCTCCTTGGCGCCAAGAATTCTTGGCCCACTGGCCGCGGTGCGGGCGACGTTGATGTATTTGCGCACCAACACCTCCCAGGAGGCGATCGCCGAGATCATGGGGGTGTCACAGCCGACGATCTCGCGGGCGATCTCGGTGGTCACCCGGATCATCGCCAGGGTCTTGGGGCCTGTGCTGGCGACCGTCGAGGAGGTCCCCCATGGGGGCGTGCACATCATCGACGGTACGCTCCTGCCGTGCTGGAGCTGGAAGGATCGGACGGACCTGTGGTCGGGCAAGCACAAGCGCACCGGCCTGAGCCTGCAAGTGCTGGTCAGCCCCGCCGGGCGCCTGCGGTGGGCCTCAGACCCGCTACCGGGGGCCACCCACGACACCAAGGCCATCACCACCTCCGGTCTCTTGGAGGAGATCGACCCCTCCTGCTGCATCGCCGATAAAGGCTACATCGGAACCGGGGTTCTCACCCCCTACAAGAAACCTCCCAACAGTGAGCTCACCAAGGCCCAGAAGCAGGCCAACAAATCCCTAAATGAAATCCGGTATGTCGTGGAGAGAACCATCGCGCACATCAAATCCTGGAAGATCCTGGCCCACGACTACAGGCGCCCCCTGCACACCTTCAAAGAAACTATCACAGCCACCCTAGCCCTCTACGCCTACACCAACCCCTGAATAACCTTCCTTGTCTTGCCGCGCACTCAGCCCGACGGGTGGGTAGTGCAGTCCGCCAGAGCCCGCTCAATCCAGACACTCACGGCTGCCGCTCGTCCGACCGAGCCGGTCGCTGCTGCGTGCACCGCCTGGGACGCGGCCGCGGCGGGCGACGCGAGGGCGAGTGCGCCGGCCAGGTGGGACGGGCCGTACCCTCTGCCGTGCCGTTGCTGTCACCACTGTCCGTCATGCCAGATCTCGCATCAGGCGGCGTGCTACCGCCCTTATTGGCCTCATCCAGCCCTGTAGCAGTTGGAGCCGCACCACCGTCAGCACTGACGCCGTTGCCACTGCTCTCGTCAGTGACACTGCCGCCGCTGCTGGTACCACTCCCGCCATTGCTTGTGTCGCGTCTTCCTCCGGCAGCCTCAGCCGCTGCCTCCCGCACTGCCTGCTCGTTGTCCTGCAGCACCTGGGCCATGGCTGCCTGCATGGCTCGGCTGGCTTCTTGGCGCTGTTGGCTCAGCTCACTGCCCAGGGCCAGGGCGGCTGCCCAGGATGAGCTGGCCGGTGCGCCTGCTCCAGCTGCCTTGGCCGCCTGGCGTGCGGAGCGCCAGCTGGCGGCCACCTCACCGGCGAGCTGACCGGCCTGGTAGCTGCTCGGCAATGCGGCAGAGAGCGACAGCGGCGATGCGCCTACGAGCACCGGCTGACTCGCTCCGCCAGGCGGCGCCTCCCGCCACGCTGCAAGGCCATCGCGCACCCCGTGAACGAACGCCCAGCCGATTGCACCCACCACCGCTAGACCAATAAGGGCCAGGATCCCGACTACGACCGTCATGATGAAACCTCCGAAGATGAAGAAAGAGAGAAGAAGAGAAGAGAACGTGAGGAGAAGAAGCGCCGACCTTGGGGCTACAGCTGCCCGATCCGTTGCCCGGCACCCAGGGCGTATCCCGTGATGATCGCTTCGTAGAACTGGGCACCGCCGGGGGCGATGCGGGTCTGGGCCTCGGCCTGGGTGACCAGCGTGGCGATGTTGGTCAGGACCTGGGAGGTCAGGAAGGCCCGGGCCTGCTCAGCCTGAGCGGCCACTTCTGCCTGGGCGGCGACCTGCTCGATCTCCCGCCTGGTCACCCGGGCCTGGCCATTGCCCAGCACCACCCCCATCCGGGTGCGCTGGGGCGAGAAGAGACTGAGATTGGTAGAAGCCATGAGGAGTCCTTTCGAGGAGAGAGGAAGAGAAAGACGGCCAGCCGGGCTAGTCGTCCCCGATCTAGCGCTCTGGCACCGCTGGCTGGCCAGAGAGACCAGCCAGCGCGCAACGCCAGAGCCATCGCCGCTGACCTGTCAACTGAGCGACTTTTCCTCCAGATAACGGGGCTTGACGCGGCGATGACTCGACTCTAGGCAGGCCGCTCAGCACGGCCGTCAAAGTTGGAAGAAAGTTGGAAAAGCGGGCTCAAGAGCCGCCGGTACTGCAGACCGCCGCCTCGCAGTGGCCCGACAACGAGGTGGACGCCATCGCTCCCGCAGTGGCGAGTTGCCATGCTGCTGATCGCAGGTCTCATCCAGCCGCTAACCCAGCAGCCCCGCTACCACCCTCACCACCGTCCGCCAACCTCTGCGCCATATCTCCTGGTTTGTCCCGGCCGCTCGGTCTAGGCTGGCTTGCGGCTCGTCCACTGCGAGCACCGCGCGGCCATCGCGCCTGGCGGACGCTTCACCACTCACCCAGCTGCCGCTCACGCCCTGCCCCTACTCCCCCAGGAGGCTTGCTCATGTCCCGCGCTCATCTCGATGCCGATGATGCGGCTTCCTTGCTGCATGAGCTGGCGTGGCTGCGTAAGCGCGGTGGCTTTACGGCGGCGCGGCTGGTGCAGGCCCCGATCGTCGATGAGGTGCTCCGGGGCAGCTTGGAGGACTCCTTCGAGCGGCTACGCCATCGCTTTGTCTCAGCCATTCACAGCCTGAGCGAGAGCGGAAGTGAGCAGGATGAGCCGCTGGTGGGTGTGCTGCTGGCGGCCTTTGCGCTTAGTCCTGAGACGGTGGGTAGTGGCAGCCTGTTGGAGCGGCGGCGGGCGATGGCGACCCGCTTGGGCTGCAGTATGGAGACGATCGCTTCTCGGGAGGAGGCCGGATTGCGTCTGCTGCACAGCCGCCTGGTAGCCGGGCGCTATGCCCAGGCGCCGCTGGTGCTGGATGTGCCGGAGATGCACGGCGGGATTGTCTATGAGGAGACCACCACGCTCATTGTGGTGGAGCAGCGTCAGTGGCGCGGCACGGTGGAGCACTACCGCTTGGCCAACATGGCCGGCGAGCTGGACTTTGTCACCATCTCCCGTTCCTACCCGGCTCATGTCACGGCGCAGCCGGGTGGGGAGTTCAGCGTCAACAGCCGCCCCGTCGAAGGGGCGGGGTGGAATGACCACTTCTGGCACATCGACCCGGCCACCGGTAGGCGCACGCCGATGCACGACGCCACGCGCTACGACCTCGCCTTCCGGGCAGAGCCGCTGCCGGGCGAGGAACCCACCACGCCGATCTCCTTGGCCAGCCGGGCCTTCCACGCCCGCTCACTGCTGGCCACCATCCAGGTGCGCTTCGTCGGGGAGGTGCCTGCCAGCATCTGGCAGTTCACCGGTGCCAGCCCCTTCGCCCGCCCCCAGGCAGCCAACCAGTACAACCGCACCCACCTGGACGCCCAGCAGCGCGCCACCCTCACCCAGCGCGACGTGCATGGCGGCCTGTTCGGCGGGTTCGGGTGGGAGTGGTGAGGGGTGATGTGCCCAAAAGTGGGCCTCGCCGTTGGAGGGTTGTGCTAACTGCCGGTCGGTCAACTCTGGTAATCGTCAATGGTGATGCGCGCTACCAGGTTGCTAGCGTCAACATCGCCTGATCCACGCTCCTTTCCCCGACGGTTCGTGAGGACGCAGAGATGACACAGCCACCTGTCAACGGTGGCGGCTCGGTTGCCGGAGTCGCCCCGCATCATCCCAATCCCATCGCCCAGCAGGCACCCGCCTGCGAGGTGCCACAAGTTGGCACCGTTGCCCTGATCGATGACCACGATGTCATCGCCCTGGGTGTGACAACCATGCTGGCGATGACCGCCAGTCTTCACTTTCGCGGCGGGTATCCCAGTGTTGCGCAGCTGCTGGAGGAGACAGCCGCGACAAAGGAGCGCTTGCCCGATGTAGTACTGCTCGACCTGCGCCTACCGGACAACTCCGACCCCTCACACAACGCCCGCACCCTGCGTACCCGAGGTGCGGCGGTGATCGCCTACACCAGCGGCGATGACCCCTACCTGATCCGGCGTGCCTGTGAGGGCGGTGTCCTGGGTGTTGTTCGCAAGTCTGAGAAGCCGGATGTCCTGATCAGCACAATCTGGGCGGCGCTGCGAGGTGAGCTGACGCCATCACTGGACTGGGCAAGTGCTCTGGATGCAGACAGCGCATTCGTCACGTCTGCGCTCACGCCCAGCGAGCAAGAGGTGCTCTCGCTCTACGCCACCGGCGCGGAGGCGAGCTTCGTCGCCCGTCAGCTCAGCCTGTCGATCCACACCGTCAACACCTACGTCTCACGCATCCGCCGCAAGTTCATGGACGCTGGCGTCCCCGCTGGTAGCCGCGTCGATTTGCTGGTACGGGCCCAGGCCGAGGGGCTCGTGCCCACACTGGATCTCCAGCACGCGTTCTGAGCGCTATGGCTGCCTCTGCCGCTCCGTTCGCCACCGACACCAACTCGGCTACCGCTTCCACTGCGATAGCCGCCCATGTCACCCCAACCGGTGCTTCGCAGCCGAAGCGAACCGGCTGGTCAACCGGATACTGCTCGATGGCACGAACCAGGACGCGTATCAAATTATCCTAATTATGGGGGCAAGCCTGTTTGGAATGCTCTTCGAGCTCATTCACCAAAAGCCATCACTCTTTCAGCAAGTTGTCGAGGCGCCGGCCTGGTACCGCTGGGGAGTTGGCTTTCCTTTCTTGTGCGCACCACTTATCCCGCTCGCTCTGTGCCCAGTATACCTATTCGCATTTCCGCAGCGTTTTCCATCACGGAGTGCTGCAGCCGCATCAGGTGCCCGCTTAGGCGCCATAACCTACCTATTGATTCACGTGTGGACATGGTTCACTACCATCATCTTGCACTGTATTGACCCATCACAGCCGCATCTCACGTCCGGCATACACACCCTCCCTGCATTCGCACTTGTCATACCAGCAGCACTTCTGTCGACTGTGTCTAACTGGAAGACAGCCACACCGGGGCTAGGTCTACTATTCGTTCTCGAACTGTCCGTGCGGGCCGCCATAGGGAATGAAAGTACGCTAGCAGTAACGACAAGGTCTATATATAGCGCCGTATTTGCTGGCGCCTACAGTTTGCCCATCAGTTGGCTCATCGAGTGTGCACGCCAGCTTGATGCCGAAGAACGACGAAACCGCCGGGATGAGTACCACATAACTCGCCTCGGAGCCCAGCTGACAGGAACTCGTCGCGCGCGCAACCTTGTGCACGACCACGTCCTGGCCGCACTAGTGTCATCCTTTCCAGAAAGAGGCACGCCCGCGAAGCGACTCCGATCGGCCGCCGCGGAGGCGCTAAACCTTTTGTCGCGACCGGATTCAGACAGCCATATCCATGATGCCACCGAACTTGCCGACCATCTACGCTCATGGTGCCAACAACAGCCACACCATCACATAAAATACACTGTTCAGTTACATACACCCACCGCTGAGGCCAGCGATAACAGCGATTTCACTCTATCCGAGCACGAATACAGCGAAATCCTTGCCGCCGCGCTTGAAGCGCTGCGAAACGTCGCCAACCACGCCGCTGGCCGCGATTTACATATATATGTTCAATGCCTGATATCTATCAGCCAAACCGCCGACACATTCTCAGTTTCCATCACTGATAACGGCGTAGGGTTCGACATCCAACAGATCAACCCACTTCGTCTTGGCCTGCAAGGTTCTATCTCCGCGCGCATGCAAAACCTTTTAGGAGGGCAGGCAAATATATCATCGACGGTAGGTGTCGGAACTTCCGTCACACTCAAATTAAAGCGAACGATTCCCGACGCTCACATAGATCACCCACTCCCCCTCACAGGCGAAGGCCTATCCGCTACCGTCCACAGTCCCTGGGGGCGCGTTGGAATCGCAATTATTACACTGTCGTGCTGGATGCATGTCGCCTGGGCCGCCGACTTCTCCGGCCCACCTATACTCATCTGTACTATGCGCGGCTGCCATCACCATTGCATTCGCGTCACTGGCGTGGCCTCCGACAGGCCGCATGCGCACATTTCAACAGCATGCCGCATTACTCTGTACAGCTCTTGGTATTATCCCTTACTTCGTGTGGCACTCATTCACCCCATCTCTCGAATTATCTTCTTGGCCTCAGGGCTATTTCGGTATCTTGACAGTCTTCTTCCTGCATCAACGCCGACTGAAACTAGCGCTAACCAGTTACGTCATAGTCGACATAACTCACATCATCCCAATTCTAGTCCTCGATGTCCCCATCGCACCTTTCGTGCGTTCCATAGCATTTCAAAGCATCAACGTCCTAACCGCATCGACCGTAATCGCTCTGGTGCGCTCCATCGAGCCACGCATCACCGCCATGCAGCGCCAAGCCCACCAGGCACAGGTGCTCCGCACCGCCCGGCAAGCCCGCCTCGAAGCCGAAACCACACTACTGGCCGACGTCAGCCAACGTTCGCGCCCCGTGCTTGAGCAACTGCATTCACTCACCGACGCCCCAAGCGACGCCTTGGTGCAACTGGCCCGGCGGGTCGAAGCCGAGCTGCGCGATCTCATTCGCGTGCCGCGCCTGGCGAGCCAGCCTGTTCTCGTCGCTGCCGTTCGGCAGGCGCGCGATCGAGGTGTCGACGTCATCCAGCTCGATGACTCCCAGCAGGACTCAGACCTCACCATCACACCACCACCGCTCCCCACCACGCTGGTCGACACCGCCACTCGCATGCTGCACCGCGCGAAGAACGGCGAGTCAGTCGTCCTCCGCCTCTGCCCGCAGCACTCGCCGTACGCTGCCACCATCCAATCTCACAGCGCAGCGGGGGCGATCGCACTAGAGCGGATTCGGCGAGATAGTTGACGGCGGCTGCGTCGACATAATGCAATTCAACGCCGTTGTGGGGTGTCATACCGCAGCGGTATGACACCCCACAACGACATCGATGGCGATTCTGGTCAGAATGCAACCTCACGCAGGTTCGGGTCAGCCTCTCTAAGAGCCTCTTCGACACTGCTTTTCAGTCTTAGGCTAGCTCCTTTGGAGATCTGCGTACCAATATCCTGCTTAAAGGCAGTAGCGAAGAGGATCTCTGCAACCGTATGCCACACTGCCGTGACGTTGATGACATTTGCATTCTCTTCTGGGTCAGCATTGACGGAGATTTGCACCCCTCCGAAGCTCCGAAAACCCATCTTTTGCTCTGCATATACGCCAATATCATCCGGCTCCGCTAACGCATCATATCTAGCGGATCAATGTTGGCCTCGGACAGTGGCACTCGCAGAAGGCCGCGAATGTCGGACTGTGAAAGGCGCTTGGTGACGAAGGTGGATGTCTCTCGGCCACTTGCCATGATCGTCCCTCTCTGCTGAAACGGGCACCGCCCAGTTCTTGTCAACCGCGACGGCAATGTACCGCCTACTACGCAGTAGGCGATGACAAGAATCAAGCACGAGAAACAATCCGCTCGCAAGACTTTGCAAGAAGCGTCTAACAACTTGTACCGCCAGCCGACACCAAACTTGCGAAACGCGACACAAGTAGGTGACCACATTTGTAGCATCACGACAACAATGCCCACTACTTCGATACCGCATTGTTGTATAACCACTCGGACTGCCATCATGCGATGCTGCGTGGATAGCCTCGATCACATCCATCAAGCAACACCCAAGTTCTCTGACCACCGAAGGGGAACGGTACATGACTGACTACTCAACCGAAAATTCGACTCCTGTTGATTTCTACGCAGAGCTTGACATCGACAAGAGCGCTTCTATCGAGGATATACAGCAGCATCTTGCCCTGCAGAAGGAACGGTTAAGCAGGCAGGCCCTGTCTGGTAACAGTAAGCGAAGTGAAGCCGTCCGAGAGAAACTTGCTCATATCCGAGAAGCAAATAAAGTGTTTGCGACCGAAATTTCACGGCAGGCTTACGATCGCTCTTTAACGCAGCGCCCTGAGAAGCCCGCGAAGGTCGACTGGGTGAAGCGCGCCTGGCAGTCGTACTATGATAACGAAATCGGTACCGCCAAGATCGAGGCTGCTCACGCACGAGCCGATGACGACGCGAGTTCCGAAGCCTACATCGTCTCAGCGTGGATTGCCCAAAGCCTCGATAGCTACGAAGAGGCACTCACCTATACGGACGAAGCACTCTTTCGCAGTCCTACAACTGTCGAGAAAAGTGAAATTCACGAGGTCAGAGGCGCAATCTACCTCGGCATGGAGCGTATCCGAGAATCGCTCAAGGAATCTCGCCAGGCGATTGTCGACCAACCTGACGAATTCATTGTGCTCGACATCAAGATAAGAATCGTCAAAACGCTCATGCAGCTACATGATTACGACGCTGTTCTCGCCGAGGCTATGACGCTGCTTGAGACGACACCAAGGATGCCGCAATCCTGGCAGATCGAATTGGGAAGCCGCCATTATCGCCACCATCGATAAAGCGTGCTTCGATAAGTACGACTTTGCTCATTCTGCTGCTGACTATCGCGAGTGGAGAACTAGGATAGCTAACAGCAATCTCCCTCATATCAGCCGGACAGCAATAACAACTGAGTTAGACAAGCAGATTCGGCGAACAGATCTCGTCGTTGAGGCTCTCGACACCCAGAACTCTCTTCCTAAAGATGATCCGAGTTTCACATTTTGGTGCATCATCTTCTTCCCACTGTGGATCGTGTACTTCATGCGCAAGCAAGAAATTCGCGAAGGCGAACGGCGACTCGCCGACCTCGATCGACAGATTAAGGCACTGGACAGTGAGATAGACGATGACTTACTGGAGTACGTCAATGGAAGGAGGCCACAATGACAGGCGTCGCAAACTTATTTCGCATTGGCCGAGATCAGTTTCCACTCATCGGCAACCACAATATCTGGGTCGACGACTCCGCGCCAGACCTCAGTTCGCTGGAGTTTTGTCAGTTTCTCGTTTGTGAAGCCCTGACGCGAACAAGTCCTGGGGAGCTGGAGGTGCTGGTCTATGATTCGGCACTCTCTGGCATCGCTTCACCATTCCAGGAAGTCAACTCTAGCGGCGAGAAAGTTCTCAAGCAGATCAACGACGCTGAAGAACTGAAGGAGACACTGCGGTTCCTGCGCAATCACGTCCGGGACGTCCTCAATATTATTCAAGGACGCGCACCAAACTTACTCTCCTTCCGCGAGCAGTATCCGCAGGTCACAGAAGGCTACAAGCTGGTCGTCCTGTCTTCTTACTTCTTTGGCTCTCGACGAAGAGATTCAAGGACAGGTGATGCAACTACTGCGTGCTGGCCCTCGCGCCGGCGTGACCTTCCTCATCCACTCGCTGACTGATGAGGATCAAGACGTCATCGAAGAACTCGTCATTGACCAGTGCGACCACTACAAAACAAGTCCAGGAGGGAGAGTTACCACAGGCGATAACTACGCTGGTTATGCCGACATCAAGACCATAGAGACACTCATCTCATCATCACAGCAAGTCGCACGAGACATCGCAAACTCAACAGTGCAGCCATTGGACTTCAAGGAAGTCCAGACTCTGTCAGACACCTGGACAGAATCCAGCCGCGATGCACTGACCTTTGTCATTGGTCGCCACGGTCTGTCAACAATGGAGGTCACCCTTGGCGACGAGCTCAACCAGCGCCACAATGCCCTGATCACCGGCGCAGTTGGGCAGGGCAAGTCCAACCTCATCTCGGTGGTGGTGCACTCCCTGTGCCAGCGCTACTCCCCCAGCGAGGTCGAGTTCTACATGCTCGACTTCAAGGAAGGTGTCACCCTCCAGGCCTTCGCCCCAGACCCGAGTACTGGCTCGTTCCTGCCGCACGCCCGCGTCCTGGGGCTGGACGCCGATCGGGAGTACGGGGTCAACGTCCTGCGGCACCTCTTCGCCATCTACCGCCAGCGCATGGCCACCTTCAAGGCCGCTGGCGTGCAGAACATCCGCCAGTACCGCCTGGCTGATCCCGAGGCCGTCATGCCCCGCATCGTGGTAGTCATCGACGAGTTCCAGATGCTCTTCGGCGAGGACGACGACACTGCCGAGAGCGCGGTCGACCTGCTGGTGAAGGGTGCCCGGCTGTTCCGCGCCTGCGGCATCCACTTCATCCTGGCCTCCCAGACGATCAGCAGCGGCTACCTCTTGGGTGGCACCGCAGGCGAAGGGCTCTTCGGCCAGGTACCGGTGCGCATCGCTCTGAAGAACTCCCTGGCGGAGTCCCACGCCACGCTGGGGTTCAAGAACGACGCCGCCAGCCACCTACGCTCCCGGGAGGCCATCGTCAACCTCGACTACGGCGAGCTGTCCTCCAACCGCAAGACCACCATCGCCTACGCCAACGACGCCATCCTGGCCGAGCTGCGCACCGCCTGGTGGCAGCAGGCCCGAGACACCGTTGCCCCACCAGAGGTCTTCGAGGGTGAACGCTGCCTCAGCCTCCACGACGACGCACGCATCTTGCCATCGCTCCACACCGGCCAGGCGATGCTCGGCCGCCGCATCAGCGTCGGTGCCGCACCGCTTACGGTCGACTTCACGACCGACGTCGGCCGCAACCTTGCCCTGCTCGGCACCGGCCCGGGCCACGCCGTCCTGCTCAACACTGCGCTCTCCCTCCTGCACAGTACGCCCGCTGCCGAGCTCATTCTGCTCGACCTGATCGGCGACTGGCACTCGCCGTCTCGCGACGCTGTGCGCGCAGCCTTCGAGCAGCAGCTCACCAAGATCGGCAGCACCTACCGCACGGTCGACAAGCACCAGGCCGACGCCCTCATCGATGAGCTGGCCGAGCAGGTTGCGGACCGCGCCGATGACGCCAGTGCCCCACCGGTCTACGTCATCGGGTTTGGCCTGGAACGGTGGCGCGCCAGCTCAGACGAACGAGAAGAAGCCATCCAGGAGCTGTTCAAGACCGCGCCCGTCAGCCATATCCACTTCCTGCTCTGGTGGAAGAAGCAGACGTCGTTCGAGAACTGCGTTGGTTACAACGGCAGCACCTACTTCGACATCAAAGCCGCCATGCAGCTCGATGCCTCGTCGGCCGTCGACTTCTTCGACGACGCCCTGCTGCGCTGGCGCGGCGCCGACAATCGCATGCTCGTCTGGGACGCAGCCGAGATGAGCAGGCCGCAGCTCGTCATCCCCTACGCCCAGCTCCCACACCCATCGCTCCAGAACGAAGGTGCACCGTGACATCACTTGCCCAAGTCAAAGCCGCCATCAACGCCGTCATCAGCCAGATCAACGAGCAGAACGGGCTGATCAACGACTTCAAATCCACCAACAGCGACAACATGACCCTCGTCACCAGCACCCTCCAAGGCGGCCAAGCCAGCCACGAGCAGACCATGCTCACCGCCCTCCGCCGCGCCGACGACAGCCTCAGCAAAGCCCAGCAGGCGCTCCGCCAAGCAGAGCAGTCCGCCAAGAAAGTCACCAACATCTAGGCACTTTGCGCACAACTCATAACCACTCCATTTCCCGAGAGGAACAGGCTCATGGCTCCAGACAACGCCGGCGACGACCTCAACGCCGTCATCACCGCCGCCCGCCAGATCGGCTCCAGCGCCGCACAACTCAGCCAACGCACCAGCGCTGCCTCCACCACCCTCGGCAAAAAGGGCCAGAAGCTCGCCGCCGTCTCCCACCCATCCAAGAGCGGCGCCGCAGCCGCCAGAGCCGTCGCCACCGCCCAACGCAGCCTCCAAGACAGCAGCGCCGCACTTGCAGAACTCGGCAGGCTGTTGAACAGTTTATACAGGCAGCACGACAGTAAACGAGAACACAAAATGGCATCCCGAAAAACGGTTCCTAAAGAAGCTGTAAAAGCGATCACTGACAACCTCACCTCTGTCTACATAGAGCTCGGGCAGATACTTAAAGAATGTAAAACCATAGAGAGTGAAGTTAATGAAATTTTCGCCGGATCAGGTTCTAAGCGTGGCCGCAAATTAAAAATCACAGCCAGGCAACTTTCCCGCAGCCTAGACAAGTGTCAGGAAGCAATAATTTCCGCATCCAATACACTAAATGAGCACCCCTCCAAACCTCGCCAAAAATAGTTATGAACGACGATTTCGACAATATTCTTAAACAATTGAAGCATCATGCCGAAACATTAAAAAAATATAAAGGTAGATCAGGTGCGTTGAAGAAGGCTGTCACCAACATAGAAAAAGCGCAGATTCAGTTAAGCCGCCACCATAAAACCAAAGCGGATGATGCAGCTAAACAACTAAGGCAGGCAAAGAAAAAAGTTGAAAGTGCCATAGCAAACGCCAGTACCTACATTGGCATAGTAGCCGACATCTTAGGAGAGAACACCGTCTCCGAGGAAGTTCTCGCATTTCTCCGCGTCGAAAATCGACTAACCGACTTAAACATGGCAGAGGTCTCGCTCTTTGAGGTTGGCGAATATAGCGCGCTTAAGAGCCGCCCGGGGCGTGACGGCATGGAAATGGACCATATTCCATCGAAGGCCGCGATATGTAAAGTAGCGTGCACCCACATCAAAACGAAAATCGGTAGAAAACTAACCACGATGGAAGAACAAGTCGTGCTTCGATTTGTCGAAAAACATGGAGGTGCGATAGCGGTTCCCAAGGAAATGCACGAAAAGTTAAGCCGTACAATAGGTGGCCGCAATACCGGCACACGTATACGTCAAGATAGTTCGGATATCATTCGTGCGATCAAAGCTGATGTAGATGCATATACCCCTGAACTTCGAAGGAGAGGCTATAGTGACAACGACATAAAAATGATATATAATGACCTAGTCAAGCGATATAAGCATGTTATGGAGCAAATATGTCAACACAAGTAGCGGGAAATATCAATCAATATATTGATTTAGTCGGACGAAGCGATGCAACCATCAAGACCGAAGTACAGCGAATTGCCGAAACACTAAAGTGTACTCCTGTCATTTTTGAATTCGACCAAGACTCCATCGGATACGACAGTACAAAATCAAGTTGGCTGCTACATGAAGTTGGCCTAGAATTCAAATGGTTGAACGGGGAACTGGAAGCAGTTGCGTTATACACAAAAGATCACTTGGTTTCCGACTTTATGTCACACCCAACACCTCTATTTAATAATTTTTCCAACACTGCCACACGAGACGAGATTATTCAGCGTCTTGGCAGACCGGCGGCTGAAGGTAAATGGAAACAATCATGGATTCGCTACGATAACCCTAATAACACTTGGATCAACTTTGAATTTGATGATGCGTTGCAATTGCGCATGGTGATGGTTTGCACGCCATGAACTAATAAGTAGACTACTTTCTTCTCACAACGTCAAGTTAAATAAGATCTGAATTTTGTCAGACGCTTACAATCGGATGTGAAATATTGACCTGTCGGTGTGATTATGTGGCTATTTTGGCTCTTCGAGTTTGAGGGTGTATTAGGCTAGGCTTATCACCTGGTTTAGTTGGTTGCTGTCAGGTGGTCCTTGAGACGTCCAGCGTGGATGAGGCTGCGGATGGTGTAGCGCGTGAGGTTGCAGAATCCCAGGGCGATACCTCTGAGCTGTTCGAGGCACCCGTTGATGGCTTCGGCGGAGTGAGGGTGGTCGAAGTAGGCCAAGATGTCGGTGGCTCTTTCGGTCGGGGTCCTGGCCAGTGTCTGGATCTCATCTAGCCCGTCGTGGACGGTCTGTTTCAGGGGTTGATGAGCCGTTGAATCAGGTACTTTCTTCAGTCCCGGGTCGTTGGCGCGGTAGCCTGAATCAGGCGCTGGTAGACACCCCAAGCGGCCTAGACCGCAGCGTGGCGCTCATCAGTAAGCAGCGCCTTGACGCTCGGCCTCAACGATTCGTCATCTCATACAGAACCACAGCATAGTTTTGTCCACTGTTACTGCCATTAAATCTCGACATACTTCAGTACACCAAACGCTACCCTCTGCCGATATTTCAGGACGGCAGGCCTGTCGTTGGAACAACTACAGGACTAGAAGCGCCATCAATGATCAGAACAAGTTCGCCAGGAAAGTCACGTCCGTGAACAGATAGCGCTCGACCTTGAATGGATTCATTGGGCGAAATTGTTACCGGCACATCAAAGGGTAGTCGGATGAATTTATCGCGGGCTGAAAGTCGGTTACAGTAATGGGTGCTCCTGATGTGTTGCGCAGAACAAATAGGTTGCGAGACTTCCACTCCATGGTGAGCTTAGCTGGTTTGAAGGCAGCAGCGATGGCCTCGACCGCTTCAGCCGACCGCAAGGCAGACTCCCGAATGCTCTTGAGCAGTGCTCACTGCTAGTTCAGCCCGCTCTGCAGCATCTCGCCCTTGCACGACAAGGCTCTCCAAAGCTTGCGCTTTTCGCTCAGATGCTTCCAACGCTTTCGAAGCGCGCTCTTCGGCCTTGCTGGCTTCCTTACGTGCAGACAGCCAGCCGACCAACGAACCGACAGCGCAGATCGCTGCGATGACGGCGCTGATGAGTGACGCGACGTCTCCCATTGAATTCTCCTTGGTTGTGGATGATAGTTTACTACTAACATAATGTGACAATATTCCTGCGCATTAATAGGTGCGGCTCACCAGCGTAGATAAGTTAAAGCAACGTGAGATGTGATTCGCAAACCAATCAATGCCACCTATGCACATTCTCTACTTCGCTTTTACGGAAATAATTCGCTTCATCAACTCCGATGAACGCTTCATGTAAGAAGTTGGGGCATCACAGCAAGCCACGACCATGGCCATCAGTCCATCAAGGCAAATCAGGACGGCATGCACCAGCAACTCAATATCGTACTTGGCGTGAATTTCTCCGCCGATATACTTCGTCGGCAACGTATATTGCTGCCCATGAGTCACCGCAGATCCAAGCCGATAGGCTGCAGGAACATGCGTTAAGCGCTTATTTTGTATATCCGTCATATTGACTTTCGATGAGCATTTTATTTCACCTTTAACAAGAGCGTTAATTCTTCCGCGATTGTCGCGCCGAACTGAAATGTCAACTTCCTTAAGCAGTTGTTCAATGCTACCCATGTACGCATCAATGGTGTTCGTTAAGTTGTAATTTTTCGGTGGTGCTACTAATATCGTAAACTGTACGTTTAGAGTCCACTAAATTGTTAATGTGACTCACAATGCCGCGCAGTAGGCGAAGTTCTGGATCAGCTTTTTGGTCTTCCAGTTCAGCAAAATGACACGCGCTTTCAGCCACCACCCTCGCCAGCGACATGTAACTCCACAGGTGGGCCATACCTGAAGGCCAACTCAGTAGGTGAACTATTGTTTGGGTGTGATCCTCGACGTTCATGAGATAGTGGGTTGAAGCATACGAACCAAGAGCGTAGAGACGATTAAGTGTTGGCTGTTGCGACGGATCTTGCTCGTTAATCCAGTTAGTCATTTGCATACTTGGCTTCTCAAGGTACTTTGAGCATAAAGCAACAGCTTTGCCGGACATTTCGGTCATGGACTCGCATAGCACTTGGCAGCGGTCGGCTCCGAAGGCTTCTTCGAGCGTTGGGGCAGTCATCTTGCTCTCCCATATAGTTCGGTATTAGTCGCGCACAGGTGACCTGTTTCATTTCGTCGCAGACAACAACCGGGATCGACCCTAAGGTTAATTTCTGGACCACTGGTGCGTCGGCCCTTCTATTGTATCCCGAGCGATGATCATCTTGTAATAGCACTCAAGTTTAGTTCATGCACAGAGTTGTGTGACCAAAAGTTCAACACACCCTTCAAGACATCCCATGAAAGTGCTAAAATTAATAACGTAATGTCCGATGTAGAGCCCTCTCCCCACCACCGCCTCCGTCGTCTCAAAGCCGCCCTCTTGGCCGTCTCCTTCACCCTGGCCGGCATCCTCCTCATGATGCTCAACGCCTGGCTGACACCAATGCAACTGGGAGACTGGCAGTGGCTGCATGCGCTACCGCTGGGCGAGCTGGGTGGGACGCTGTTTGGTGCGGGGCTGCTGTCGACGTTCTTCGATTACACCTTCCGGAGAGACCAGGAGGCGCACACGCTGGCCCGCTTCCGCCAGATCATCCGCGAGGGAGGCTCCAACGATGCGCGATGCAGTGGTGGAGGGCTTCGCCATCCACCCAGAGGACTTGAAGCGTGTGGCCACGCCGGAACTGCTGGACGACATCGCCGCCAACGTCATGGCCCTGCGCCTGGGTGATGAGCAGTTCGCTCGGGAGATCTACCGCGACATCCGAGACCAAGCCATCCGCGCCGCTGAGCGGTGGTACGACGTAGCGGTGCGCGTTCGGCTCTCTACTGCAGTAGAGAGGAGTACCGCAGGTACTCCTCTGCTGGACGTCACGGTGGAGTGGGAGTACACCACCGTACCCAGCAGTGCCACACGGCGCTTCGCTTGTGTGTCTGACCAGGATGAGTACAACGAACTCCGTCAGGACGTGCCTGCTACCTCCACCTGGTTCATGGCACCACGCCCCGGCATGGACGCTCGCCGCCGGGAGGCATACGAACTGCTGGAGCTGGCCGTCGATGGCCGGCCACAGCCCATCCGTCGCAGTACCCGTGCTACCGGCCAGACCTACAGCGTTGACCTGGACGAAGACGCCAGGAGCGGTAAGCCAGTGCGCATCCGCCAGGTCTTCCGCACCATCACCCCACAGTGGAGCCACCGACTGTACTTCGCCGTTGCGCAGCCGACACAGGGCTGGTCACTGCGCTTAGACTACACCGACACCAATATTGCCGAAGTCCAGGTCAGTGACACCATCTCGCCGACACCACCCGCTCGTATTACTCGCTCACCTAAGGCAGTACCGGGCAAGGTCATCGCAGTTGAGGCGTCTAGCTGGCTACTCCCCCAATCTGGCGTGGCCTTCACGTGGGCAACCAAAGACGAGCTGCCCCAGACCAAGCAGCCTGAGGCAGTCGCCTCCTCGAGAGAGGGCTAGTTCCTTGGGGATGGTCAGCTTCCGCCGTTCATCTCATCCACCTCCTCACCTACTCGACCGCTACGGACAGCCACAGGATACATCGTCATGAGATACATAGTCTCTGGATTGGGAGTCTTCGGCCGGTTGAGATGGAGCCGTGCCCACCGACCGCAAGCCGCCGCTCTCACCAGCCACTGGTGAGTTCGGTCGGCGTGTGCGCGCCCGCCGCGAGCAGCTGGGCCTGTCGCAGGAGAAGCTGGCCGAGCGCACCACCCTGCACTGGTCGTACATCGGCCAGGTCGAACGCGGCCAACGCAACCTCAGCCTCCACAACATCCTCCGCATCGCCCACGCCCTCGACACCGACGCTGGTGGGTTGGTGAGTGGGCTGGAGGTGTAGAAGAAGAGCTCGATCCCTTCGAGGGTTTGCCAGCGATGGCAGGGATACGCAACCCCGTTACCAGACTGCGATCTGCGAGTACAGCAAAGGCGCAGGGTAGAGGCAAGCCTGATGGTGTTCTAACAAAAAAGATGAACGGAAAGACCTTTGTAACCGAGATATATTTTGATAAAAAGAGCAAAGACACCTTTCAAGATAAGCTGTTAAAGATAGTGCAAGCCCAGCGGAAAGAATAAAGAAAACAGACGCTCTGAAAATGGTATAATATCCTAAAAATATTTAGAGAGAAAAATTAGAAGTTGAGGTTAAGATATGAGAAAAGTAAAACTGTTTATAGCTATGAGTGTAGATGGCTATATTGCTGATAAAAAAATGGGGTGTCGCTTTTTCTGCAAGGTCATGAAGATTGTTTAGAAAACGAAAGTACCTATTCTGAGTTTATAAAAAATATAGACACAGTTCTGATGGGTTGGAATACTTACAATCAGATAATAACTGAGTTATCCCCTGATAATTGGGTTTATGACAATTTATTGACTTATGTTTTCACTCACCGAGAACAACAAGATTCCGATAAGATCATTTTTTTACAAGTGATAATTTGGAGGAATTGATCAAGAAATTAAAAGGGGTTGAAGGAAAAGATATTTGGATATGTGGAGGAGCAGACTTAGTTCAACAAGCCATTTCTTCAGATGTGATTGATGAGTATCTTATATCCATTGTTCCGACAATTTTTAGGGAATGGTATAAAATTATTTAGCCAGAATGATGCGGAACATAAATTGAAAATTAATCAACACGATAACAAATAATGGAATTGTCGAGTTGAATTATATTCGTAGATAAAAAAATTAAATTGTAGATGACGATAATATCTACAGGTAAGCTGCCGACGTACGATGAAGAAGTCGCGGTACGAAACCAGACGGATGCGATGACGCCGGGCTGGCTGAGCGACGGCGATAACCCTTTGCGGAGAAGCTCAGGACGCGACCGTACGCACCTACGGAAAGAATGAAGTGAATTTATTTAAGCCAGCACGCCACCGAGTTGAAAGAGCGAAAGTTCATTCCAGAGAGATGATCGAGTGTTGGAATGAGTTTTTGGAGCCACACCCCTTTGCTGCGCACTTAACGCGCACCAACGCCACGGAATATATCCTCACAGTGGAGCAATATGAAGAATTTCCCCAGGAACTTCCTGCGCTGTTTGGAGAGTGGCTGTATAATCTTAGGTCGGCTCTCGATTACATTATTTGGGCAGCTGCAGCCTATTCTTCGGGTAGACTACCCCCTCCACACGAAGATCGCCTCCAGTACCCAATTTGCGATAGCCAAAATTCCTGGAAACGCACCTCCCAAAAGTTGTCAGTACTCCCGCAGCACCAACTGGAATTGCTGCGAACCATGCAGCCATTCGCCTCTGACGTTGATGCTAACTATCTAGGTTGGATCAATAGGCTAGCTCGTATAGATCGCCACCGCCGATTAACTATTTGGGCGGCTCGAATCGTTACAGCAGATCCGATCACCCATATTCCAAGCGGAGTAGAACCTAGATGGGAATGGGGAGAGAGGATGCTTGAGTCCGGATATTGCGACTTAGCTCGACTAACTTTCCCTGATTCAGAATCGGCTGAAGGAGTTAGCGTCAACCCACGACTGACTATCGACCCAGAAATCTCTGAGTGGGGAAACTCTCCTTTCTATGCAGAACGCAAATTCGATGAACGCCTCCGCAGGTTTATGGCGTTTGTGTTAGCCGAGATCGATACCTACGACTACGACTGTACCGGCAATCTAGAGGCAAGACGCTCCCTCACAGAAGAATTTGCTGAGCAATGTGATGAGCGGAGGAGTCGAATCTTTAAAAACCCGACCCCTCCCGCTAGAAGCACTCCTCATTGGACTCCTGCAACGCTTCTCAAATCTTCTCGAGAACGATACTTTGGAGGAGAATTGTCACACAAGTTTGATTGACAGGCTTGATGCGCTATACAAGAACCTGTCGCGCTTGGATGCAAGCATGCCATTAGCAGTCCTGTGTCGGCACCAAACCTGCACTGCGATACCGTTTCGAGCCTTCTCATAGTGCTGTATTCATTGTATACTGAATGGAGTAATGCCGAAAGTTAACATATACAATTCCAAATATCGCACCTTATCCGGAACGTCACGCAGCGAGGTGTATAAGAAAGCGCGTCGGGAATACAACGACGTCGCCCATGCCACCAAGCGCCAGCCCTACATCAGATCCAAGTACTTTAACGGCAGCAAGATCTTCCTCGATGTATTTTGGCCCCACCTGACAGACAAGCATCAGAAAGAGCAGACAAAACGGCTCCGCTTCTACAAGGCGGCGCTTGACCTGATACGAAACTCACGCATCACTCCAGAAACTATCGTCAAAGAAGACGACCAACACGTGTTGCTCCATCGTTTCTACGGCATAACGAAAGATGGCACCTACTTTTGTGTCCAAATCAAAGAAGACAAGCGCAGTGATCGCCGAGACTTCATGTCGACATTTGAACGTCATCCACGATAATCGCCATAAAATAAAAATCTCCCGCGGTGCAGCCTAGAAACTACTTGCCGGAGATTTCTTGGTGACACGGCGATCAACTGTGTCTACCTATGATTATAGGCTTTTTCGGTTGAGTTGTCAATAGTTTTACGCAATTTTGGCATACTGCGAGGATGAAATGAATGAGCACGTGCTGCGTCGGCCTTCCAACAACGAGTTCTAAACACTTTCCTGGCGACCGGTACCGTTCTACCGGCCGTGACGGGATGCCCACGACGGCACACCAGCCTTGAGTGAGCCGTGGCGAAGGCCGTCGGCGCTCCAGGCGGCAGTGTGACGCTCTTCGGCGATGGAGACACCGCTCGCCGCTGCCGTCACTCCTGGTGAGCAGCCGCCAGGTAGCGCCCGATGGTCATGCGGCTGAAGCCCAGATGCTTGGCGATCTCAGCGATGGCCAGGCCTTGCTGGCGGAGGAGGATCGCCTGGGCACGGTCTTCGTCGGTGAAGCGGTGGTTGCGTTCCAGCCCTGCTTGCCCACGCAGCCGGTAGACCGTCGAGCGATTGACGCCCGTCTGCTGAACGATCTCCTTGACGGGAACGCCAGCGCGGTACAGGTCGACCACCTGCTGGCGCTGCTCCGGCGTCAGGGGCCGGAACTTCGTCTGCTTGATGCGGTCGACCACACGCGGCGACCGTGGCACGGTGTCGGGCGCATCACTCTCATCGTTTGGCCGCTCCCCCACGCTGGTGGCCGGTGCGGCGCATCGTCGCTGCAGGGACTCACCTTCTGGCTCTGCCGCATCTGCCCCGTGAGACGGCTTGGGCTCGTCCGCATCGCCCACCGCTCCATCCGACCCGTCAGTAGCCGGCGGATGCGCTACATTGGGGCCGGTACACACCTGGCCGCCCTCACCGGCGGCCAACTTCCTTCGGAAGTCCAGCAGCACCATCAGGTTGTTAGAGTCGATGGTGCGGAGTTGTACTCGCGCCCCAGCTATTCGAACATCGGGGCGCACCTCGCCTCCGTGGTGGAATCGGTAGACACCGCGACCTTAAAAGTCGCTGCCTACGGGCGTGCGGGTTCGAGTCCCGCCGGGGGGCACCACAGCATCGCTATACAAACCCTCACCGCCGGTTATCGAAGTGTCGGTGTCCGTATCCCCTCGCGGAACCTTTGCCTTGCCGCCACGAGAGGGTGGACACTGGCCCTGTCATTCCCCCGCGTCAAGGAGCCGTCATGAAGATCGCCGCCAGAGCCAAGACCGCTCAGCCTTTCCATGCCATGAGCATCGGCGAGCGCGCTGGGATCCTCCAGGCCGAGGGCCACTCGATCGCCAAGCTCAGCCTGGGTGAGCCGGACTTCGGCGCCCCGCCCGCTGTCCGCGAGGAGATGCGCCGTGTGATGGACGGCCGGCCGCTACCCTACTCCCCCGCTCTGGGCTTGCTAGCACTGCGTGAGGCCATCGCAGGCTTCTACCGTGACAGGCACGGTGTAGAGGTTGATCCCGAACGGATCGTCGTCACCACCGGTGCGTCGGCGGCGCTTCTGCTGGTAGCCGCCGCAACCACGGAGCCCGGCGACGACGTCGTCATCGCGGATCCGTCCTACCCCTGCAACCGTCAGCTGGTGGAGACCTACGGGGGCCGGATCGTTCTGGCACCCACCAGTCCTGCCAGCCGTTACCAGATGGACCGAGCCTCGGCCGAGTCGGTATGGACTCCGCAGACGAGCGCGGTGATGCTGGCAACGCCATCCAACCCCACGGGCACGTCTATTCCCTTCGAGGAGCTGGCGTCGATCTGCGCGCTGGCGCGTGAACGTCGCGCCTGGCGGATCGTTGACGAGATCTACCTGGGCCTGGCCGATCCCGACGACGATGGCACACCGGCGCACAGTGTTCTGGAGACCGACCCCGAGGCGATCGTCATCAACTCCTTCTCCAAGTACTTCGGGATGACGGGGTGGCGCCTGGGCTGGGCGATCCTTCCCGAGGAGCTGGTGCAACCCGCTGAGAACCTGGCGGTCAACTACTTCCTGTGCGCTTCGACCCCTATTCAGCAGGCCGCGCTGGCGGTTTTCTCCCCCGAGTCCATCTCGGTATGCGAGGAGCGCCGGCAAGAGCTGCTTGCTCGCAGGAGCATCGTGCTCGACGGGCTGCAACGCATCGGCCTGCCCGTTCCGGTCCTGCCCGACGGCGCTTTCTACGTCTACTTCGATGTCTCCTCCACAGGGCTCGACGCCCAGACCTTCTGTCAACGCGCTCTGGAGGAGGCGCATGTAGCCCTCACGCCGGGGCAGGACTTCTCCACGACCACGGCTCGTTCCCACGTGCGACTGTCCTACGCGGCATCCCGCGAGGAGCTGTACGAGGGAATGAACCGCCTCGAAAGACTGATCGGCAGCCTGTAAATAAACGGGCATTCAACCCAATAACAACGGCATCAATCTCCACGCACGAGTTTGGTGCTCGCCTGTTTGTATGCTGCACAATATTCTTCATGTCCTCGCAGATCCCCACCCTCGTTATTGCCCTGGTTTCTTCGGGGTAATTTGTGTCGCCGAATTATATAGACCAATTCGTCAGAAACTTCGGCAGCGTCGGGACGAAGCCGCATCGTCTCCTCATGAGGGCGAGGAGTCCACATGGAATGAGCTCACCGAGCACCATCGCCCCGTGCGGGGCGCAGAGCCCGGCTCGTTCTTCTGCGGCCCGTACGAACGACTTGTGGCCATCTCTGCGCCGTACTCCCTGTGCCACCATGAGCCGTGGGATCGCCTGGCCTGCTCCGACCTTGAAGGCAAGCGCGACATGCTCGTCCGGGACTGGGGAGTGCACTCCCGCCTCGATCTTCTCACTCAGGTCTTTTGGCTGATCATGTCCGGCCACCGCAGCGACTTCGACGAGGAACGGGCCCGATGGACGAACACCTCACTGGCGGAGGCGGAGCGCTACGAGCTGCGAGGCTCGGCCGAGTCCTCCCAGGACGCCGCCGAGACACTGTGGCGCCTGGAACGGATGCGGAGCAACGACCGAGGGATCCAGAACGTGGACTTCGCGGCCTGGGACATAGTTCGCGCAGCCATGCTGACACGGTACGGCAGCGCACTGGGCTGGCTGACGGAGGCGGAGGCGTGGGACACGCTGGCTCTGCTGGATCGCGCGCTGCGGGAGCGTTATCAGAGCTGGACGCAGGTCTGGGAATCATTCCGACTGACACGCTGGTATTGGTACTCCGAGGGCGGCGAGGACGAGCACTTCAACGACCTTCATGACCTCAACCGCTCGTTTGTCCTCCTGGGACCGGATGGCCCCTGGAAGCTCATTCCTGGGAGGTCCAGGTTCCCGAGTCGTCTCTCATGATCCTGGACGATCTCATCGGTGCCGGCGTGGCTGAGCCCCTGAGCACAGGCGAACGGGCACGCGCCACGCAGTGGGAGCGCTGGGTTGACGATCAGGTCGTTCTGCGCGGACAGCGTCATCTCCAGCAATTCGGCACCCATCCCGAGTGGCGTCACCGGTTCACGAAGAACCTTTGAGACGCACCGCGGCGGCGATGTCGCTTGGCGATCCGTCTCGCCATCACCGTCGCCGTCGCACTGAGTTGGTAAGGAACGGGCCGCTCTACCCGTGCTTGTCGACCATCATCTCCACAGCCTTGGCGGCTCTGCGTTGGCGGGTCTCGGCACGTTTCGCCTCACTGATCCAGCGCAGGTACTCGTTCTGGTGCGATGAAGGCAGAGCCGCGAATATCTTCTCCGCCATCTCGTTCTCCGATAGCGCCTCGGCCAGCTCCGCCGGGATTCCTGCCTGATCGTTACTCATTCTGTCTCCTCCAGCTGATCAACAGGCTGTCACACGGTCCAGGGGCTCGTATGCGGAGCTTGTGGTGGACCCGGCCGGACTCGAACCGACGACCGACGCGGTGTAAACGCGTTGCTCTACCAACTGAGCTACAGGTCCAAGCACGGACGTTTCCGCAAGCACTGTTACCGTGCTCCAGGCGTCCGCACATGCAGTCGACAGCGCGGGCCGTCTCGGCCGACGACTCTACCGTCCCCACCACGCAGACCACTAATCATCTCCGTCTTTCGTAGAGCAGGGTACCTCTGTCGGCCACAGCCCCTCTCAGCGTCCCCGACTGGAGACCCTGATTCCGCTCCAGTGCTGCCCCATCGAGGCAGCAGAGGTCGCGTGCATGCCGGCGGTCGCTGCCGCCTCCTCCACCTCTGCGGTCGGGACGGCCCCGGTGGTGCGCGCCTTGGGCGTCAGCACCCAGATGAGACCTGCGCCGTCGAGGTTGGCCTGAGCATCCACCAGGAGGTCGGTGAGGTCGTCGACGTCGCCGTCGTCATCACGCCACCACACGATGGCCGAGTCGGCCACGTCCTCATAGTCCTCGTCCACCAGAGTGGTTCCGGTCTCTGCCTCAACCACCTGCCGCAAGGTCTCGTCGACGTCGTCGTCGTAGCCGAACTCCTGGATGATGAGACCGGAGGCGAAGCCGAAAGCCCCACCCGCTGTACTCGCCACTTCCTCACACCGTCCTTCTGGGCTGCGCCCGTCTCTCGCTCGCCCCCTGCTGGGCGATGGGTACTAGCCCACCTCACCCAGTACCGGCCGCGCAAGTGAACACGCTCTTCAGATTACCTTGAACTTTGCTTTGAACACTGTTTCGGGAGCCGCCGAGGGCTCCCCGGCTCTCATGGCTCCTGGGATGCGGCATCCAACCCTCAGTCATGTGGCCCACACCATACGTGAGGTAGGACTTTCCTCCCGCCTGGGGCAGCGTCAGCACCGCCGCAGGTCGTAGATTAGGGCCATCGTCCACAGCGGCCTGACTTCAGCACCGTACGCCGATGCCTTTTTCGGTCCCACGGCGCGCAAGCGAGGCTCGGGCCCACCGCACAGACGCGAGGAAAGAGGATTCCGTGAGCCCCACCAGTGACTCCACGCCGCTCATTGACGGCCTCCTGACGAAGGTGACCGACAACGACCCAGAGGAGACCAAGGAGTGGCACGAGTCTCTCGATGCCCTCATCGCGGACAAGGGCGCCAAGCGGGCGCGCTACATCCTGCTGAGCATGCTGGCCCAGGCCCGTCAGAAGAACGTCACGGTGCCGACCCAGATGACGACGCCGTACATCAACACCATCGATGTCGCCAACGAGCCCTACTTCCCCGGTGACGAGAGCGCCGAGCGTACCTACCGGCGCTGGCTGCGCTGGAACGCAGCCGTCATGGTGACCCGGGCGCAGCGCCCTGGAGTCGGGGTCGGCGGGCACATCTCGTCCTACGCCTCGACCGCCACCCTCTACGAGGTGGGCTTCAACCACTTCTTCCGCGGCAAGGACCACCCCGGTGGCGGCGACCACGTCTTCTTCCAGGGCCACGCCTCCCCGGGAACTACGCCCGTGCCTTCATCGAGGGCCGCCTGAGCGAGGCTGACCTTGACGGCTTCCGCCAGGAGGAGTCCCGCCCGGCCGGCGGCCGCGGCCTGCCCTCCTACCCGCACCCCCGCCGCATGGAGGACTTCTGGGAGTACCCCACCGTCTCCATGGGACTGGGGCCCGCTGAGGCCATCTACCAGGCCTGGTTCGACAAGTACCTTCAGGGCGCCGGCATCAAGGACACCTCCCAGCAGCACACCTGGGCCTTCCTGGGCGACGGCGAGATGGACGAGCCCGAGTCTCGGGGCATGCTGCAGCTGGCGGCCAGCCAGCAGCTCGACAACCTCACCTTCGTCGTCAACTGCAACCTGCAGCGTCTCGACGGCCCGGTGCGCGGAAACGGCAAGATCATCCAGGAGCTCGAGGCCTTCTTCAAGGGCGCCGGTTGGAACGTCATCAAGGTGGTCTGGGGCCGTGGCTGGGACCAGCTCCTCGCCGCTGACAAGGACCACGCCCTGGAGCACCTCATGATGGAGACGCTCGACGGCGACTACCAGACCTTCAAGGCCAATGACGGCGCCTACGTCCGCGAGCACTTCTTCGGTCGGGACCCGCGTACCGCCGAGCTTGTCAAGGACTGGACCGACGACGAGATCTGGGCCCTCCAGCGCGGCGGCAACGACTATCGCAAGATGTACGCCGCCTACAAGGCCGCCACGGAGCACAAGGGCCAGCCCACCGTGATCCTGGCCCACACCGTCAAGGGCTACCTGCTGGGCGGCCACTTCGCCGGCCGCAACGCCACCCACCAGATGAAGAAGCTGACGGTGGACGACCTCAAGGCCCTGCGCGACCGGCTCCACATCCCGATCACCGACGAGCAGCTCGAGGCCAACCCGAAGATGCCGCCCTACTACCGGCCGGCCGACGACGACCCCTCGCTGCTCTACATGCTGGACCGGCGCCGTCAGCTCGGCGGTTTCATCCCCGAGCGCCGCGACGCCGGCATCGAGCTCGAGCTGCCGGGGGACAAGACCTACGACATCCTCAAGGGCGGCTCGGGCAAGCAGGAGGTCGCCTCCACGATGGCGTTCGTGCGCCTGCTCAAGGAGCTCATCAAGGACAAGGGCATCGGTCGGCGCATCGTGCCGATCATCCCCGACGAGTCACGCACCTTCGGCCTGGAGTCGCTCTTCCCCACCAAGAAGATCTTCAACACCCAGGGTCAGAACTACACGCCGGTCGACGCCGACATGATGCTGTCCTACCGGGAGTCCACCTCCGGCCAGCTCATGCACACCGGCATCAACGAGGCGGGCTCGGTCTCCCTGTTCCAGGTCGCCGGCACGAGCTACGCCACCCACGGCGAGCCGATGATCCCGGTCTACATCTTCTACTCGATGTTCGGCTTCCAGCGCACCGGGGACCAGTTCTGGGCCGCCGGCGACCAGCTGGCCCGCGGCTTCATCATCGGGGCCACCGCCGGGCGCACCACTCTGACCGGTGAGGGCACCCAGCATGGACGGCCACTCCCCCATGATCGCAGCCACCAACGACGCCGTCGTCACTTACGATCCCGCCTACGCCTACGAGATCCGGCACATCGTGCGTGACGCCCTCGAACGCTGGTACGGGCCGGACTCGGGCCGCAACCGGGACGTCATGTACTACCTGACGGTCTACAACGAGCCGATCCATCAGCCCGCCGAACCGGATGGCGTCGACGTCGAGGGTATTCTGCGCGGCATCCACCGCATCAGCTCCGCCCCCGACGGCGAGGGGCCCGAGGTCCAGCTGCTGGCCTCCGGCGTCGGGATGCCGTGGGTCGAGGAGGCGCGTCGCATCCTGGCCGAGGAGTGGGGCGTGCGCGCCACGACCTGGTCCGTCACCAGCTGGAACGAGCTGCGGCGCCAGGCGCTGGAGGTCGAGAAGGCCAACTTCCTGGCTCCCGACGCCGAGCGACAGGTCCCCTACCTGACGCAGAAGCTCTCGGGTGCCAGCGGCCCCTTCATCGCCACGAGCGACTACGACCACCTGGTTCCCGACCAGATCCGCGCCTGGGTGCCCGGCGACTACTACACCCTGGGCGCCGATGGCTTCGGGTTCTCCGACACCCGCGCCGCCGCCAGGCGTCACTACCTCATTGATGCGCAGTCGGTGGTGGTCCGTGCTCTCCAGGCGCTGGTGGAGCAGGGGCGCCTGGACCGTTCCGTCCTGGCTGAGGCCGTGGCTCGCTACGACCTGACCAACGTCAACGCGGGCACCTCCGGGTCCCAGGGCGGAGAGTCCTGATCCCGGCCATGCGGCTATAGTTGGACACACTGACCAACTGCAGTGCCGGTGGAACGAGCTCTTCCTCGTTCCACCGGCACTGCCACGTCTGTCGAAAGAGGTCTTCCAGTGTCCCGATCCCCGTTCCTGTGCTCGGTCTCCCTTCTGGCCGCGTGTCTGCTCACCGTGTCAGGCTGCTCGATCGGCCGACCGCTCCTCGCCGGTCCGTCCTCCGCCACATCGAGCCATGCCCACAAGACCACCGCTGCCGACAGGGACGACGAGGAGCCCACGGACGAGCCGGATCTCACCAAGCCTCTTGACCAGATGGAGTACGGGAACTGCACGGCCTCAGAGGTACGCGAGTACGACGACGAATTGACCGACAACGACGAGGAGGACAATCGCGCTCAGGCGGAGGCCCAGGTCACCAAGGTTGTTCCCGCCTCCGAGCAGGTCAACGTCACCGAAGGCGAGCTCTCCACCGATCAGGTGGTCAAGGTCTCGGCCGGCGCACGGGACGTAACAATCACCGCAACAAACCTGGTGGTCATTATCGAGGGAGAGATCGAGTCACTCACCGTTCACGGGTTTGACAACACCATCTGGATCGACGCCGCCACTAAAGTCACATTTGGATCAAGCGACGGCGACAATCTCAATTACGTCTTCTGGCGCTCCCGTCCGCCGCAGTCGAAGGTTGATCCGCAAGGTCTCAATGTGGTCGGTAAAGACGTCCACGCCCCGATCATTCGCTCCTGCAGCGTGCTCTCGTGACACGGTAGAGAACAAGCGGACTCCGCTATACAGGCGGAAGCGGGTCACCGCACTATCCGCAGCCCGATCGTCGAAGGGCGTGTCGAGTCAGTTCCCCGGCTCGAGCGCCGTCGGCACCGCAGGAGGAGTCGACGGATCGGATCCGGAATACACCTTCAGGTCACGGAAATGAGGACGCAGAAGATTCTCGGGGCTGAGAATCTCATCAAGAACCGATTCCTCGAGCAGCCCCATCTCCAGGACCACGTCCCGCACGCTGCGCCCAGAACGAGCGCACTCGCGCCCCACCAGGTCACCATTGTGGTGACCGATCACCGGATTGAGGTAGGTGACGATTCCAATCGACTCCAAGACGTTACGCCGGCACACCTCCTCATTGGCCTCGATCCCCACGACGCACAGCTCGCGCAAGGTCGACATTCCGCGAGTGAGAAGGTTGATGGACTCGAAGATGACCTGGGCGATCACCGGTTCCATGACATTGAGCTGGAGCTGGCCGGCCTCGGCAGCGAAGGTCAGTGCGACGTCGTTGCCAATGACCTTGAAGCAGACCTGGTTGACCACCTCCGGGATCACCGGATTGATTTTGGCCGGCATGATGGAGGAGCCGGCCTGCCGCTCAGGCAGCCTGATCTCCCCCAGGCCCGCACGAGGCCCGGACGACAGCAGCCTCAGGTCGTTGCAGATCTTGGACAGCTTGACCGCCAGGCGCTTGATAGCAGCGTGCATCGAGACGTAGGCACCGGTGTCGCTCGTGGCCTCCAGGAGGTCCTGCGCTCCTCGGACATCCAGGCCGGTGACCTCGCGAAGCCGGTCGACGACGGTCCGTTGATAGTCGGGCGGCGTGTTGAGTCCCGTGCCGATGGCCGTGGCACCGAGGTTGACCTCCAGCAGCAGGGCCGCATTGTTGCGAAGCCTGCCGACCTCCTCCTCCAGGAGAACAGCGAAGGCCTCGAACTCCTGCCCCAGGCTCATCGGGACGGCGTCCTGAAGCTGGGTGCGTCCCATCTTCAGGACGTTGACCAGCTCGGCCCCCTTGGCGCGCATGGCGACGATGAGGCGCTCGAGCTCATCGATGAGGGAATCGACGAGCGCGAACAGCCCCAAGCGGAATCCGGTCGGATAGGCGTCATTCGTCGACTGGGACTTGTTAACGTGGTCGTTGGGATTGACGATGTCATAGCGGCCCTTGGCATATCCCAGGTACTCCAGTGCAAGGTTGGCGATCACCTCATTGGTATTCATGTTGACGCTGGTACCCGCTCCTCCCTGAAACTGATCGACCGGGAACTGATCCAGGCATCGTTCGGCAACCAGCACCTGATCACACGCCCATACGATGGCGCCCGCAACTTCCGGATCCAGGGCCCCAAGATCACTGTTTGCTAACGCCGAGGCCTTCTTGACCTGCACCATGCCACGAACAAAAGCCTCCTCATCACCAACCACCGATCCTGAGATCTGAAAGTTCTCCATCGCCCGCAGCGTGTGGATTCCCCAGTAGGCCTCCAAGGGCACTTCCCGTGCACCAAGAAGATCTTCCTCCGTACGGGTTGCCTGCATCATCTCGAGCCTCCGAATCATCTAGTTGAGTGCATACGGGCACGCGTCCATGCTGACACACGGTGCGCACACGCAGGTCATTGCAGATTCACTCACCATGGGTTCCACAATGGTTACGCTATTGTAACCTGCCTAATCCGCGCAGCCTGGCCGACGCGCCACTCTTGGTTATCCCCGTATTTTCAACACAAACTCGTGTCGAATCACACGCCGCGCCAATCAAGAACCTACTGTCATAACGATATTCCAGTCGGTAACATCCACAGCATGGATGAGTTGAGCGCTCCGGGGGTGTCTGCACTGCGACAGGCGCAGGACACAATTATTGAACACTCACTGGACCGCATCAGTTCGGCCCACGATTTCTACCGAACTTTGCCGGAAGGATCCCGCGACCAGATCGCAGCAGTGGCCCGCCTGGGTGTCACCATGTTCGTCGACTCCGCGGAGAGCCCCTCCACCCCGCTGGTTCCCTCCCAGATCTTCTCCGTCGCGCCTGCGGCCCTGACCGGAGTCATCACGCTGGAGCAGACCCTGGCACTGGTGCGCACGGTCCTCGACGTCGTGGTCGACGAGGCCCCTCGCGCCGTCCCCGACGAGGACCATGACACGGTCCGCATCCTCGTCCTGACCTTTGGCCGCGACGTCGGCTTCGCGGCCGCTGAGGTCTACGCCCGCGCCGCCGAGGCCAGAGGCGCCTGGGACGCCAGGCTCGAGTCCGTCGCCGTTGACGCGATGCTCCATGACGATCCCCAGGATGCCGCCACCCGCGCCGGAACCGCCGGCTGGAACGGTACCGGGCCGGTGGCGACCATCGCCGCCAAGACCACCCTGGACGCACTCGGAGTCTCCCGGCTGCGGCATGAGTGCAGGAACCTCGCCAGCGACTGCCTGGTATCGGTGCGCGGCGACTCCGTCCTCATCGTCCTGGGAGGCAGCTCGCAGGCCCACGCTCCGTCCTCCAAGCACTCCTCCTCAGGCTCTCGGGCTGGAGAACGCCGAGCAGCTGGTGGATCAGGCGGCGATGCAGGTGGCGGGTGGTCTGGGCGGCTCCGCCGTCGTCGGCCCCGTGGTCTCGGGCATCTCCCACGCGGGCCGTTCACTGCGCTCGGCCCTGGCCGGGCTGCGCGCCCTGCCGGGATGGGCCGAGGCTCCCAACCCCGTCCACGCCGACGACCTCCTTCCCGAGCGCCTCCTGGCAGGTGACGAGCTGGCCGGGGAGCAGATCCTCAGCCTGGTCCACGCCCCTCTCCACGAGATGGGTGATCCCTTCGAGAGCACGGTGGCACCTACCTGGCCCTGGGCGGAAGTCTGGAGGCCACGGCACGGAACCTGTTCGTCCACGCCAACACGGTGCGCTACCGGCTGGGACGGGTCAGCGAGCAGGTCGGCTGGGACGCGACCAACGCGCGCGACGGCCTCATGCTGCACATGGCGATCATCGTGGGTCGACTGGCCGTCGGCCGCGAGGACTGACCCGCCCACCTGGTCCCGGAGGCGAAGGAACAGCGACTCGGTCCCGTGCTCGTCGCGCTGCCGATCCCCGCACCCATCCCACGCCCACCCACGTGACCGGCCCATCCACTCCGTCGGAGAGGGCCGGTCACGGCGTCTCAGTGGGACGCCGATTCCGGGAAGCTCATCACCGTCTGGGACAATGGTCTCACCTGCGGCACCGTCACCGGCGAACCGCACCGATCTTCCAACCACAGGGCCACAAGGAGCCACACCGGCCTCTTGCGGCAGCAGAAGGAGCCATCATGGCCGAGCAGAGCAACGACGACGTCCTGTCCGTCATCACCCGCATCGTCAGCGAGGAGTCCGGTGTCGATGTCAAGGACATCACTCGTTCCACCACCTTCGCCCAGGACCTCGACGTCGACTCGCTGGGGCTGCTGACAATCGCCACCCAGGTCGAGGAGCGCTTCGGTGTCGCTCTGGACGACTCCCTCATCCCGACGCTCCCCACTGTCGGAGCCCTGGTGGACCTCGTCAACACCAAGAAGGCCTGACACGTCATGCCTCCGGAAGCGCTCTGCCGTCCCGGAGACGTCGTCGTCACCGGTCTGGGTACCGTCAACCCGCTGGGCGGTGACACCGACTCCACCTGGAGAGCCCTGCAGGCAGGCACCTGTGCGGTTCGCTCCCTCGAACCAGAATGGGCGAAGGAGTACGAGCTGCCGGTGCGCATCGGCGCCCCCCTGGCGATCAATCCTGAGGAACTGCTCCCGGCCCGCCAGATACGCCGCCTCGACCGCGCCAGCCAGTGCGCATTGCTGGCCGCCCGCCAGGCGTGGGAGCACGCGGGCTCGCCGCAGGTCGCCCCGCAACGCCTCGCGGTGTCCGTGTCGCCCGGAATGGGGCCGGTCCTGTCCGTCATGGAGGCGTGGGACATCCTGCGGGACAAGGGTCCCCGGCGAGTCCTGCCGACGGCCGTTCCCGCTCTCATGCCCAATGCCCCTGCGGCGGCTGTCGGGATCGAGCTGGGTGCACGCGCTGGCATTCACGCCCCGGTGTCGGCGTGTGCCTCAGGCGCTGAGGCCATTACCTACGGCTCGGACCTCATCGCACTGGGGCGGGCCGACGTCGTCGTGGCCGGCGGTACGGACGCAGCCCTCCACGCAATGACGGTGGCCGCCTTTGGCGCCATGAGGGCTCTGTCAACACGCAATGAGGACCCAGCGACCGCCTCACGCCCCTTCGCGCCGGACCGTGACGGCTTCGTCCTGGGCGAGGGCTCCGGGATCCTGGTTCTGGAGAGCGCCGAGCACGCCCTGTCCCGCAACGCACAGATCCTGGCCGTGCTCGCCGGCTCGGCGGTGACCGCTGACGCCTACGATGTGGCCCGCCCCGAGCCGTCTGGCGCGGAGCAGGAGCGGGCACTGCTGCTGGCGCTGGATCGAGCGGGCCTTGACGCCAGCGCCATCGGGCACGTCAACGCCCACGCCACCTCGACACCGGCCGGCGACGTCGTCGAGGCGGGTGTCCTGACCCGGACCACGCCGGGCGCGGCCGTCAGCGCGACCAAGTCCTCCACCGGCCACCTCCTGGGCGGGGCCGGTGGTCTGGAGGCCGTCTTGACCATCATGGCGCTGCGTGAGCGGTGGGCTCCGCCGACGCTTCTCCCAGCCGGGCTGGATCCGGAGCTGGACGGACTCGGCCTGGACGTCGTCGGACCGCAGGGGCGCCATCTGCCAGGGCTGGAGGCGGCCGCCAGCACCTCGTTCGGATTCGGGGGCACAACGTCGCGCCTGTCTTCACCCTGGAGTAGGCGGCCGGCACCGGGTGCCGTCGGCTGTGACCCACCCGGCTGGACCTGGCCTGCCGCCGTCGGGCACAATAGCCGTGCATGCCGCGTACGTCATGACATGAGCCCGGTTGAGGGTCGAGACCGTTGGGGAAGGCGAATCTCGAAACCAACCAGGAGGCGATACTCATGATCGGTGCCTACACCCGCGGTGTACTTTTCGTGCATTCAGCACCTCGGGCTCTCTGCCCCCACATTGAGTGGGCGGCGGCCGAGGTGCTCGGTTCACGTGTCCACCTGGACTGGACCGAGCAGCCTGCGGCCCAGGGCATGATGCGAGCCGAGACCAGCTGGGTGGGCCCAGCCGGAACAGGTGCCAGCCTCGCCTCCGCCCTGCGCGGCTGGGCGAACCTGCGCTACGAGGTCACCGAGGAGGCGAGCGTGGGGACCGACGGCGGCCGCTGGTCCCACACCCCTGACCTGGGGATCTTCCACGCCCAGACGGATGTTCACGGCAACGTTGTCGTCCCCGAGGACCGGATCCGTGCTGCGCTCGTCTACGCGGCTGATCCCGCGAGGATGCGCCGCGAGCTGGATCTGGCCCTGGGGCAGGCCTGGGACGACGAGCTCGAGCCGTTCCGCTACGCAGGGGCCGGTGCGCCCGTACGCTGGTTGCACCGGGTGGGCTAGAGGCCCAAGGAACGCGGAACCGCCGCCTCATCGTCGCCTTCAGGTAACACGGGTGGGGCAACAGACTTTCCAGTCTGTTGCCCCACCCGTCGTATGTCCTGAAGAGCCGTCACAGGCCCTGTGCGCGCAGCTCCTTCATCGCCTGAGCCCGGTTCTTACGGTCGAGGCGGTCCAGGTAGAGGCGCCCCTCCAGGTGGTCGCATCGTGCTGGATACAGCGGGCCATGAGCTCCTCCCCCTCGACGACGACCTCCTTGCCGTCCAGGTCGGTGCCCTCGGCCCGGGCGTACCAGGCGCGCTCCGTGGGGAACCACAGCCCCGGCACTGACAGACATCCCTCGTCCCCGTCCTGATACTCGTCCTTGGAGAGCTCGACGATCTTGGGATTGAGGATGTAGCCGATCTCGCCATCAATGTTCCAGGAGAAGGCGCGCAGGCCGACCCCGATCTGGTTGGCCGCCAGGCCCGCCCGGCCGTCCTCATCGACCGTCTCGAGCAGGTCCTCCACCAGGGCCTTGACGGAGTCGTCGATGTCAGTGATCCAGTCGCACTCGGTGCGCAGGACCGGGTCGCCGATGATGCGGATGTCGCGGTATGCCATGGCGGCATCCTCCCATGACCCGAGCGGGAAGGTCATGCTTGGCCTATCGTGGAGCAGAGCACGTGCTGCACCGGAGCAGGATCAGTCGGACACCGTGATCATCGGCGCAGACTCCCCGGGAGACGGTGAAGGTCCGACGGGCCTCGAAGTTTGCGTACGCGCTCACTCTCAAAGACCGGAACGCCGTCTGCTGCGACATGTTCATGCCGATGACCCATACCGGAGAACGACGGAGCCCCAGCCGGTAGGACTGGGGCTCCGAGCGATGGGCTCCTGCGGCTGGACTCGAACCAGCAACCGTCCGATTAACAGTCGGATGCTCTGCCATTGAGCTACGCAGGAATGCGTTTGACGCGCAGTGAACTTTAGCAACATCCCGCAGCAACGTCGAATCCGGCAAATCGCTAGAAACGCTGCAATCCCTGGGACATCCTACCGTGTGTGCAGCCCCACACCCTCTCTGACGCGGTTCTCCAGCGCCTGAAGCGCCTCAGCATCCTCCTCATCTGAGACCTGGGACATCGTCGGTCGGGTCACGGAGTACAGGTTCCCGTCGGCACCGCGACGAACACTGGCCGTGGCGGCAGCACCACTGGGAAGCGTCGTTACGGCGCTGTGGACGATGGCGGCCTCCACACGTTGGCGCAGCGCTTTGGCGAAGGGAGCGACATCGGTGGAAGCGTAGGTGTTGCCGTCACGGGTCCCTGCCGGAACACTCAGGACGAGGTCGTCACGATCCAGGTCCGTCCATCGCAGGGTGAAAGCTCGTTCACCCGCGTCCCAGGAGCCCTCGCTCTACCTCGTCCCAGACGTAGTGCTCGGGCTCACTACGCCCGCTGAAGACGACGAGGGCGTCAGTGGTGGCCACTGCCCATGCGGAGCCGTCCTCGTCCAGAGGAACGGCCCCCAGAGCGGGCTGACGCAGCTGCTCACGCATCTCAAGGGGCAGCGTTCTAGCGGATCGGGCGGATGAGCCTCGACGACGTCGCAGGATCGGCATGTCGGCCAGGCTACCCGCCCAGCTTCCCCGAGTGGGTCGTCGGCAGGTGTCAGGTTCCCCTGCCGGACGCGCATGCGGCGCTGCTCAAGGGCCGCGATCTGGGAGAACAGCTCGCGGTAGCCCTCATCCTGCGGGGACATCCGCCGGTGCCGCGAGCGCATCTCAACGAGCTGGCGGTTGATGCCCATGACGGCCAGGGAGCTGAGCACACCCTTGGCATAGCGGTCCAGTCCCAATGCGTCCACCTCCGTGCCGCGCCCCCGGATGGTCGGCAGCGGCAGGGGGGCCACGGCGAGCTCGGTGATGGCGGCCTCGACCAGGCCGATGGCGCCGTCGCGCACCTGCTGGAGCCAGCGCTGTGTGGCCCGGCGCTGTGCCTCCTGCTCCCCCATTCCTGCGCGCACCGCCTGCTGCACCAGCCCCGGCACCTCCCCAGCGCCTCCGGCGGCGGCGACGGCCTCGTAGACGGCTCGGTGGGTGAGCTGGCCGAAGGAGTCGGCCCCCAGGTCGTCGGCACCAGCCCTGTGGGCCGCCAACGGGAACTGGATGATGACTGCCAGGGCCTCGCGTTCCAGTTGCTCCACGGGGTCGGTGACCGGCGGCAGGCCCCGTACCGGGGCTGCGGCGTCGGGGCCGGCGGTCCGTCGGCGGGCCACTGGCCGCCGCGCCCCGCGGAGGGCTGTGCTCCCGCGCCGTTGGGCAGCCTGGACGGCGCTGTGGACCTCGGCGTCGGGAAGTCCCAGCCACCCGGCGAGTCTGCGGGTGTACTCGCGCTTGAGCGCCCGGTCTCGGATACCGGCGACCACCGGCGCCGCTGAACGCAGCCCGCGCACTCTTCCCTCGGAGGTGTCCAGGTCCAGGTGGGACAGGGAGGTGCGGATGACGAACTCGAACAGCGGCACCCGTCTGGAGAGAAGGCGCGGGATGCCCTGGTCCCCCTCCTTCATGCGTAGGTCGCAGGGATCCAGACCACCCGGATCGACGGCCACGAAGGTCTGGGTGGCGAAGCGCTGGTCCTCGGCGTAGGCGCGCAGGGCGGCCTTCTGGCCGGCGGCGTCGCCATCGAAGGTGAAGATGACCTCGCCTCCGCGGGCCTCGCGCCCCTGCCCGGTGACGACGCCTGCCGCGGGGTCGTCGACATCGCCCAGCAGGCGGCGCACGACTCGCACGTGGTCGGCGCCGAAGGCGGTGCCGCACGTGGCCACGGCGGTGGTCACCCCGGACAGGTGGGCGGCCATGACGTCGGTGTAGCCCTCGACAACGACGATGCGGTGGGAGCGGGCGACCTCCGCTTGGCCAGGTCCAGCCCGTAGAGGACCTGGCTCTTGTGGAAGACGGGGGTCTCAGGGGTGTTGAGGTACTTGGGGCCCTGGTCATCCTCCGAGAGCTTGCGGGCCCCGAAGCCGACGGTCGCTCCGGTCACGTCGCGGATGGGCCAGATGAGGCGGCCCCGGAAGCGGTCGTAGACACGGCGCCCGTCCTGTCCGCCCCGGCTGCACAGCCCGGAGTCGACCAGCTCGGCCTCGGTGTAGCCGGCACTGCGAAGGTGGCGGGCGAGGTTGTCCCAACCGGTGGGGGCGTAGCCGACGCCGAAGTGCGCAGCGGCATGGCGGTCGAAGCCCCGGGAGGTCAGGAAGTCGCGGCCCGCCTGGGCCTCCGGGGTGGCGAGCTGCTCGCGGAACCAGGCCTCGGCCAGCCGGTTGGCGTCCATGAGTCGCTGGCGGGTCCCCGGTTCCCACCTCGCCGGACCGCGCCGCCCTCCTCATAGCGCAGCTGCACACCGGTGCGATCCGCCAGATACTCGACGGCCTCAGCGAAACCGAGGTGGTTGATCTTCTCGATGAAGGTAATGACGTCCCCGCCCTCACCGCAGCCGAAGCAGTGCCAGTAGCCCAGCTGGGGGCGGACGTGGAAGGAGGGGTGCGCTCGTCATGGAAGGGGCACAGCCCCTTGAGGGAACCGACCCCGGCGCTCTTGAGGGTGACGTGCTCGCCGACGACGTCCTCAATCCGGGCACGCTCGCGCACCGCCTCGATGTCCTCGCGCCTGATCAGTCCCGCCACAGGGCCATGGTAGGCGAGGCGGCCGGCATCCCGGGCAGGTGGTTGCGGCACCCCCTGCTACACCGCAGAGAACATGCCGCACAGCCGGGCGTGCCAGGCGCGCGCGGAGGTGTCCGTCAGCGCGGCGATCTGATCGACGACCACTCGCAGACGCGCGTCATCGTCCTCAGCCTGGTGCCAGGCATCGGTCAGGACGGAGTCGATGGCCTTCCCGTTACCCGTCATGAGGGCGTCGGCCAGGTCGAAGATGAGGGTGCGCTGGCGCAGGTAGACCGGTTCGTGCTCACGCGGCTCCATGACGTAGCGCACGGCGATTCCTTTGAGCAGGAGGATCTCCGCTGCGGTCTCCTCGGGGATGACGAGCTCGGCCTCGTACCGGGTCAGGGGTCCGCTGCCGTAGGTCTGACGAGTCGAGGTGGCGACTGCTGAGACGAAGCGGCCGATGATCTCGCTGGTGAGGTTCTTCAAGTGTGCGGCGTCGGCCACCGTGCCGTGGTAGGAGCGGATCCAGTAGGGCTGAGCGGTCAGCCTGTCGAAGGCCGCCCCCAGGGCATCGGTGCTGAGGTCGTTGCCGTACCAGGCCCGGGTGGCCTCGAGCAGCTCATCGACCTCGCGCGGCTCGGTCAGGCAGGCCGGGTCCAAGCGCCCCAGGGCGATGGCGTCCTCGACGTCGTGGACGGAGTAGCCGACGTCGTCGGACAGGTCCATGATCTGGGCCTCGATGCAGCGTCTGCCCTCCGGCGCCCCCTGACGCATCCAGGTGAAGATCTCTGCGTCGTCCTCGTAGGCGGAGTACTTGCGCGCGCTGCGCCCGCCCGGCCCGCCCGGTCCCCGCCCCTTGAGCCACGGGTACTTGGCGACGGCGTCGAGGCTGGCCCGGGTGAGGTTGACGCCGACCGCTCGTCCGGACTCGGCAAGGGTCTTGGGCTCCAGTCTGGTGAGAATCCGGAAGGTCTGGGCATTGCCCTCGAAGCCCCCGATCTGGCGAGCGACGACGTCGAGCGCCTTCTCCCCGTTGTGCCCGTATGGCGGATGGCCCAGGTCGTGGGACAGACAGGCTGCGTCCACGACGTCGGGGTCGCATCCCAGCGCCTGGCCGAGCGCACGCCCCACCTGCGCCACCTCAAGGGAGTGGGTGAGCCTGGTGCGCACGAAGTCGTCGGCCGACGGCCCTAGGACCTGGGTCTTGGCGCCCAGGCGACGCAGCGCCGAGGAGTGCAGGACCCGGGCCCGGTCACGTTCAAAAGGAGTGCGCTGGGGATTCTTCGCCTGCTCGTGAACAAAGCGCTCGGCGTCCTCAGATCGGTACCCGGCCGGCCCAAGTCCTCCGTTTCCATCGAGACGCACAGGCTCGGATCCAGAATGCTGCACTGACATGGTCACAAGGTAACGCAGAAGCGGGTTACGATGGACGTCACCATTGCGACGCCTCCGACACCGTCTCAAGGGAGCAACGGCATCCGATCTCCTCAGTATGTGGTCGCCACACACCCTCGAGACACCGACGAAGCACTCTTGGGAGTGACGCTCCTGGGCGCGAGCCCGGCGGAAGGGAGACACCTGCCGTGACCACGACCACCACCCTCGTCCACCGGCCCTACGACGGTCCGGAGGAGTGGTGGCGCCACGCACTGGTTTACGAGGTCCCGTCGCCGGCCCTGGGAGCCGCCGATCTAGAACACACGGATCCTATTATCGAGCACGCCCTGCACCTGGGAATGGACGCGGTTCTCATCCGTCCGAGCCTGCTTGACGTCGGCTCCGAGCTGAACTCGATCCGCCGGTTCATCGATAACGCGCGCGCCCTGGGGCTGCGCACCGTCGTGCGCGTCTCCGGCGCGCTCGGGCCGATCACGGGTCCCTATGCACGGCGGACCACCGGCTTCATCACGGGCCTGGAGGGCCCGGGCGATGACCTGCTGCGCCGCTCGGAGGCCTATCTCCAAGCCGGTGCGGCCGGCATCGACCTGGGCACGATCGTGCCTCCCCAGGTCGCCAGCGAGACCCGGCTGGACCGCCTTAGCGCCCACTTCGCCATGCTGCACGGCCAGCTGGCCGAGCACGTGGAGAACGGCATCGTCGGTGCCGACGTGACCGCCGACTACCCGGACTCGCTACGCCACCACCTCCAGGACGACTGGGTGCACCACCTGCGTGACGACTGCCTGACCCTGACGCGCTGGAACGCCGAGTCGCTCACCGCCCACCTGACGCGGTCCTTGGACGAGCACGACCGCTTCGGGGCACCGCCCACCTGGCGTTTCCTGCCTCCCCACATCTGTCCGAGCACCTGGACCCGGGGGACGGACAGCGCTGGTACTCCGTCGACCACGACGAACGGCTGCTTCGGGGGTTGGCTTTGCAGGCCATGATGCTGGCGCTGCCCGGCTCGCTCTACCTGCGCCAGGGTGATGAGATCGCCCTGTCCGACGCCGACAAGCCGACCACTCCCCTGGAGCTGGCCAGCATGGTGGCCGAGCACGCTCAGGCACAGTCCTCGCAGTTCGGTTCTCCCGCCGCGACCGTGCGGCACGCGGCTCATGTGCGGGACGAGTACAACCTGGCGTGCGCCCCCATGGCCTTCGTCACCGGCCTGGAGTGGTGCCCGCCTGACGCCCTGGTCTTCCTGGTGCGCGGCGTTCTGGTCGTCGTCAACACCTCCGACTCCCCAATCATCCTGTCAGCCGAGGCGAAGGTGCTGCTGTCGTCTCAGCCCCTGCGACAGGACCAGGGACGCCTACTCGTCCCTCCGACGACGACGACCTGGTTGGAAGCCGTCACTGTGGCGTAGAACATTCGAACGCAGAATTCATTCAACTATTTCAATCACTGCAACAGCCAGTTAAATCGTGGCGCCAGACAGGGGAAGACAGCGAGGGAGCAGATCTGCGACCGGGGAGCTGCCACTCCTGATTCACGTAAACAGTGCGTGATCTGCGATGATTGCGAATGGAGGCCCGGGCGGCGAGCCACCGATGGTTCCCGCCAAGAGGCCCTGTACCCTCACTGATCCTCGTAGGATTCACTCATGCCACAGCGACTCACCCTCACCGACATCGCCGATCAGGCCGGTGTCTCCACCGCCACCGTCTCGCGTGTGCTCAACGGAAAGTCCAATGTGGCCGACTCGACTCGTCGGCAGGTGCTGGCAGCGCTCGACATCCTTGGCTATGAACGGCCCGAGTCCGTGCACCAGGCCTCCCGGGGACTCATGGGACTCATCGTGCCCGAGCTGAGCAACCCGATCTTTCCTTTGTTCGCCCAACAGATCGAGCAGCTCCTGGCCCCCTCCGGGCACACTCCCCTGCTGTGCACGCAGACACCCGGTGGGATCAGCGAGGACGAGTACATCGAGATGCTGGTGGACCGCGGCGTCGCGGGAATCATCTTCGTCTCCGGGCGTCACGCGGACACCACCGGTGACGTCACCCGCTACCAGCGTCTGCGCGAGCGCGGCGTCCCCCTGGTGACGGTCAACGGCAACGCCCCGACCATCAAGGCCCCGGGCTTCGCCACCGATGACCGTCGAGCCACCCACATCGCGGTGGACCATCTCATCGCCCTGGGACATCGACGTATCGGACTGGCCATGGGGCCGATGCGCATGGTGCCGGCTCAGCGCAAGCGTTCCGGATACGAGGACGCCATGAGCAAGGCCCAGCCCGACGAGCCGCTGCGGATTGTGGAGACGCTTTATACCTACGAGGGAGGCGTCAGTGCGGCGCTGCACCTGCTCGAGCAGGGGTGCACCGGCATCGTGTGCTCCTCGGATGTCATGGCACTTGGCGCTGTTCAGGGCGTGCGCCAGACCGGCAGGTCCGTGCCGCAGGACGTCTCCGTCATCGGCTACGACGACTCGCCGCTCATCCCGATGACCGACCCACCGCTGACGACGGTGCGTCAGCCCGTGGACGCCATCTGCCGGGCCGCCGTGTCCACGCTGCTCACGCAGCTCGACGGTGAACGGCCGGCCGACACTGAGATGCTGTTCGCCCCCGACCTCATCATGCGCGACTCGACCGCCACGGCTCCGACCGACTGACCCGTCCGCGCTACACAGGGGCAGCGCAGGGGCAGCGACGGGCTTGTTGGTTCAACGCGACCATGTGCGAGCCAGTCGCGCCCCCAAGTCCGTCAGCCTCGTCTCCAGCGCATCCGGGCCAGCGCAGTCCCAGGGCTCGACAGCGTGGGGCTCCTGCAGGCTGTAGGCGTTGGTGACGCCGGCACCGGCCAGCTCGCCGCGGGTGGTGGCGCTCCGTCCGCACACGAGGACGCAGGGCAGCGCCTGCGAGGCGGCGTGCTGCCCGACGACTCCCACGATGCTGTCGGCCAGGACGTCGTAGAGCTCGCCCGAGGCGGTGACCACCAGGTCCTGGTCGCGCACCGACCCCGACAGATCGAGGATCTCCGCCATGACGCGGGCTCCGGGCCGAACCCACGCTCCCAGGGACCGCAGCACCATGGCGCTGCCCCCTGCCGCGCCGGTCCCCCAGGTTGAGGCGCTCATCCGGGCCGCCCCTTCGAGCTCCAGGTTCCCAGGAACCGACGACGTTCGGGTGTCGTCGAGTGCAGAGACGACCGGAAGCATCCTCTGCGCTCCGGAGGAACTGTGACGGATGGTGTCGGCCGTGTTCACGGCTTCCATGGCGACGGCGCAGGCACGGCGGTCCAGCTCCTGGGCCTGCTCGGGACTCAAGGAGGTGACCTCCGCCAGGGGACGCCCCGGCGCCGTTCATGCCTCCCAGTGCGACGTCGTCGGCCAGGACCAGCCCGAGGCTGCGACCGGCCAGGAGGTCTATGGCCGCAGTGGCACCACCGAGGGCGTCGAGCGCTCCGGCCCCGCCGTCGTGGACGGCCGATCGCGACAGCCCGACCAGAAGCGTGTCGGAGGGACGGGTGCGCCGCAGAGCGGTGCCGATGACCTGTCCCAGACCGTAGGTGCTGCCCTGAAGAGCCTCCTGGGCCCCCTCGCCGGAGTCGGTGGGAAGCGCCAGGAGGCGGGCGGCGTCGAGGAACCAGGTTCTGCCCTCCCCGGGGCGCCGGCTTGCGGCCCGCCGCGGGCCGCGAGCCAGTCGTACCAGATCGACCTCCCGGACCTGTCCGAGCGGCCCCTGCCCCTGGATGACCTCGCGGGAGACGATGCGCTCCGGAGCAATCACCTGAGCCGAGCCCGGACCGCCATCGGCCATGGGTGTCAGCGTCAGAGAATCGTCGGGACGCACCGTGTGCCAGCCGCGCGCCAAGCAGGCGGCGACGCGGCCAGCTGGAAGACCGCGGCCCGAGCCGGCCAGAGGCACTCCGGCCGGCTCGGGCCACAGACCGCCGGGGGCGAGGAGGGCCCTCACGTGATCATCCTCCGGCGGCGGAGTCGGTACGCGGTTGCCATCACGAGGCGATGGCGCCGCCGAGACGGGCCAGGAGGAGGACCTCGGCGACCACGATATGCTCAGCTCGCCCAGGTGCATGGACTCATTCTCACTGTGGGCGCGGGTGTCGGGGTCCTCGATCCCGGTGACGAGCACCTGGGCCTCGGGGAAGGTCTCCTTGAGGGTGGCGATGAAGGGGATGGAACCGCCCTGGCCGATGTTGACGGTCTCGGTGCCCCAGGCGGTGGACAGCGCCCAGTGGGCGGCCTCGGACGCGGGGGTGGCCTCGGATCCGTCGAAGGCCGGCCCCGCCTCGCGGCCGATGACGGTCAGCCGCCCCCCGAAGGGCACGTGCTTCTCCAGGTGGGCGACCAGCGCATCCTGGGCCTTGGCGGGGTCCTGCCCGGGAGCAATGCGCAGCGAGAGCCGGGCCGTGCACGAGGGGGGCCAGGACGTTACCGGCCAGGTCCAGGGGAGTGACATCCATGCCGATAAGGGTCAGCGAGGGCTTGGTCCACAACCGGGCGGTGAGGTCGCCGGTGCCGACGAGCTCGACGCCGTCGAGGACCCCGGCGTCAGCGCGGAAGTCGGCCTCCGGATAGCCCGGGAAGTCGGCCTCGGCCTGGGACTGGCTGACCAGTCCGGCGACGGCGACGTCACCGGACTCATCGTGGCAGGAGGCGATGAGGCGGCACATGGCCGTGGCGGCGTCCAGGATGGGACCGCCGTACATACCGGAGTGAAGCGCGTGGTCGAGCATGTCGAGACGAACATCGACCTGGACGACGCCGCGCAGCAGGGTGGTCAGGGCGGGGGTGCCGACCTTCCAGTTGGAGGAGTCGGCCACGACGATGACATCGGAGGCGAGCCGGTCCCGGTAGGTGCTCAGGAAGCTCTCGAAGGAGGGGCTGCCGACCTCCTCCTCGCCCTCGATGAAGACCGTCACCGAGCAGGGCAGCTCGCCGTCGGCCAGGGACGCCAGGGTGCGCAGGGCGTGGGCGTGGGTGATGACGCCGGCCTTGTCGTCGGAGGTACCGCGCCCGTAGAGCCGCTCACCGCGGCGCTCGGCGGTGAAGGGATCGGCCTGGTCCCAACCGGCCGGGTCGCCGACGGGCTGGACGTCGTGGTGGGAGTAGAGCAGGACGTGCGGGCTGCCCTGGGGTCCCTTCTTGTGGGCCAGAACGGCCGGCCGGCCGGGGGCGCCGTCGGGGGCGGGTACGGAGAGGATCTCGGCGTCCAGACCGCTGTCGCGCAGGAGCGCGGCCACGGCCTCGGCGGAACGCTGGACCTGGGACTGGTCGTGGCTGGAGGCGGAGACCGAGGGGATCGCGACCAGGTCGGTCAGGTCGGAGACGATAGCGGGCATGGAGGTGTGCACGGCGGTGCGCACGGCATCAACAGTGATCATGGTTTTCAGGGTATCGCGCCGCTACCGCTAGTCTGTGCACCGTGAGCCTGTTCAAGAAGCGCAGCCAAACCCCTGAGCCGGAGCCCGTGGCCGAGCCGGCCTCCAAGCCCGGCGGCAAGGGGCGCCCCACCCCCAGGCGCAAGGACCAGCAGGCCAAGAACCTGCACCCCGTCGTTCCCAAGGATCGTCAGGCCGCCAAGCGGGAGGCGCGCGCGGCCCGGGACGCCGCCTGGAAGCGGCAGAGCGAGGCCATGGTCACCGGTGAGGAGAAGTACCTTCCGGCTCGGGAGAAGGGGCCGGTCAAGCGCTACATCCGCGACTACGTTGACGCGCGCTTCAACCTGGGTGAGTTCTTCATGCCCCTCATCTTCGTTCTGCTCATCGCCTCCTTCGGCTTCGGCCGCATTCTGCCGCAGTACCCGCTGGTGAGCTTCTACACCGTGCTGGCGATGAACGGCTACCTGCTGCTGGCGATCGCCGACTCGGTCTGGTGCTGGACCCGGCTGCGCCGCCGGCTCAATGAGAAGTTCGGGGCCGACCGGGTCAAGGACGAGGGAACGATCTTCTTCTACATCATGTCGCGCTGCTTCATGCTGCGGCGCTGGCGTCGTCCCGCCCCTCTGGTGAAGCGGGGCCAGTACCTCCTGAGCCCCGGCTCGTTCCGCCCCTGTTCCAACCGGTCCCACGACGGTTCCCCGTCGTGGGACCGCGTCGTAGGGTGGTGGTATGGAACATACGGTTGGATACAGGCGCTTGGGCGCTTCAGGACTGAAAATCACCGAGATCACCTACGGCAACTGGCTCACTCACGGCTCCCAGGTGGAGGCGGATACCGCCATCGAGTGCGTTCACACGGCCCTGGACCTGGGAATCACGAGCTTCGACACCGCGGACGTCTACGCCAACACGGCCGCCGAGGAGGTTTTGGGGCGGGCACTGGCCGGCCGGCGCCGCGAGTCCCTGGAGGTCTTCACCAAGGTCTACTGGCCCGTCGGCTCGAAGGGCCCCAACGACGTGGGCCTGTCGCGCAAGCACATCATGGAGGGCATCAACGGTTCCCTCACGCGCCTGGGAATGGACTACGTGGACCTCTACCAGGCTCACCGCTACGACCATGAGACCCCGCTGGAGGAGACCATGCAGGCCTTCGCCGACGTCGTGCGGGCCGGTAAGGCCCTCTACATCGGTGTCTCGGAGTGGACGGCCGAGCAGATCCGGGCCGGTCAGGAGCTGGCCGCGCAGATGGGGCTCCGCCTGGTGTCCAACCAGCCCCAGTACTCGGCGCTGTGGCGGGTCATCGAGGGTGAGGTGGTCCCCACCAGCCAGGAGCTGGGGCTGGGACAGATCGTGTGGTCACCCATGGCCCAAGGGGTCCTGTCGGGCAAGTACCTGCCCGGGCAGGAGCCACCCGCCGGGTCACGCGCCACCGACGACAAGGGCGGTCGGCAGATGATCTCGCGGTGGATGCGCGACGATGTGCTCACCGCGGTCCAGGCCCTGCGTCCCATCGCCCAGGACCTCGGGCTGACGATGCCTCAGCTGGCGATCGCCTGGGTGCTGCGCAACCCGGCAGTCTCCTCGGCGATCGTGGGTGCCTCGCGCCCCGAGCAGCTGGTGGACACGGTCAAGGCGTCGGGCGTGAGCCTGGACGACGACGTCATGGCCGCAGTCGACGTCGCCCTGGGCGACGTCGTCGAGCGGGATCCGTCGTTGACCTCCTCCCCGGACAAGCGCCCCGCCTGACGGAAGCGGGGATCAGCGCGATGCGCGGCTCATTGAAGCGGCCGATGCGGTGGCCAGGGCGCGGTTGATCCGCCCTGGCCAGGCCGGCCCGTTGTAGATGAAGGCCGTGTAGGCCTGGAGCAGGTCCGCTCCGGCGTCGAGCATGAGCTCGGCGTCCATGATGGAGGAGATGCCGCCGACGCCGATGATGGTGGGCTTCTCCCCCAGCCTGCTGCGCAGGCGGCGCACGACCTCCAGGGAGCGAGGCAGGAGCGGTGCACCGGACAGACCGCCCTCCCCCAGGTCGTGGTCGATGGTCGTGTTGGTGGCCACCACTCCGTCCAGCCCCATGTCGAGGACCAGGTCGGCGACGGCGTCGAGGTCCTCGTCGGCCAGGTCAGGGGCGATCTTGACCAGGAGCGGGACGTGCCTTCTCGCGGCGTGGTCCGCGGCCTCGCGCACCGCCTCCAGGATCGGGCGCAGCGCTCAACGCTCTGCAGGCTGCGCAGCCCTGGGGTGTTGGGGCTGGAGACGTTGACGACGAGGTAGTCGACCCAGCGAGCCACTGCCGTGGCCGAGTAGCGGTAGTCCTCAACCGCGTCCTCCAGTGGCGTCACCTTGGTCTTGCCGATGTTCGCGCCGACGACGATGGAGCGTCCCCGCGGCGTGCGTCGCAGGGCGCTCAGCCGCTTGGCGGCCTCGTCTGCTCCGGAGTTGTTGAAGCCCATGCGGTTGCGCACGGCCCGCATCTGCGGATAGCGCCACATGCGGGGCTTGTCATTGCCGTTCTGAGCGTGGGCGGTGAAGGTGCCGACCTCGATGAAGCCGAAGCCGAGCATGTCCAGGCCCTCGACGGCCTGCCCCTCCTTGTCCATCCCGGCGGCGAGCCCCAGGACGCCGGGGACGGGCCGGGCGAAGGGACCACCCTGATTGGCGGAGGGGACCGGGAAGGCCGGACGGCGCCCCCACATCTGGCGCACCACGTCCCTGACGAAGGGGACCTTGCCGGTCACCTCGATCGCGTCCAGGCACACGTCGTGGATCAGCTCGGGGTCGATGCGGGTCAGGACGGTCTTGTACAGCAGGTCGTAGAGCACGGTGTCAGGCTACCCCGGTACGGTTGGTGCGGGTGCTGCGGCCCGCCCGGCCCGCCGGCGGCGCTCCTGCTTCGCGCTTCGGGCAGTCTCCCGGTAGCGTGGAGTCGTTCCAGCCCCGCTCGCAGGCGTGTTCTCAGAGGTGGCCCGTGTCCTTCAACCGTGATATTCAGACCGATCCCAATCGGGTTCAGACCCGTTCCGGCGGCGGCCGGGGCGCGATGATCGGCGGTGGCTCGATCCTGACCGTCATCGCCGTCGTCCTCATCTCCCAGCTCACCGGCGTGGACCTGTCCTCCTTGCTGGGGGCGCAGCAGCAGGCGGGGACGACGCAGTCGACGGCCTCGTCGATCGACACCTCCGTGTGCACCAGCGGGGAGAGTGCCAACAAGTACACCCAGTGCCGCATGGTGGCCACCGCCGAGTCCCTCGACGCGGTATGGACGGACCAGCTGCCCGCCCAGGCAGGGATCACCTATGCCAAACCCGAGTTCGTCCTGTGGGACGGGACCCAGATCTCCTCGGCCTGCGGCAACGCATCCTCGGCAGTGGGCCCGTTCTACTGCTCGGGGGACCAGACGGTGTACCTGGACATGAGTTTCTTCTCCGAGATGGAGAGGTCCTTGGGGGCCACGGACACGCCCCTGGCGGAGGAGTACATCGTGGCCCACGAGTTCGGGCACCACATCCAGCACCTGACCGGTCAGATGGCGGCGGCCGACCGCTCGGGCAGCGGCGCGACCTCGGACTCGGTGCGATTGGAGCTCCAGGCGGACTGCTACGCAGGGATCTGGGTCAACCACGCTTCCTCCACCCCCGACCCAGAGACCGGTCAGCCCTTCCTCAACCGCCCGACCAGCGAGGAGATCAGCGGTGCGCTGGGAGCGGCGGAGGCCGTGGGCGACGACCACATCCAGGAGCGGGCCAAGGGGCACGTCGACTCCGACACCTGGACCCATGGCTCCTCCGAGCAGCGCGTGCGCTGGTTCACCACCGGGATGAATTCCGGTTCGGTGCAGGCCTGCAACACCTTCGCCGTCGACGCCTCCCAGCTCTAAGGCAGCCGCGGCGACGCCGATCGCCGCCATATCACTCATCTCCCCTTCCCACCGATCTCCGCGGTCTGACGGGGCCCGCCGCCTTCTGAGCGGCGGGCCCCGTTTGCGTGCGACGTGGCGTCACACCCAACAGTGGGTTCATGACGCACACGTCAACAGCAACACCGCCGGTACCGGCCCTCAGGAGGACACCATGACCAGGGCACTCATCATTGTTGAGTCCTACTTCGGCAATACCCGGGCCATCGCCGAGGCCGTCGCCACCGGACTGCTTGACGGCGGGGCCGAGGCTCAGGTCGTCGAGGTCGATCAGGCTCCGAGCACCCTGCCCGCAGACCTGGATCTGCTCGTGCTGGGAGCCCCCACCCACAACCGGGGGCTGCCGACTGCGACCTCGCGGGCCAAGGCATGTAAGCAGAAGGGGACGAGAGGGTCCTCCCACGGTATCGGCGAGTGGCTGGGAAGCACAGCGCTTCCAGCATCCCTCAACGTATCCGCCTTCGACACAGTCGTCTCCAGGGGCTGGCTCAGCGGTTCAGCGGCCAAGGCGATTGCCAAGGCGCTGCAGCGTCATCAGGGTCGGCGGACGGCATCGGTCAGGAGCTTCGTGGTCACAGCGAACAAGGGACCGCTGGCCGGTGGCGAGGAGACCGACGCCCGCAGCTGGGGACGCGAGCTCGCGGATTCGGCAAACGACGGATAGCGACAAACGCCCTGGCGACAACCGCGCATCGCAACATCGAAAGGAAAGCAGCAATATGACAACAACGAACCATGACAAGTCGCCCCGGCTACAACTGAGCGGACGAAACATCGCCGGAGCCTGCCTGCTTGTCTGCGGCCTCCTCATCATCATCTGGGGAGGGACGCTCGAGCCCGTCAACGTCACTGACCCCGACTTCATGTCCCTCGCCGTCAGCGGGCTGGTGCTGATCGCCGCCGGGGCATACCTGGCGACGGCGCTTCCTCCTGCTGCTCGTGTCGCGCTCATCTGGCTGGCCACGCTGACGTCGATGCTCTATCTGTTCATCCTCGGCATGGCGGTCATCGTGTCCCTGATGAGCTGTGTGATGATCGCCGGGATCGCCGCCTGGCTGACCATCAGAATCCTGAGATGAGGTAAAGCGGCCGACTCGATGCGGTATCAGGGTGACGGCGAAGTCGCTTCGGAATGATTCGGACCGAACCGACTTCGCCGCCTCGTCCTGGTTCAGTAGTAGCGCCACTGCCGCATGTCTCGGTTGTAGACCTCGACGATCCGAGGATGCAGGAGCGTGGAGGGCTCCATGGTCTCAGTACGGGCAGGTTTGGTCCGCATGATGAACTCCAGGGTCTCCCGGTCCTGATAGGTCAGTCCCTCGGGCAGTGGCTGGCTGATGAGATTCTGCGGCGTCTTAGTGGACAGTACGAAGCCCCACTCCCCGAAGGAGGGGATGTTGGTCGAGAAGGGCAGGACCTGGCGATCCGGCTGGGCGGCGGCAACGGTACTGGCCACGGTGGAGAAGGCATGGGGCGAGAAGAAGGTGGAGGTGGCCTGGGTGACCATGACGCCCCCGGGTGCCAGCCGCGCCTCAACATGCCGGTAGAACTCGGTGGCGTAGAGCTTGGCGAGCTTCTCGTTGGAGGGGTCGACCAGGTCGATGAGGACGACGTCGTAGGCGACGTCGGAGTCCCGGACGTAGGTGAAGGCGTCGTCGTTGACCACACGCACCCGGGGATCGGACAAGGAGGCCTTGTTAAGATCCTTGAGCAGGCGGTTGCTCCGCGCCAACTCGGTAACGTCGGGATCGATGTCCACGATGGTGACGTCCTTGACGCTGGGGTAGCGCAGGATCTCTCGCGCCAGCAGACCGTCACCGCCCCCGAGCACGAGGACGTGGGCGGGGTCCTTCACCGAGGTCATGGCGCTGGCGGACAGGGTCTCGTGGTAGCGGGCCTCGTCCAGGCTGGAGAACTGGAGCTGGCCGTTGAGGTACATGCGCAGGTCGTTCTGGTAGTCGGTGAGGACCACCTTCTGGTAGGCGGTCTGCTCGTAGTAGACGACCGGGTCGTTGTAGGTCAGCGCCTCCACACTGCGCTCGATACGGTTGGCGGCCGCGAACATGCCGACCAGTGCTACGACGGCAGCGGTGGCCGCCCACAGGATCCTACGAGGTGTGCGCACCTGGAGCAGGACGAGCACCGCGACCAGGACGTTGAGCGCCCCGACCAGGTAGGCCCCGCGCATGAGGCCGAGCTGCGGGAGGAGTACCAGGGGGAAGACCAGCGAGGCCACCAGTGAGCCGAAGTAGTCGATCGCCATGACCTTGCCGAGCAGCTCACTGGTCGAACGGCGCCCGAAGGCGGCGAAGGTCCGCACCAGAAGCGGGATCTCCAGGCCGATGAGGATGCCGATGGTCAGGCTGATGCCGCCGAAGACGACCCAGTGCAGGTGGGTGCGTCCGAAGGCCAGGTACAGCAGAAGGACGGAGTTGCCGCCGATGAGGCCGAGGAGCACCTCGCTGACGCCGAAGACGACCGCTGGTGCGGAGCGGAAGCGGTTGACCAGCAGCGAGCCGATCCCCATGCCGAACAGGGTGATGCCGGTGGCGAGGCTGAAGCTGAGGACGGAGTCACCCAGGAGGTAGGAGGCCGCCGTACCCAGGATGAGCTCATAGATGAGCCCACCGATCGCGGCCAGCAGGGCCGCGGTGAACAGGGCGACGTTCTCCCGCCGCCCGATTCGGCCATGGGTCATGGTGAGCCGCTCAGCTCAGGATAGTGGCCGCGATGATGATGGCGATGGCCACCGCCGTGCCGGCGAAGGCGAGCCCCAGGCCGATGTTCTGGTCCTCGATGAGCTCGCGCCTGAGATCGAGACGGAAGATGCGGTTGACGAGCAGTGCGAACACCATGAGCAGAACGACTCCGAGCACCGCGTAGACGATGGTGCTGAGCAGGGACTGCCAGTTGAGGTCGACCGTTGAGTGGTGAGCGATGGTCATGAGCGACATGTCTTCTCCTTCATGTATGACCGGTGAGAGGATGAGGATCCGAGTTCTTCACTATTTTCCGACGCCGCCACCCCCGCCTCCGTAGACTGAGCGGTTCCGGAAGAATGAGCCGCCTTCCGATGGAATGAGACCGTCATCATCAATCCACTCGATAAGCACCATGACACCGAAGAGCAGGACGAACCAGAAAAGAGGGGTCAACCAGCTTCCGCTCTCCCCGGAGATCGCCGCTGGGAACCACCGGCAGAACCTTCGCACGAAGCCGGGAACCCACCATGGCCGCGACACGGTCCTGCCGAAGACCTTGGACTGCTGCGAGGGCGACAGGACCGTTCTGCTGTAGGCCTCATGCTCCCGGCTTCGATGCTCATCGATCACTATGCTGGAGAGTGACTTCCTCGCACCCTTGACATGAAGCTCGACGCAGGTCGTCGCGGCGATCGATCCCTTCAGATGTGTGATGGATCCGGTCTCATGGTCAATATCGGCTCCGTATATGTCCTTGACCTCAACGGTATGAGGTTGACCATTGACCTTCAGCTGCCGGGTCTGACCGACCTCGAGCGCGAGCGGATCAATCGTCGGCTGAATAGGAACCGGCTCGTGAAGTATGACCTCATTGGCGTCACGATTGATCTCAAGCCAGAGCTGCTTGCTGTTGTCCTCGATCAGGCGCCATTGCTCCCACCGAGTGAGGCGCCGACTTCTTTTATCCCGGCGTTTCAGGAGAATTCGACCCATGACGGTGTAGGAGTGACTCTTCTTCCTCAAGGAACCCCGAAGCGTCTCGCCAACTCTCAGATCGCCTCTGATGCTCACAGCGTGGTCCCTGAACTGGTCACCTGCTGGGCCTGAAGCCGCTGACGCACCATCTCCCCCACGGTCTCGATCTGCACGGGTGTCAATGTGCGGCAGCTGGTGAGGGTCACGTAGCCGGTGCCGGACTCGGGCCAGGTGTGGGCGGCGATATGCGACTCGGAGAGGATGACGACGGCGCTCAGTCCCTGGGGCTCGAACCGGTGGTGCGCACTGGATACGGCAGTCAGTCCCGCTTCCCGGGCGGCGTCGAGGAGAATCGACTCAACGGTAGAGAGATCATTGAGCGCGTGTGGCTCAGCATCACTGATCTTGTAACTGACAGAACACAGGCTCACCGCACTCACGCGAGCACGGTAGCAACGTGGCCGGTACCCGACAAACGGGGCAAGGTCCCCATTCATGCTCACCCGGCGCCGGGAGCGCATGGCGGGCACGCCGTCGCTGACGGGTGGGGGCCTACTTGCCAACTCCGCCTCCGCCGCCTCCGTAGACCGGGCGGTGACGATAGGTCCGTGAGGAGCTCGAGTCCGAGGTGCTGGTGGAGTCGGCTCCGCCGCTGGAACGACTGCTGCTGGAGCAAGCGGAGAACAGCCCGACGGCGAGCACGATGCTGACGATGGCAGCGACGATGACGCATCCGATGTTCCGGCCTCGTTCCGCCGCCGACGGGTCGGCTGCTGCACAGGACGCGCCCGAAGAGCTGCTTCTGCTGGGCGCTGGACAGGGTGGTCTTGCGGTAAGCCAGGAGATCACGGAAACGGTGGCTGTCAATGGTCAGCCGGCTGGTTACACCGGCCGGGTCTGTCAGCCGCAGCTCGACGTAGGTCATGCGTTTCGCCGATGTTCAGGGGGCACACCGGAGAGCCGATGACGCTTTCGAGCGTGCCGGTAGTGACTTCCTCAACGAGAGCCTGGTGCGGGGCACCATTGATCGTCAATTGCAGTCTCTGACCAACGGCCAGGGCCCATGGCTCAATCGTCTCCTGGAGACGAACGGGTTCGTAGAAGAGGATTTCACCGGGGTCGTGGTCAAGCTCGACCCACGTATCGGCGTTGCTGCCACCGATGAGCTGCCACTCCTCCCAGTAGTAGAAGCAGCGATCCTGGGTATCCCACTCCTTGAACAGCAGGCAGCCTCTGACCGACAGGTTGCCCGCACTTCCCTGAAGCATCTCGCCAACCTGAAGATTGGCCCGCGTACCGCTCACCAGACCCCTCCCATCTGCGACGGGCGAGACGGTGCAGCACTGCCACCGTCGAAGCCTGATTCGCCTGTCATCACGCGGGCACAGTAGCAACGTCGGTGGGGCCCGGCAAACGGTTCGCGCTCCCCATGGTCTGACCCCACCAAGCGGAACCGAGCGGATCAGAATCCGGCCTGCCCCATGGGCACGGTATGAGAATCAGGATCCAGGCGCCGTGTGAGACTGTCCCCATGCGCGTTGCAGAGATCGCCGAGCTGACCGGGACGACGGTGCGCACGGTGCGCTACTACCACTCGCTGGGGATGCTGCCGATTCCCGGTGAACGTGGCGGCTGGCGCGACTACGACCTGGGTCACGTGGCCCGCCTCTCCCGGATCCGTTGGCTGGTCCAGGCCGGCGTGTCCCTGGAGACCATCAAACGCGTCCTCGACGAGCCCGAGGCGACCGGCGTCCAGCGGATCGACGACGCACCCGCGGCTGGAGCGACTGGGACACGTTCAGCGGCCGGTTCCGTTGTCGAGGACCTGGCCGGGGCCCTGTCCGCCGTGGAGGATCACCTGGCCGAGGTGACCAGGCAGAGAGACATGCTCGCCGGTCTGCTGGAACGAGCCAGGACTGGGTCGACAGTCTCACCGATGTCCCCGCGCATGGCGGCCTTCTTCGACCGGCTGGAGCAGGCCGCTCCCGATGAGGCCACCCGCTGCGCTGTGCGCAAGGAGCGGGACCTGACCGACCTGGCCTGCTACCGCGGTCAGATGCCGCCTGAGGCAGAGTTCCTCTTCGTCGATCCGGATCCTCGCTACGACGCCGAGTCGCTAGCGCTCTACTCGCAGGATCCTGCCAAGCTGTCGGACACGCAGATTGAGCAGCGTGCACGGGCCATGGTGTCCCGCATGGAGGCCCAGCTGACGCCTGCCCGCCTTGCGGCCCTAGCGGCCAGCGTCGACACCGAGGCGGTGCATTCACTCTTCCGCCTCATCGCCACTACCGATTACCCCGATCCGAGACTCGCTCATGCCCTGGAACAGGAGTTCCTCACCGCGATCGATCGATGGAGCCGGGGCTAGTAAGCCGCCCGTGCCCGGATGTTGCTGCGCCGGCTTTGCGTACGACGCCGCGTCACACCTCACCCTGCAGGCATGCCAACCACCAAAGCCTCCCCACCAGCGTCCGTACTGCCCGCCCGGCGCCACTCCCCTGCCATCGATGTCTCAGGACTGGTCAAGACCTTCGGTTCCTTCCGAGCGCTCGACGGTCTCGACCTGGAGGTGGAGACGGGGCAGATCCACGGTTTCCTGGGCCCCAACGGTGCGGGTAAGTCGACAACGATCCGCGTCCTTCTGGGCATGTACCGCCACGACAGCGGTGTGGTACGAGTTTTGGGCATGGATCCGCGCCACGACGCCAAGCGGATCACACGTCAGTGCGCCTACGTTCCCGGTGACGTGGCGCTGTGGCCCACGCTCACGGGAGCACAGACCCTCGACGCCCTCGCCGCCCTGCGCAGCGGGCGGGACCGGGCACGTGAGGCCGACCTCATCGAGGCCTTCCGCCTGGATCCCCATAAGCCGGTCCGCTCCTACTCCAAGGGCAACCGGCAGAAGGTCATGCTCGTGGCAGCGTTGGCGGCACCATGCGACCTGGTCATCCTCGATGAGCCGACCTCCGGGCTCGACCCACTTCAGGCGGAGGTGTTCGTCGAAGCCGTGCGGCATGCAGCCAGCCAGGGGCGCACGGTCCTCATGTCGAGCCACATCATGGCCGAGGTCGACCGCCTGTGCGACTCGGTGACGATCATCAAGGACGGGCGAACCGTGGAGTCGGGGCAGCTGAGGGAACTGAGACACCTGCGAACCTCCCGGATCGCCTGCGTGCTGCCTCCTGAGCAGAGCCCGCCTCCCGGGCGCCGTCGATGGGCACGGTTGCTGCACCTCGAGCGCGACACCCACCGGAGGCCGGCCAGGATCCCACCCAGGTCGACCTGCCCCAGCCCGACGCCGACGGCCACCTGAGCGTCTCGGTTCCCGCGGACCGCGTCTCGGCGGTGTTGCAACAGCTGCTGGCTGCCGGGGCACAGGAGGTCACTTGCACCCCGGCATCCCTGGAGGAGGTTTTCCTCCAGCACTATGAGGCGGCAGCGCGATGAGAGCCGTTTCGCAGAGTCTCGCATCGATCTGGCAGTCAGTCCGCCTGTCGGCCTCCCAGGAGCGGGCCTGGCTCACGGCGCTTCCGGCGACGACGGGACTCATCACAGCACTGCTGGCACCGAACTACGAAGAGACCTACACCTCGTCGGCCGATCTGACCCGGGCCGTGGCCTCGGCCCAGGTCTCCGAAACCTTACGCTTTCTTTACGGCAGGCTCTCCAGCTCAGCGGGAGTGGTTCAGATAGCGACGTGGGAGCTCGGTGGGCTCACCTGTCTGGTGCTGAGTGTCGTCGTCGTTCTGCGCTCGATCTCGCTGACGCGCGCCGGGGAGGATCTGGGACGCGCCGAGCTGCTCCGTTCTGCGGGAACCGGTCCTGTGGCAGGTCTGGTGGGGCAGGGACTCGTCCCAGCGCTCCAGTGCCTGTTCTTGGGGGTGGGCGCGGGTGCGGGGCTGCTCGCTCTGGAGGAGGCTGACGGCGCCGATGCCACTGCCTATGGCGCGGTACTCGCCGTCACCTTGCTGGCAGTGGTCTGTGCGACGCTCGTTGTGGCGCAGCTGGTTCCCGACGCCGCGACGGGCCGCACCTTCGCGCTGGGGGTGGTGGGGCTTATGTACGTGGGCAGCGGTATGAGGGCCTCCAAGGACTGGAACTGGGCGGGCTGGGCCTCTCCCTTCCGTCTGAGGACGGCGGTGGATCCCGGCGGAGACAACTCCTGGGGCCCTGTCGTCATCACGGTAGCGGCCAGCGTCGCGGTGCTGGCACTCGCTGGAGTGCTGGCCTCTCGCAGGGATCTCGGTCAGGGGCTGATGCGGCTGCCCGCGAGGCGCTCACCATCGCTGAGGGTGGCCGGGCCCCTTACCCTGGCCACCTGGCTCAACGCACGTCAGTGCCTGGCGTGGGCGCTTCTGGTCTCCCTCGTGACCGGGGTGCTGGTGTCGATGGGAGGAAATGTTGTCGACCTGGCTCGGCAGGGCGGCATCAGCGGAGGGTCGTTGGGATCCCTTCTGGCTGGAGACAATCCCGGCGAGGCATTTCTGAAGTACATCGGACAACTCGCAGGAGCACTGGCCGCGGCCCAGGGTGTGTCGCTGGCGCTGCGCTACAGCGGTGATGAGCGCTCCGGACGTCTGGAAACGGCGGTAACCACTGGGAACCGGCCTCTGCGGATTCTGCTCTCCTCATGGCTGGTGGCCGCTCTCGGATCCGGGCTGACTCTCATCTGCGCGACGGTCGCGGCCGGGCACGTCGGGCACTCCGAGCTGGACACGGACATGATCGACGCCGTGCGTCTCGTGGCCGGCCAGTGGTCCGCCGCCCTGGCGTCGGCGGCGGTCGCCACGGCGCTGTGCGGGGCATGGCCCAGGGGACGCGGGCTCGCTTGGGCTCCGGTGCTGGTGGGGCTGGGAATTGCGCAGCTCGGCGGTGTCCTCGACCTGCCGACGTGGATTCGGGACGCCGGTCCTTTCGCCCAGGCGGGTGAGACGGGGAGCCTGGGGCTGGTTACCATCACCGCAGCCAGCCTGTTGATCGCGGCCTACTGCGTGCCCCACCGGAACATGGACCTGGTTGCCTCATCGCGTCATGGCATCGCCCGGTTCGCCTCCTTCTAGCGCTCCGCGTTGAGAAACTGGGCGCGCTAACGGAAAAAGGCTCTCAACGAGTTCCCAACTCACCGCATGTACCGCTCCCAGTAGCCGGCCTCTGACTCGATCTGCTCAACGACGTCGATCCACAACCCACTGGGGTCGGCGAACCCGAACCGGCACTGGCCGAAGGGCTCGTCGATCAGCGGGTACGTCACTACCAGTCCCCTGCCCGTCAACTCGGCATGGGCCGCTGCTGCGTCGTCGACCTCCAGCTCAAAGCACATGCCGATTCCCGAGAAGGTCTCCGATCCAGGCGGGGCGGAGGGATGGTCCGGTGCCATGAAGGCGATCGACGCGCCATCGTCGTGCGCCATCAGGGTGAACCAGGAGCTGTCGAAGACGGTACGAAAACCTAGGTAACGCCGCCAGAAGTCTCGCGACTCCTCCTTCTGCGCGGTGACGATGATCGGGTAATGGTCTCGCAAACGCATATCTGACCTCCTGGGCGTCAGCGAATGATTCACATACTATGGGTATGTCCAAGCATTTCACATACTCTCAGTATGTCAATGATCGGAGGATGCATGCCCGGAACTCGTCGCGCTCAGCGCGAGGCGACCGAGACGGCGCTCATCGCCGAGGCTCGGCAGCGCTTCGCCGCTGAGGGCTACGCCTCGGTGCGTTTGAGCGACGTCGTGGATGCTCTGGGACTGACCAAGGGCGCGCTCTACCATCAGTTCGCCGGCAAGAAGGATCTCTTCCTCGCAGTCCTTCGGCAGGTGCACCAGGAGGTCGCTGACCGGGTTCAGGCCGCGACCCAGCCATGCGCGGATCCATGGAAGGAGCTCGTCGCAGGCTGCGAGGCGTTTCTTGCCTCCTACAGCAATCCCGAGATCCGGCAGATCATGCTCATTGACGCGCCGACGGTGCTGGGGTGGCGCGAGTGGAAGGAGATGGACGGGGCATGCTCCGAGAGGCTCCTGACGGAGGTGCTGACCAGCCTCATGGAGGATGGCACCCTCGTCTCCCGGCCGGTGGAACCCGTCGTTCATCTGTTGTCCGGTGCAATGAACGAGGCCGCGTTGTGGCTTGCTGAGACCGACTCGCCAACGGCGCTGAAAGACACCATGGATGCATTGCAGTGCATGCTCAGTTCACTGCGGGCCGACGGGATCGCACCGGCAGCGGAGGCGAGTAGCGTCGAAGGCATGAGCGGGCGGCTTCCCTCTTCAGACGACGTGGTCCTCAAAGGCATCCGCGAGGAACCCAGCCCCGAAGACGGAACCCGAGTCCTGGTGGACCGGCTCTGGCCCCGCGGCATCTCCAAGGATCGCGCCGCCCTCGACGAGTGGGCCAAGGACGCCACCCCCCACCACCGAGCTGCGCCGCGCCTTCCACAACGGGGAAATGCCCTGGCCGCAGTTCGTCGACGCCTACCGGGCCGAACTCACCGAGCGCCACGAGGCGGTTGCCGCCGTCAAGCACCTGCGCGACAAGGCCCTTAAGGGACGGGTGACGCTCCTGTTCGCCGGTCACGACCACGTCCACAGCCACGCGGGCGTCCTGCGCGAGGCCATCCTCGGCGTCGAGGAGGACCTGTCATGAACCCCGCTACTACCGGCACTCCGAACCATTTCTCCGCACCCCTTCTACCAATGACAGGAGACTCCACCCATGAACTGGTTGATGGCGCTCAACGCCGTTGTCGCACTGGGATCCGCGTTCTTCGGCTTCGTCGCGTTACTCAGGCCCCGTGCGATGCCCGGAGGGCCATTGGCCGCCGGTCCCGGCTCGGAAATGAAGGAGCCGAGTGAGGCGACGACCTACTTCGCACGCATGTATGCGGCCAGAGCCGTCCCGTTCGGGATCGCAACGGCAGCCGTGGCCATCCTGCTGCCGAGTCAGGCGGCGATCTGGTTCCTGGTGGCTGGAGCCATTGAGTTGCTGGATGCCATGGTCGTGGCGAACCGCAACCCACGTGAGGCGGCGCCACCACTGCTCGCCGTGGTGGTCCATATCGGATCCGCAGTGTGGCTCATGACGTCCTGACGAGTGCAGTCCTCAAGGAGCCTGTTACGGCGTCGCTGAGAGGCCTCTCAGACGTTGAAGCCCAGGGCGCGCAGCTGCTCGCGGCCCTCGGGGGGTGATCTTGTCCGGCCCCCACGGCGGCAGCCACACCCACTGGATGCGGACCTTGTCAGCGATGAGGGACAGGGCCTGCTGGGCCTGCTCCTCAATGACATCGGTCAGCGGGCAGGCAGCGGTCGTCAGGGTCATGTCGAGCACGACGGTCCCGTCGGGCTCGATCGACACCCCGTAGAGCAGGCCGAGGTCAACGACGTTGATACCGAGCTCGGGGTCGATGACGTCGCGCAGCGCCTCCTCGACGGCGGCGACGTCGACGCCCTCGGTGCCGGCAACGGCGGCCGGTGTGTGCTGGGCGGCCATGGGGTTGTCGGCGGCGGCCGGCACCCCGCTGGGGTTCTCGCTCATGGCTTCTCCTTCTTCCTCGGAGGTCAGACGGTGGTCAGGCAGTGGGACGGCCGGGTTACTCGGGGTCTGTCCGCTCGACAGCGGGTAAGGCGACACCGGACTTGGCCAGTGCATCCTTGAGAGCCATCCAACCCAGCAGGGCGCACTTGACGCGGTTGGGGTACTTCGAGACCCCCTCGAAGGCGGCACCGTCCTCGAGATCGTCCAGGACGGCGTCGTCGACACCCTTGCCGCGTGAGTGCATGAGGGTGTCGAAGTCGGCCTCGAGTCGGGCGACAGTGGCCAGGTCGGCGCCGTCGACGAGGTCGTGCATCACCGAGATGGAGGCCTGGGAGATCGAGCATCCGTCCCCCTCCCAGCCGACAGCCTCGATCCTGCCGTCCTTGACGCGCACACCCAGGGTCACCTCGTCACCGCAGGTGGGGTTCACCTGGTGGCTGGTGGCGTCCGGGGCGTCGAGGGCACCGGAGCCGTGACGCTCACGGGAGTGGTCGAGGATGACTTGCTGGTAGAGCTGGTCGAGTTCGTTCATGCTCACCTCTGGAAGTAGCGTCGGACGTCGGCGATGGCGGACAGGAAGCGGTCCACCTCCTCGGGCGTGGAGCACGCGCCGAAGGACAGGCGTGAGGAGGCGTGGACGCCGAAGTGCTGATGGATCGGCTGGGCGCAGTGGTGCCCGGTGCGCACGGCGACGCCGGCAGCGTCGAGAACCTGCCCGACGTCGTGCGGGTGGACCCCCTCGATGGAGAAGGCGACCACTCCGAGCCGGTCGGTGGTATCGGCGGGGCCCACCGGGTGCAGGCCGGGAACCTGGGCGAGGCCGTCAAGAACCTGCCGGGTCAGGACCTGCTCGGTGGCGTGGAGCCGGTCCAGGCCGATGCTCGCCAGGTAGTCCACGGCCGTGTGCCACCCGGCGGCCTGCGCCAGAGGCTGGCTGCCGGCCTCGAAGCGAGGCGAGCCGCTCATGTAGGTCGACGACTCCATGGTGACGACCTCGATCATCGAGCCTCCGGTGAGCACCGGCGGCATCGCCGCCAGTAGCTCCTCGGTGGCCACGAGCGCACCGATACCGGTGGGGCCGAGCATCTTGTGGCTGGAGAGCACCATGGCGTCCACGCCGGCGGCCTTCAGTGCGCGGAAGTCCAGCGGGAGGTGGGCCGCCGACTGGCAGGTGTCCAGGACGACGAGCGCACCGGCTTGCTGGGCGCGCGGCAGGATGAGGTCGAGTGGGCTGATCGCACCAGTGACGTTGGAGGCGTGGGTCAGGGCCAGGACGCGGGTGCGCTCGGAGATGACGTCCAGCGTTGCGATGTCGATGCGCCCGTCCTCGGTCAGGTCCAGCCATCGCATGGTGGCGCCGGTACGGGCGCACAGCTCCTGCCAGGGCACCAGGTTGGCGTGGTGCTCGGCCCGGGTGACGACGACCTCATCGCCTTCACCGATGACCAGGCGCCTGGCCACGTCGTCGGCCGCAGCCGGTCCGCCGCCGCGGGCGGCCGACCGGCCCAGGCTGGCGTGCCCGATGGCCAGGGCGACGAGGTTGATGGCCTCGGTGGCGTTCTTGGTGAAGACGAGCTCGCTGCCACGGGCACCGACGAAGGCGGCCACGGCGTCGCGAGCGTCCTCGAAGGTGGCCGTGGCCTCGTCGGCGAGCTGGTAGGTCGAGCGCCCGCCGCGCCGTTGGAGATGCGGTGGAAGTCAGCTTCGGCGGCAATGACGCCGGCCGGTTTCTGGCTCGTGGCGGCCCAGTCCAGGTAGGCCAGTGGCTCACCGTTACGGGCGGGCCGCTCGAGGTAGGGGAAGCCGGCGCGGATCGCGGCGACCTCCTCGGCACTGAGCGCGATGGCGGAAGGCGCCCAGGTGGACGGGGCGGTGGACTGGGTCATGACGTGCCTTTCCGATTCGATGCGAGCGTTGCGCGATGTGCTCGGGGGCGGCTGGACTCCGAGGTCATATGGAACCTTAGTCCCACTTCTTCAGTGCCGGGGGCGACGACGGGATCATGCGCGGCGCGCCGTCGTCGGCCCCGGCACGGGTGAGACCGGTCAGGCGAGGTAGCGGTCGTAGCCCTCTTCCTCCAGACGGTCGGCCAGGTCGGGGCCGCCGGCCTCGGCCACGCGGCCGTCGACGAAGACGTGGACGTAGTCAGGCTTGATGTAGCGCAGGATGCGCGTGTAGTGGGTGATGAGCAGGAAGCCGGCGTCGGACTCGTCGTGGAGACGGTTGACGCCCTCGGAGACGACACGCAGGGCGTCGACGTCCAGGCCGGAGTCGGTCTCGTCCAGGACGGCGAAGCGAGGGCGGAACAGCTCCATCTGGAGGATCTCGAATCGCTTCTTCTCGCCGCCGGAGAAGCCGGCGTTGACGTCGCGCTGGGAGAAGGAGGGGTCCATGCGCAGGTTCTTCATGGCCTGGTTGACCTCGCCGACCCACTGGCGCACCTTGGGGGCCTGGCCGTCGATGGCGGTCTTGGCGGTGCGCAGGAAGTTGGCCACGGAGACGCCGGGGACCTCGACGGGGTACTGCATGGCCAGGAAGAGGCCGGCGCGGGCCCGCTCGTCCACGCTCATCTCAAGCAGGTCGACGCCGTCGAGCAGAACCTCGCCGTCGGTGACCTCGTAATCGGGGTGGCCGGCGATGGAGTAGGCCAGGGTGGACTTGCCCGAGCCGTTGGGCCCCATGATGGCGTGCACCTGGTTGGAGTCGATGGTCAGGTCGACTCCCTTGAGGATGGGCTTGGGGCCGTCGTTGGTGGCCACCTGGACGTGGAGGTTCTTGATCTGCAGAGTGCTCATGCGACGTTTCTTTCAGCTGGTGATGGGTCTGGTGACGAGTGGGCGGACCGCTGTGAGGGTCCGGCCTGTCACTCGGCTGCCGGTGCGGCGGCGGGGTCCTGGTCGGTGCGGGCGGCGATGAGGCCGGTGAGCTCGAGCTCCTTCTCGATGGCGGCCATGAGGCGATCCTCGACCTCGCCGACACCGATCTCGGCGACGATCTCGTTGAAGAAGCCCAGGACCACGAGGCGACGGGCCTCGACCTCGGGGATGCCGCGGGCCCGCAGGTAGAACAGCTGCAGGTCGTCGAAGCGGCCGGTGGCGCTGGCGTGGCCGGCACCCTCGATGTTGCCGTTCTCGATCTCCAGGTTCGGCACGGAGTCGGCCTTGGCCCCCTCGGTCAGGACGAGGTTGCGGTTGAGCTCGTAGGTGTCGGTGCCGCGGGCGGCCGCGCCGATGAGGCAGTCCCCCACCCACACGGCGTGCGCGCCCTCGCCCTGCAGCGCTCCCTTGTAGGTGACGCGGGAGTAGCAGTGGGGCTCGGTGTGGGCGACGTAGGGACGGTGCTCCTGGTGCTGGCCGGCGTCGGTGAAGTAGACGCCGTAGGCGTCGATGTGCCCGCCCTCGCCGGCGAAGCCCAGGTCGGGGCAGATGCGCACGTCTCCGCCGAGGCTGACGACGACGTGCTTGAGGACTCCACGGCCGGTGACCCGCACCCGGTGGTTGGAGGCGTGGACGGCGGCGTCCTCCCAGTCCTGAACGGTCACCAGGGTGAGATCGGCGCCGTCGGCGACCGTCACCTCGACGCCCTGGGTCAGGGCGGCGGTGCCGGTGTGGTCGAGGACGACGGTTCCCTTCGCACCGGACTCGGCGGCGACAAGGATGTGCTGGGCGGTGGGGCGGGCGAGCTCCGGGTCCTGGCCGATGATGGCCAGCCGGGCGGCCCTGTCCAGCTCAGCGCCGGCCTTGAGCGTCAGCACGGTGGCGGTCTCGGCGGCGTTCCAGGCGGTGACCCCGGTGCGGTCGACCGGGGCGCCCACGGTGCCGATGCGGGCGTCGCTGCGCGGGACCGTCTCAAGGCGTGCGCCCTCGGGCAGGTCGGCCTCAACACGCACGGCGCCGGCATCGATGTCAGCCGCGCCGGCGGCGGTGGCCGCGCGGACGGCGTCCAGGTCGAACAGTGGGGCGAAGCGCTTCATGGGCGTGAAGCGCCACTCCTCCTCGCGTCCGCGCGGCACCGGGATGTCGGCGGGGTCGAAGGAGGTAGGGCGGTCGGCACGCGAGGAGACGTAGCGCGGCCCGCCGTGGGAGTGGGCGCCCTCGAGCGTGGCGCTCGAGTGATCGGTGGAGAGGTCAGGCATGTGGGGGTGCTCCTTGGCCGGTATCCGGCCGGTGGTGTCAGATATGGGTCGAAGGCTTGAGTGGAGGATCCGGCGCATCGGGCTGTTCAGCCCACCGAGTTCTCCATCTGCAGCTCGATGAGCCGGTTGAGCTCGAGGGCGTACTCCATGGGTAGCTCGCGGGCGATGGGCTCGACGAAGCCGCGCACGATCGTGGCCATGGCCTCGGTCTCGGTCAGGCCCCGTTGCATGAGGTAGAAGAGCTGGTCGGCGCTCACCTTGGAGACGGTGGCCTCGTGTCCCATCTCGACGTCGTCGGTGCGCACGTCGACGTAGGGGTAGGTGTCCGAGCGGGAGATCTCGTCAACCAGGAGCGCGTCGCACAGCACGTTGGACTTGGAGTGGCGGGCGTTCTTCATGATCTGCACCAGGCCGCGGTAGGCGCTGCGTCCTCCATGGCGGGCGATCGACTTGGAGACGATGTGGCTGGAGGTGTGAGGCGCCATGTGCACCATCTTGGCACCAGTGTCCTGGTGCTGGTCCGCACCGGCGAAGGCGATGGACAGGCCTCGCCGCGGGCGTGGGGACCCATGAGGAAGACGGCCGGGTACTTCATGTTCCGCTTGGAGCCGATGTTGCCGTCGACCCACTCCATGGTGGCGCCCTCCTCGCAGGTGGCGCGCTGGGTCACGAGGTTGTAGACGTTGTTGGACCAGTTCTGGATGGTCGTGTAGCGCACGCGGGCGTTCTTCTTGACCACGATCTCCACGATCGCCGAGTGCAGGGAGTCGGTGGAGTAGATGGGGGCCGTGCAGCCCTCGACGTAGTGGACGTAGGAGTCCTCGTCGGCGATGATGAGCGTGCGCTCGAACTGGCCCATGTTCTCGGTGTTGATGCGGAAGTAGGCCTGGAGCGGGATCTCGACGTGGACGCCCTTGGGGACGTAGATGAAGGAGCCTCCGGACCACACGGCGGTGTTGAGGGCGGCGAACTTGTTGTCACCGGCGGGCACCACGGTACCGAAGTACTCCTTGACGAGCTCGGGGTACTCGCGCACGGCGGTGTCGGTGTCGACGAAGATGACCCCCTGCTCCTCCAGGTCACCGCGGATCTGGTGGTAGACGACCTCCGACTCGTACTGGGCGGCGACTCCCGCCACGAGGCGCTCGCGCTCGGCCTCGGGGATGCCGATGCGGTCGTAGGTGTTCTTGATGTCCTCGGGCAGGTCCTCCCAGGAGTTGGCCGGCCGATCCGTGGAGCGCACGTAGTACTTGACGGCGTCCATGTCGAGCTGGGACAGGTCCACGCCCCAGGTGGGCATGGGCTTGCGCTCGAAGGTGGAGTAGGCCTTGAGCCGCTTGGCGAGCATCCACTCTGGCTCCTCCTTGATGGCGGAGATCTCGCGGACCACCTGCTCATCAAGGCCTCGCTTGGCGTTCTCACCGGCCTCGTCGGAGTCGTGCCAGCCGAAGTCGTAGCTCGTTGAGATCGAGTCGATGATCTCGTCGTCGGTGCTACGCGCAGTCTCGGTTGTTGGCAGTGTCATCGGGTTCCTTCCATTCGCTTGGTCTCAAGGCCTCGCGTCTTAGCCGCCGCCCGCACCGCGCGCTTGCGCAGCGCGGGCATGGCGATGGGAATGTGGGTGGTACAGACGTGCTCGCCTCCGGCCAGGGTGGCCAGACGCTGGACGGGGACGCCGACGAGGCGGGAGATCGCCTGCGTCTCGGCGTCGCACAGCTCGTGGAACTCCCCAGCGACGTCACGCACCGGGCAGTTGCCCTGGCACAACTGGACGGCGAAGGAGCCGTCACCGACGTCGCGCACAGAGGCCGCGTACCCGTCGAGAGTCAGGGCGTCGGCCAGGGCACGGGCCCGCTCGGAGGGGTCTTTGCCGGCCGACTCGACGACGGCGGCGTAGCGGCGCTCCAGGTCGCGACCGCGGGCGGCGGCGAAGGAGTCGACAGCCTTGTCACCGGCGACCTGGGACAGGTAGTGCAGGGCACGGTTGGCCAGGTCGGAGTACCCCTCCGCGAAGGAGGTACGGGCCTTGGGCGTGAGGACGTAGTGCCGAGCGGGGCGGCCGCGGCCGCGCTTCCCCGTGAGGGCCGGTGTATGAACCTCGATCTGCTCGGCGTCCTCCAATGCGGTGATGTGCCTGCGTACCGCGGCAGGCGTCAGGCTCAGGACCTTGGCGAGCTGGGCCGCCGAAACCGGCCCTTTTTCAGCGATGAGGTCGAGAACGCGCGCCCGGGTAGAGTCATCGTCGCTCTGTGTCATGACTGCTCCTCCCCTAGTCGCTTACGACGCCTCACGGTCTGACCACATCGCGGTCGGTTCGACCACGTCCTTGCTGGCCGATGGAGTCCGCGAACCAGCCCGAGGGCTGGCTTCAGGATCGGCTGCGGGGCGTCGCTGGTCGTCGTGCCACGAGTTTAACCAAGATCATGCTTGCCGAATTCAACGCTGGCAAGTTCGTGACGGGGCGTCGCGAGGTGGGATTGAACACGCCACCTAATCAAAGGTAACCCTTACCTAGGAATACCTAACTAGTTGGGAGTCGGGGCGGGCTACCTGAGCCGCTCCCGACCACAGTCCGCCGGGGCCGCAACGACGCCGTCGGACACCACCTGCAGCAGCCGGGCGAGGATCGTGCCGGTCGGGGCCGGCCTTGACGGCGGTGCAGAGCGGCCGATCGCGCACATCGGGGACTGCGTTTTTCCATCCAGGACGTACGTCTCCCGCAGACGACTGGGGTCTGACCTCAGTCGTCTGCGGGACAACGCAGTTCTCGATTGAAAGGTGCGTTCCCGAGCAAGGTCGACCCGTTCGACGCGACCGCGGAAGCAGTCCTGGGCGGGCCGATCCAGTCAGAGGCAACCCGATGATCCGCCCCGCTGCCCGACGAGTGCGCGACGAGGAGGGAATCGCCCGGTCCAGGACCGGCGCCCCGGCGGCCACCCGCCGTCCGGGCACCTGCTGACGCGACCTCCTAGCGCCCACCTCTTGGCAGAAGCTCGATGTCCTGCCACGGCAGCGGGTCCGGCGCCGCTCCGATGAACTCGCCGTCAATGATGTTCTCGAAACCCGTGAAGACCCAGGCTCCATCACGCAGCTGAAGCAGCTGGCCAGCATAAAGGTGCTCTGGGCGCACGTACCTGGCGCCGTCGACGTCCCAGGGACCCAGCGGCCCCTCCCCTCGGCGACCCACACCCCACCGGGGCCGGGTTCAGCCTTCATGTCGTCGCCGCAGGAGAAGACGAGGAGATGACGATCATCGACGCACCTGCTCTGAGAGACCTCCAGCTGACCGAAGACCGACGGGCTGGTCAGCGGCGGCCGGACCTGCCAGTGGTCCAGGTCCTCGGAGACGGCATGACCGATGACACCTGCCCGGTGGTGCTCAGCGCCCTTCGCCCTGGCGGTGATGAGCATGTGCCAGCGACCCTCGTGCTCGAAGACGAAGGGGTCTCTCCAGTGCTCAGCACCGGAAACGTCCGTCTCTCTCCTCTGGTACCACTTGCCGTCCGCCTCCAGAGGCGCATCGCAAGTTCGCTCAAAGGTCACACCGTCCGTGGAATCGGCCCAGCCGATACGCTGAACCAGCCCGTCCTCCGCTTGAGAGATACCGGTGTAGAAGACGCGCAGAGTGCCGTCAGGCTTGATGACAGTGGAGCCGGTCCAGATGGCCTTGTCGTCGAAGGCCGGTCCATCGGAGCGCACCAGGGCATCAGCCACGAGTTCCCAGCTGCGCGCATCGTCAGAGACGGCGTGCCCCATGGAGGCTCGGAAGTGTCGCCGCTCCGGGTCGTGCAAAGCACGCGACGCCCGCAGGAAGAAGAGGTGGTAGTGATCGCCGTCATCACAGATCCAGTGATCCCACAGCCAGTGATCAGCCAGATGGAGAGACATCCCTACCTCACCCCTTGACCGCAGTGCCCGCCAGCGACGCCACGAAGGACCTCTGGAAGATGACGAACACGATGAGGACCGGCAAGGTGATGAGAGTGCCGTAGGCCATGATTTCCCCCCCACACCGGGTTGAGCTGGAAGAAGTACTGCATCCCCACGCTCGCCGGACGCATCGACTCCTGCTGAACGACCATCAGGGGCCACAAGTAGGAGTTCCAGGCGGGAAGCATCGTAATAATCGCAACAGTTGCGAAAGTGGGACCCGACAAAGGCACGATGATTCGGCGGTAGATCGTCCACCAGCTAGCTCCGTCAACTCGTGCCGCCTCATCGATCTCCTTCGGAATATCACCGAAGTGCTGGGCGAAGAGGAAGATCGCAAGAGCATTGGCGATGAATGGCAGGATCTGTACCTGGTAGGTGTTAAGCATCCCCTGCTTGAGCAGAAAACCGTCGGTGACCCATTGCAATGACGGCATTTTGGCGACCCAGTACACCAGCGGCACCGCGATGGTCTCGAAAGGCACCATGAGGGTGGCAAGAACGAGCGAGAGCACAATGTTCTTACCCTTCCAGCGCATGCGAGAGATAGCGAAACCGATCATCGAGTTGACGAGTAGTCCCAGCATAACGATACAAACCGTGACGATCACTGAATTCAGAATGAAACGAGTCGCAGGCACACGACTGAACACTCCGGCATAGTTATCAAAACTCAAGGGACCAACAGGCAGAAATGCCCTCAAAGTACCCAGGTCAGCGAATATGCGACCATCGGTCTTGAGCGAGGAGAAAATCATGAAAAGCAGCGGAAACACTGCGATCACCGAGGCGACCACAAGGCCGACATAGGTCAACACTTTCGCCCGGGTTTTCGAAGCAGAGCGGCCATGACCTTTGTCCACAACGACGCTATCCATATCTACAGCACTATTGATGCTACTTCCGGTTGCAACCATGTTAGTTCTTCTCCCGAGTCAGTCGGCGTTGAATAAGAGAGATGACAAGAACACTGACGAAAAATATGAGCGAGATCGCACTCCCGTATCCCATGTCCTGTTCTCTGTAGCCCTTGCGCACCGCATGATAGACAAGAGTCGACGTCGCATCCTGAGGGCCTCCAGAGGTCATGACATCCACCTGAACGAACAGCCCGAGCGCAGCGATCGTAATCGTGACCAGAATGAATACCATGGTTGAGTGAAGTCCTGGCCATGTCACGTAGCGGAAGCGCTGCCATCCGTTGGCACCGTCGAGGTCGGCCGCCTCGTAAAGCGCCGGGTCGATCCCCTGAAGCCCAGACAGCCAGATGATCATGTGCAGTCCTACCGCCTGCCAGATCGACAGTAGAATGATTGCGGGCATTGCTGTACCCGGATTGTTCAGCCAGGCGATAGCCGTCCAGGCACCTCCGGTCACGGTGTTGAGCACGGAGTTGAACAGTCCGTTCTCCTCGTAGAAAAAGCTCCACAGGATAGAGACGACCACCATGGACGTCACCACCGGCATGAAAATCATGGTGCGGAACACCGTGACGCCCTTGACCTTCGCGTTGACCAGGACCGCCAGAGCCAGAGCCAGAGCCGACTGGCAGGGAACAACGATCATGGCGAAAAACGCAGTATTGGTCAAAGACCGAAGAAACGAAGGATCATGCGCAAACGCCCGCACGAAGTTGTTGAGACCAACAAATTTTGGCGGAGTGGGCGAGACGAGCCGAATGTTGGTGAAGCTGAGCACGAAGGTCAGCAGGATGGGTATGCCAAGAAACAGCGTGAGGAGCACTAGCGCCGGCGACGACATGAGCCAGGCTGTGCGGGCCTCCTTTCTCAGTGCAGCTGAACGGCGTTCTGATTGAGCAGTGGACGACATGCCTTCCCCTTCCAGGAAGAGATTCTCAGTTATGCATCTGATTCGCGTGCCGATTGACGACGAGCGACGTTACTCGTACCTACGCCGCTTTGTATCCGTCATTGGACTTGATGTCGAAATCGATATCATCAGCCGCCTGATCGAGAGTCGATTTGACGCCCGCGCCAGAGACGATGTCACGAGCCGCCTTGTCGAAGATGGACGAAATCACCTTGTAGCCTGGTGTTGCTGGACGGAGAAGAGCGAAGGACTCACCGATCTCTCGGACGGGTGACAGCGGACCTCCATCCCTGTAGTTCTTGGTCATCGGCGTCGCCGACTCCACCGAGGGGAAGTTTCCGATCGCGTTGGAGTACTCCACGAGGTAGCGGTCCTGCATGAGGAACTCAATGAATTTGTTGGCGGCTTCAAGTTTCTTTGAGGTTGCCGACACGCCCCACTGCCAGGAGCCCCCACCAACATGCGCCCCATTTCCGAAGTCGACCGGAGGAAGAATGAGCACCTCATCAGTCCCGAAGGTCTCCTGCGACTGAAGGACCTTCCATCCTCCCGCGTAGTACATCGGGACCTTCCCCTGGAGGAAGTCTTGACCATCAGTGGCCGGCGTCTGGGAGGACAGTCCGTCGGCGAACAAGCTACGGAACCAGGTTCCCCACGCCACCGCCTCGGGCGAATTAAGGAAGCCTTCGCCGTCGAGAAGTCACGGCGGTCGATGAGGTCTCCCCCGAAGGACTGGAGCATGGGGGCGTAGGCGTAGGGCCACCACTCCGCACCGTCCGCCACACTCATGTCGATGGCGTATTCGTACTGCTTCAGCGTCCCGAGCCCTTTGAGCACCTCGTTGAACTCCTCCTTGGTCCAGGGCTCCGCGACGCTGGGAATACGCGCGCCGATCTCCTCGAAAGCACTTCTTCTGCCCAGAAAGCAAAGAGAGGTGTCGTAGGGACCGACGGAGTAGAGCTTGTCGTTCCAGTAGCCCTTGGCTGAGGCAATGATGGAGCTCTCGAGCTGAGAGGAGAGCTGGAGCGGAGCAAGGTAGCCGGCCCAGGCCCAGTTCGGCATGACGGGACCGTCAAGATCGAGGATGTCCGGCAGGTCGCCGCTGACTGCGGCCGCGGCGATGGCGTCGTTGTAGGCCGCCTGTGGAAAGGCCTCGATTCTGACGGCTGAATCCGGGTTCTCCTTGTTGAAGGCGTTGACGGCTGACTGGACGACGGCGAGCTCTTCCTTGTTACCGCCGTTGTGCGTCCACAAGGTGATGCCCTTGGACGAGCCTCCGTCGGCGTGAGAGGAGCATGAGCTCAGGGCAGCGGCGGCAGCGGCGCTTACGCCGATACCTAGGAATGAACGACGGGTTGTTGGCATAGGGCACTCTTTGTGTGTCACCGAATAGGACGACCGGAGTTCACGGAACTCCAGAAGATATCGGGAAGGTGAACTGCTTGGGGCTCAGTCGCTGGTACGTGGCGGAGCCGTGGACTCACGGACAACGAGTTCGCAGGGGAAGCGGTGAGTGATGGCCAGGACGTCTTCCGCTGCAAGACGACGCACCAGCCAGTCGGCCATCTCGTAATGAGGCAGCCGCATCGTCGTCAAGGGCGGAGCGAGGTTGGTAGAGATCAGAAGCAGGTCGTCGAAGCCGACGACCGACAGGTCCTCAGGTATCGACAAGCCGAGCGAGGCAGCTACCCGGTAGACCCCGGCCGCTATACCGTCGTTGTAGCAGAACACGGCGGTGGGGCGGTCCTCCCGATCCAGCAGCTGCCGGGCTGAGGCGTCGGCGCCGGCAGGATCGTTCCCGCCTGCGACCACAAGTGCAGGATCGAGTGGGATTCCAGCATGGCGCAGAGCCGTCCTGTAGGCGTCTCGCCGCAGACTGACGGCGGTAGTCGTCTCATCGTCGTGGGTGATATGGCCGATGCGACGGTGACCGAGTTCCAGCAGATGGACGACAGCCTCCGAGCAGCGTCGGCTTCATCAGGGACGACCCCCATAATGGAGTCCCGATCAGCGAAGCCGTTAAGAACCGCCACATTGGTGAGACCGGCGGGCACACGCACCTTCTGGTGATACATAGCGGCCTGAACGATGGCGTCCACCCGGCGGGACCTCAGCTCATTCGCAGCGCGACGGGTCTGCTCTGGATCCCCGCCCGAGTCAGTGAAGATCACCGACCATCCAAGGTCTCGGCTGGCGTTGAGAATGCCGTCGATCATGGACACGGCATAGGCGTCGAAAGCACCCGCTCCCCCAGGACCCCGAGAGTGAGAGTCCGTTTGGTGCGCAGACCTCCTGCCAGCGCGTCCCGAACGTACCCGAGCTCCTCCGCGGCATCCCGTACCCGCTGGGCGGTACGAGCGCCCACACGTCCCTCAGACTTCCCCGAGAGCACCAGGGAGGCAGTCGCGGTCGAGACACCCGCCTGCTGAGCAACCTGTGCGAGCGTGACCACAGTCGTCCCTCCTGTTTCCGAGTCGACGTGCTGGCTGAGGCCTGTCGACCTCCCCAGGTCGCAGCACCAGCAACGCTGACGGCACCAGTGTGGATGACGACACAACGAAAGTCAACCGATTAACCTCCTGTGTTGCAAGGCTTTTGGTCTCCTTGTCGTTGCTCCCGACGTTTCCGCTGGTCACGTGACGAACGAATGGATAAGAAGATGGGCGGGAACCTTCTGGTTCCCGCCCATGGCAGGGTCGTGGGGCCGCGTCGCTCGCTGAGAATGGTTACAGACTCTCGGGGCTGCGCAGCCAGGGGGCGTCGGCAGGGCGCAGCTCGGCCCAGCCGCGAGCGCGGGCCTGGGCCGTGGCCAGGACTCCGAGCACGGTGGAGGGATTGTGCAGGCGTCCGTCCATGACGGCGTCGACGGCCTCATCCAGGCGCACCCAGGTGGGTACGAACTCGGCCTCCTCGGCCTCACGAGGAGTGCGCTGGTCCTCGGGCAGCAGGCTCAGGTCCTGGGCGAGGAAGATCCGGGCCCCCTCGGTGGTGAAACCGGGTGAGGCGTAGAACTCCGCCAGGGTGTTCCAGGTGGCCGCGGTGTAGTCGGTCTCCTCGGCGAGCTCGCGGGCGGCGGCGATCACCGGGGCCTCGCCGGGGACGTCGAGCAGGCCGGCGGGGATCTCCCACAGGCAGGCGCGCACGGGATGGCGGTACTGGCGGACCATGAGGATCTCCGGGGCGTCGTCGGCCTGGGAGGATTCGGCCCCTTCGCGCAGGGCGACGACGGCGACGGCGTCGTGGTGGACGACGACCTGGCGGGCTACCGGCTCCTGACCGGGGTCCAGGCGCACGTGGTCGGCGTCGACCGCGAAGATCGGGCCGTTCCAGACCCGCTCGCTGGAGATCAGCTCCCGGTCCGGTTCGCGCTCGTCGGCGAGGCCGTTCTCGTAGCCGTCGCTCCTGCGGGTCCCTGTCACCGGGTGGTCCACGATTGGCTCCTCTTCTCGCTGCCGGCGCGGTGGTTGATAGGCGCCTTGGCACCAACGATGCTATCGCTCGGGGCTGCCCGGGTCAGTGCTGGGCAAGAACCGCCTGACGCAGCTGGGCCGACAGATCCTCGGATCCGGGTAGGAGGCCGGACGCCTGGCGTGCGCTCTGCGCAGCTCGGGTGCGGGCCCTCGGATCGGTCAGGATCGAGGCGAGGGCCTCGGCGATGGCGTGAGCCTCAGGGGCGACGAGGACGGCTCCTCCTCTGGCGGTGACAGCGGTGCCGCCGACGTCGGTGGCCACGATCGCGACGCCGGCGCGCAGGGCCTCCTGGATGGTGAGGGGCTGGCCCTCCCACAGGCTGGTCTGGACGACGACGTCGGCATCTTCCATGAGACCGGTTGCGTCGGTGCGCCGGCCCAGGAGGCTCACTGGAAGGCGCTCGGCGGCGATACGTTCTGCGGCCTCGGCCTTGCCGGGCCCGTCTCCGGCGACGGCCCAGGTGAAGGCGGGCAGGTGGCCGGCCTCGACGTCGCGGGCCAGGATCGCGGCGGCGTCGAGCAGCAGAGGCAGACCCTTTTGCGGGGCCAGGCGGGCGACGGTCAGGACGCGGGCACTGTCCTGCGGCCAGACGTCCTCCAGTGCTGCCGGGGCAGGGGACGCCGGTTCGGAACGCGACTGCTGGGCCGCCGCGGGGATGACGGCGAGCTCGACGCGTGGGGCGCCGAGATCTCTCGCACGCTCGGCCAGGTCGGGGCTGACGGCTAGGGACGAGGTCGGCGCGCGAGGCGATGAGCCGTTCGAGCCTCTCCCCTACCAGGGTGGTCAGGCGGCCTCCGACGGTGAGGTTGTGGAGGGTCACGACCAGCCGGGTGCGGCCGCGCCTGCGTCGGCCCAGGGCGAGGGCGGCCAGGGCACCGGCGCGCAGGCCGTGGGCGTGGACGGCGTGGGCGCGGCGTCCCAGTCGTCGCAGCCTGGCCACGGCCAGGGTGTCGCCGAGGCTGGGGCGGGGGCCGATCTCGAGCGGCTCGGCGCGGGCAGGAGCAACATCCAGCCCATCCAGGACAGAGGCCGGGGCCTCAACGATGACATCGTGGCCGTCAGACGCCAGGATCCGGGCGCAGTCGGCCAGGTGGGCGCGGACCCCTCCGGCGGCCGATCCGCTGACCTGGAGGATCCGCAGGCGCCCGGTGCCCGGGACCAGCGGGGTACCGGCCTCGTTCGAGCCGCTGACGGCGCTGGTGCTCATGTGCTCTCCTTGTCGTCCCTCGTCCTTCGCAGTGTCTTTCCCAGTGTCCTTCCCAGTGTCCTTCCCAGTGTTCGCTGCCGTCGTCTGGGCACCGCGCACGGTCCTCAGCAGGCTGCGGTCAGCCAGGTGGATCGCCGCCAGGACGATGGCGGCAGCCGCGGCGGCTCCCAGCACAGCGCTCAGAACCGCCAGGGTCAGTGAGGCCACGTGGGTGGTTGCCACCCGGACGGCCAGGCCGGTGGCAAGGGCTACCGGGAGCCCCGTGACGAGGGTCGTCAGGACCGGACGCAGGAGCCGGCCTCCCATGACGCGGGCCAGGACGGCCAGCAGGCTCACCCCGGCCACCGTCATCCCGACGGTCGTGCCCGCTCCGAGTGCGACGAGGGTGGCTCTGCCGTCCCCGCCCGACGGCGCCATGAGACGCACGCAGGCGGCGGAGGCCAGCGCCACGGTCAACCAGCCGGCCGCGGTGGCGTGGGCGGCCGGCCGCGAGCGGTCGGCGGCGAAGAGGACCCGGGTGACCTGGTAGATGAGGGCGTAGCCGATCAGTCCCGGGGCCAGGACGGCCAGGGCCTGTCCCATCCCGTCGACCTGCTTGAAGGAGAAGAAGCGCTCGGCGGCGTCGCTGGCGGCCAGGAGCATGGCTGTGCCGGCCACGGCGACGGCGGTGACCAGAGCAGTGGAGGTGGCGACCAGAGCGTTGACGACCTCGTCCGCACTGGAGCTGCCGGAGCTCTTCTGCTGGCGTGCGTGGGCTTCGAAGGCGGCGGTCAGGCGGGGGTAGAGGACGGTGGCCACGGGGACGGCGAGCACCGCGTAGGGAAGGACGTAGACGGCCTGCGTGTACTGGTAGACGGCTGCCGTGCCGGTCTGCCCGCCCCAGCGGGCCAGGGCGAGGACCACCAGGACGCTCAGCTGCTGAGCCAGGATCGTCCATACTCCGGCCCCGCCTAGGGCGCAGCGCCCGTCGGGCCTGGGCGCCTCCCAGCCTCAGGGTGGGGCGTAGCCCCAGTCCCAGCTGGTGGACCGGCCACAGAAGCGGCAGGCTGAGCGCCGCCACCCCGAGGGTGGTCCCCCATCCGAGGACCTGCAGGGCGGGGCCGGAGGCGGTCGCGTCGGCGCCGTCGGCCAGGACTCCGTAGAGGCCGTAGGTCGCCATGACCACGAGGCTGGAGAGCATGGGGGTCAGGGGCGGGCCAGGTGAAGCGGTTGTGGGCCTGGAGGACGCCGGTGAGGACGACCGCCACCCCGTACATGGGCACCTGGAGGGCGAACATGCGCAGGAAAGACGCGACGAGCTCATGCTGGAGCGTCGGGTCAACACCCTGAGAGGTGGGGAGGAAGGCGGCGATCGGGGCGGCGAAGACGATGAGGATCAGGGACAGCGGAGTCAGGACGGCCAGGACCAGGCCGAGCAGCCCGGAGGCGGTGACGGTGACCTCCTCGCGCCTGCCCGCGGCGATCGGGGCGGCCAGGAGCGGGACAACGGTGGCGGCCAGGACCCCGCCGACGACGACCTCGTAGAGGGTGTTCGGAAGCTGGTTGGCTGTGGTGTAGGCACCGGCCACCGTGCCGGTGCCGACGGTGGCGGCCTGAACGAGCCAGCGCAGGAAGCCCAGGACACGGGAGACCAGGGTCAGGCCGGCGACTCCCCGGCCACCGAGAGCAGACCGCCGCGGCGTTGCTGCAACGCCATCAGGGCCGGCGTCCCAGCCCGTCGAGTGCGGCCAGCACCGGGGTGTCTGCGATGACGCGGGAGAAGGAGACCTTCTCACTGATCAGGATGAGGCCCACGCCGCCCAGGGCGGCTCCGGCACGCACCACCGGCCTGGGGTGGCAGGCCAGGGAGGTTCCCAGCAGGGCGCCGACGGCGTTGGCCCCGGTATCACCCAGCATCGTGTTCTCCAGAAGATCCTCCGGCAGGGCCGTGAGGCTGACTCCCAGCGTGCCCGCGGCCAGCAGCCGGGTGGGCTCGCCGTCGGCGCCGGGGGTGGCCAGCAGCGGGGCGCTCACGATGGAGGCGGCCTTGAGGGCTCGGCCGGGTCGCAGGTCGAGGAGGTTGAGGAGGTTGGCCCAGGAGGCGATGACGACGGCGCTCGAGACGGCGTCGGCGGCGCTCGCGGCCAGGGGGCGCCCGCCGGCGCCTACGCTGCGGTGGCGGGCCAGCAGGACGCCGCCGATGAGGGCTCCCGAGCCGATGACGGCGATCTTGAGGGCTCCGGTGGTGATACGCCCCTGGGCGAGGGCACTCAGGTGACCCTTGAGTCCCTTGGCGGGGGCGTCACCGTCGTGGGCCCCGGCGTCGAGGTCGTCGACCAGTCCGGCGCACCCTCCGGCCGCCGTCGCGAGGGTGGCGGCGAGCCCCACGCGTGCGCCGCGGCGCGGGGCCGATAAGGCGGGTGCAGACGCGTCGCGCGTGAGCCGACCGACCTCGATCGCAGCCATGACGGCCCCGGCCGCGGCCCCGACACCTCCGCGCAGGCTCACGGTGCGGCCGTGGAAGTTGGTGCGCTCGAGTCCTTGGGCGATGGGCGCCAGGGAGGTGGACCAGGACAGGGTGACGCCCGCCGCCTTGATCCCCACCTGCGCCAGGGCGTCGGGCGCAGGTGCCTACTCGCGTGATCGTGCCAGCCATGGTCTCAGCCTAAGGCAGACAGTGAGTCGATCGCCGCGGCGGCGCCCCTTGACGAGGCCGAATCCTCTGATCCGCTGGAGCCTCCGCGGCGAGTGGGGCCGCCGGCACTACTTGGTCACTGGCGGCATGGCGGCGTCAGCGCCCTTGTCGAAGCCGTAGTGGGCGATGGTTCCTGCCTGGGTGGAGGCCAGGGCCAGGGGGGCGGAGACCGAGGCGGCGACCTGTCCGACGGAGTCGACGGTGGTGACCTTCGCGTCCTCAGAGCGGATGACGGACACGACGTTGTCATCGCCGTCGGCGGATCCGACGACGACCGTGGTCGCCCGCGATGCCGTGCCGGCCAGGGCGTTGGCCCAGGCCTTGGGGTCCTGCCCCGGGGAGGCCTCGACCGTGGCCCCCTTGGCGGAGGCGGCCTGGGGGCGAGGACCGACGACGACGATCATCTCCGCCGGCCCGGTGGGTGTGGAGTCCACGGTGACGAACGGAGTGCCGGAGGTGTCGACGGTCAGCAGGTCCATGAGGGCGCGGGAGGAGTCGTCGTTGCCGGTGAGCGCCTTGGCGAGCCCCTCCCCCAGGATCCCGTTGGCGTCCTTGGAGCCGGCAGTGCCCAGGTTGCCCTGGATCTGGCCGGAGAAGGTGGATCGGTAGCTCTCGCGGGACAGGTCCACCCAGGTGGTGGTCAGGCTGACCCGACCGGTGACGGTGGCGCCGGCGGTCTTGAGCTGGGTGGCGACGGCATCGGCGTCCTCGGCCTTGGCCTCGGGCAGGAGCACCAGGGCGACGTTCTTGGAGGACAGGGTTCCGGGTAGGAGGCTGCTGGCGGCCTGGGTGATGTAGGAGTCGCGCTCGTTGACGGCCGTCTCGGTCTGCTCAAGCTTGGTCTGGGTGGCGTTGCGGTCCTCGCGCAGGGCGGTGACCTGGTCGTTGAGCGCGGTCCCCAGCGAGTTCTGCAGGGGGCCGGCACCCAGCACCACGCCGACGGCGAGGGCCAGGAACACGGAGATGAGCGATACCAGGTGATAGCGGAAGTCGATCATGGTTGAGACCTTGGAGATGACCGTGAGAGGGGCTGCCTCTCGGATGGGCGGGAGTCGTTAGACGGTGGGTGAGTTCGGGGCCAGGCCCACCAGTGAGCGGAAGAAGTTGACGATGTCGTCCCACACGGCGCCGGACAGTCCCAGGAAGGTCTGTCCGCCCGGGGTGGCCATGAGGGCGATGGCCAGGGCGAAGGTGCCCGACAAAGCCAGGAGCAGCAGCCACCAGCCGGAGATGCGGGTGCGGTAGAGCTGGGAGACACCCTTGGCGTCGATGAGGCGGCCACCGACCTTGAGCCGGGTCAGGAAGGTCGAGGACATGCCGGCGCGCCCCTTGTCGAGGAACTCCAGCAGGGTGGCGTGCGTCCCCAGGGCGACGATGATCTCGGCACCGGCCTCGTCGGCCATGAGCATGGCGATGTCCTCGCTGGTGCCGGTGGCGGCGAAGACGTGGTGGTCAACCTCGAGCTCCTCGACGCGGGCCAGCCCCGGGGCCCGCCCGTCGCGGTAGGCGTGGACAACGATCTCGGCGCCGCAGGTGAGCGCCTTGTCCGACACGGAGTCCATGTCGCCCACGATCATGGCCGGCTTGAATCCGGCCTCCAGAACGGCATCGGCACCACCGTCGACACCGATGATGACGGGCTTGTACTCGCGGATGTAGGGCTTGAGCGCCTGAAGGTCCTCCTTGTAGGAGTAGCCGCGCACGACGACCAGGACGTGCTTGCCGCTCATCTGCGTGGATAGCGTGGGCATGCCGACGCCGTTGAGGAGCAGGTCCCACTCGCCGCGCATGTACTCCATGGTGTTGGCGGCGAAGGCCTCGAGCTGGACGGCCAGCCCCTTCTGGGCCGCCTCCATGGCGTCTGAGACGGTCTCCTTGGTCTGGACCGAGCCCTCGGCGACGACCTGCTCCTTGCCCTCGATGCGCACGGTGCCGTCCTCGATGGCGATGCGCTGACCGTCATGCAGACGCATAACGTCGGGGCCCAGGTCGTCCACGAGCAGGATGCCGGCGTCGAGGAGGATTTCCGGCCCGAGGTTCGGGTATCGTCCGGAGATCGACGGGGAGGCGTTGAGAACCGCGGAGGGACCGCACTCGACCAGCGCCTCAGCGGCCACCCGGTCGATGTCGGTGTGGTCGATGATCGCGATCTCACCGGGCTGGAGGCGCTTGGTGAGCCTCTTGGTGCGCGCATCAACACGGACGACGCCGCTGGGCTGCTCGGAGACGGACGCAGGCTTCCTGCGGAAGGGATTCCTCACGGCCCGGATTGTCCCACGACTGCTTCCTGGAGAAGCTCAGCGGCGTGCCGGACCGCGGCGTGAGAGTCCTCGTGGCCTGACAGCATTCTGGCCAGCTCGCGTTCTCTCTCCTGGCCTTCGACGACGAAGACCTGCGTGCGGGTGTGTCCCGACTCGAACTTTCTCACATCCTCCCGGGGCTCCTCAGGGGCCTCCGTCTGGGGCCCCGGGTCAGCGACCGTCTCCTTGCGCACCACGAGGTGGGTGTCCGCCCAGGCGGCCACCTGGGCCAGGTGCGTGACCACGACGACCTGGTGGTGGCGCGCCAGGCGCGCCAGGCGCCGGCCGATCTCCCTGGCGGCGCGGCCGCCCACGCCGGCGTCGATCTCATCGAAGACGAGGGTGCGGGTGTGGGTCGACGGGCGTGCGGAGGCGGCGGCGTCGGCGAGCACCACCTCCAGGGCCAGCATGATGCGGGAGAGCTCTCCTCCTGAGGCGCCCTTGCCCAGGGGCAGGGGCGGGAGCGCTGGGGTGGGAGACGAGCTCGAGGGCCACGCTCTCGACGCCGGTGGGCCCGGGCTCGTTGAGCCGGTTCAGCGCGACGACGAGCCGCGCCCCCTTCATCTCCAGGCCCTCCAGCTCGGCGGTAACAGCCTGCTCCAGGTGCTCGGCGAGCAGCCGGCGCGCCCGGCTCAGCTCGTCGCCGGAGTCGGCCAGCTCCTCCTCCGCCGTGGTCAGCCGCTCGGCCAGGACGGTGGCGGTGTCCTGGGGGCCATCGAGCTCGGCCAGGCGCGCGGCGGCGCGCTCACTCCAGGCCAGGAGGGCGTCGACGTCGTCGATCTGTTCCTGGGGCCCACCGATCTCCCGGCAGGCACGCGCCAGCTCGCCACGGCGGTCCTGGACGTGGGCGAGGCGGGCCGGGTCGGCGCTCAAGGAGGACAGGTACTCGCTCAACTCGGCGGCGATGTCGGCTGCGTCGATGCCCAGGCGCTGGGTGCGCGCGGCCAGCTCGGCCAGGGCGGGGTCGCGCTCGGACTCGGCCATGAGGCTGCGCTGCGCGTAGGCGATGAGTGAGACGACGTCGGGTGTCTGGCCGGTGGCGGACTCCTCGCCGCTCAGGGCGGTGCTGGCCCCGGTGGCGGCCCTGCGCAGGTCCTCGGCGTGGTCGAGCCGTTCGGCCTCTGCTGTCAGGTCCCGGTCCTCGCCGCTGCGGGGGCCGAGCTCTGCTAGGGCCTCGAGCCAGGTGCGCAACTGCGCGACCTCGGCGTCCCGGGCCTGGGCCGAGGCCTGCCACTCCTCGAGCGCCTGGGCGGCCTGCCTGCGCGCCTGGTAGGCCTGGGAGTAGCGACGGCACAGGGCGGCATGCTCGGCCCCGCCCAGGGAGTCCAGGGCGGCGCGTTGGGCGGCGGCCGAGCGCAGCCGCAGCTGGTCGGCCTGGCCGTGGACGGAGACCAGTCGGCCTCCCACCTCGCTGAGAACCGAGGCCGGAACGGATCGTCCTCCCAGGTAGGCGCGGGAGCGGCCGGTGGAGGGGACGGTGCGCGAGGCCAGGAGGAGGTCGTCGTCGAGGTCGGCCCCAGCCTCGAGGGCGCGGGCGGCGGCGCGCGAGTCGGGGTCGACGAGGAAGGCGCCCTCGACCAGGCTGCGCTCGGCGCCCGTGCGTACGATGGTGGTCTCGGCGCGCTGGCCCAGCAGCAGCCCCAGGGAGGTCAGCACCATCGTCTTACCGGCGCCGGTCTCACCGGTCAGGGCAGTCAGGCCGCGGCTGAGGGGGAGATCGGCCTCCTCAATGACACCGAGGTCCTCGATGTGCAGGGACTCGATCACGTCATCCCTCCCGAGAGGGCCTGCTGGGCAGCTGCCTCGGCCGGATGGTCGGCAGGCACGTCCGTGGTCCCATCTGTAGGGGTGTCCGCGACCGGCTCGCTTTCGTCGGCGGAGGATGGGGCCCTCCAACCCTCCACGGGCAGGTCGAACTTGCGCACCAGGCGGCTGGCGAAGGGGGCCTCGTTGAACCGGGCCAGGCGTACCGGGCGCTCCGCCCGGCTGACGCGGATCCTGGCGCCGACGGGTACGTCCAGGCTGCGCCTGCCATCGCACCAGATCTCGGCGCCTCCGAAGCCCGCTCTCTGGACGACGACCTCCATGCACGAGTCGGGCCCCAGGACCAAGGGGCGGGTGAACAGGGCGTGCGCGGCCACCGGCACCAGGAGGAGGGCCTCGACCTCGGGCCAGATGACGGGGCCGCCGCAGGAGAAGGCGTAGGCGGTCGAGCCGGTGGGCGTGGACATGATGAGGCCGTCGCAGCCGAAGGAGGAGACGGCCTGGCCGTCCACACCGATGGCGACCTCCAGCATACGGGCACGGTCCCGCTTCTCCAGGGCCGCTTCGTTAAGGGCCCACTCACGGGTGGCCGTCCCGTCCGGGGAGACGACCTCCACGTTCAGGGTAGTGCGGGTCTCGACCGTGTAGCGGCCCGCGACGAGGTCGGCAACGACCTGCTCGATGCCGTCAGGGTCGGCCTCGGCCAGGAAGCCGACATGCCCGGTGTTGATGCCCACCAGGGGGATGTCGCGTTCGCGGGCGATCTCGAAGGCACGCAGGATCGTGCCGTCACCACCGAGCACGAGTACAAGGTCGACATGGTCGGTGCACTCCGGTCCGACGGGCTCGACGCCGTGGGCGCGCAGCGCGGCCGAGGCCCGGGCCACGGCTGAGGCCGTGGGGGCGCTGGGCCGAGGGACGGGCACCGGCTTGTCATTGAGATCGCGCTGCAGGAGCATGACGCGCGAGATCCTCCGGTGGTGCGGTTCCGTCGCCGGCTGCTCCGGGGGCTCGGGGCAGCCGGCAGGCTTGACGCTGCTCACGGCGCCTGTGGGGCTCAGCTTGCTCATGGTTGGGTCCTTGCTCTGCTTCGTCGGGAGCTGTTTGCAGCGGGGCCTTCGGCGACGGCGCGCTCGACCTGGGCGCGCAGCTCGCCGCCGCGCAGGTCCTCAGGGCTCCCCGGCGCGGGAGGCGTGCATGTTCAGGAAGTACTCGACGTTACCAGCGGGGCCGGGCAACGGTGAGGCGGCGACGGCGTCGACACCCACTCCCAGCGTGTGCGCGTGCTCGGCCACGGCCAGGACGGTCTCCACGTGGAGCTGCGGGTCGCGCACCACTCCCCCGTGCCCGATCCGGTCCTTGCCCACCTCGAACTGGGGCTTGACCATGAGCAGGAGGTCGGCGTCGTCGGCCGCGGCGCGTAGCAGTGGCTCGAGGACCAGGGTGAGGGAGATGAAGGACAGGTCACCCACCACCAGGTCGGGGGCCGGGGCAACGGCGGCCGGGTCGAGGGTTCGGATGTTGGTGCGGTCCAGGGCGGTGACACGTGGGTCGGAGCGCAGGGACCAGGCCAGCTGGCCGTAGCCGACGTCGACGGCGACGACGTGCTCGGCACCACGGCGCAGGAGGACGTCGGTGAAGCCTCCTGTGGAGGCTCCCGCATCCAGGCAGCGGCGGCCGTCGATACGAGGCGCCAGGCCGCTTTCCCCCAAGACGTCCAGGGCGCCTGCGAGCTTGTGGGCGCCGCGTGAGACATAGTCGTCTCCGCAAGGGGTGAGGACCTCGATGGCCTGGGCGGGGTTGACCTGGCGGGCCGGCTTGGTGACCACCACGCCGTCAAGAGTGACGTGGCCGTCGGTGATGAGCGCGGCGGCGTGGGTGCGGGAGCGTGCCAGTCCACGGCGTACGAGCTCGGAGTCAATGCGGATGAGGCGGGCCATGTCAGCCTTCCGCCTTGTGCAGAACGGCGGTGAGCTCCTCGTGGATGGCGGACAGCGCGGCAGCGCGCTGCTCCAAAGGCATCCGCCCGATCTCGGCGAGCTCGTCGGCGTGGTCGGTGAGGTGGTGGGAGGCGGACAGCGCGGCATCGGCGCGCGGGGGCGCGGGGACCGGCGGCCTGGGAGCCGCCGGTCGCTCAGGAGCCCCTGAAGGCGGGGCCTGCTGTCCGGTGGCTTCCGGTTCGTTGCGGCTCATTCCTGACTCACCTCGACGTCGTTCTGTCCTTTCTGCGGACTGTTCCTGAGACCGGATCGGTCTCAGGGCTCGATGACCTCGATCTCGGGAAGGTCCAGCGCGGCGGCCTCTGCCCGGGCGTCCTGCGCGTCGGACCAGTCCCAGGCGGCTACGGCCAGGGCCCGGTAGGAGTCCAGGTCGATGCGCACGGGAGCGCCGTCATGGGCGGTCACGGCTCCCCCGTGCTGCAGCTCGAGCCTCGAGCCGACGACGCGGGCGCGTCGGTCGCCGACCTGCCACCACTCCTGACCGTCCTGCACGACTCGGACGGGCTCGGGATGCGGCTCGGTCAGACCGCGCAGGTCGGTGTGGAGGAAGCAGGGACGCTCAGCGGCCGGTGCTGCGATGACGTCTCGGGCATCTGAGACACCGGTGAGGACGTGGAGCCCGGGGATTCCGGCGGCCCGGGCACCGACGTGGTCGGTATCGAGCCGGTCGCCGACGGCCAGCGGCCTGGTGCCACCGGCGCGCTTGAGAGCTCGTGTGTAGATCCCGGGGAAGGGTTTGCCCCCCGCCAGGGGCTCCTTGCCGGAGGCGTTGACGACGGCGGCCACGAGGCTGCCATTGCCCAGGGCGAAGCCCCGCTCGGTCGGCAGGGTGGCGTCGAGGTTGGTGGCGACGTGGAGGGCACCGGCGTTGATGGCGTAGAGCCCCTCGGACAGCAGGGCCCAGTCGACTGCGGGGTCCCATCCCTGGACGACGGCGACCGGCTCGTCCTGCGCGCTGCTGGTCACTCGGAAGCCCTCGTCGAGGAGGGCCTGTCGTACGCCATCGCCGCCGACGACGAGGACCATGGAGCCGGGTTCGACATGCTCGGTGAGCATGGCGGCCGCATCCATGGCGGCACTGAAGACCTCTGCGGGCTCGGCGACGATGTCATTGGCCTTGAGCTTGTCCACGACCGTCTGAGGCGCCCGGGAGGCGTTGTTGGTGACGAAGGACAGGCGCATCCCGGCTGCACGGGCGGCGTTGACGTTGTCGGCGGCGTAGGGCACCCGGGCCTCGCCTGCGAAGCAGACGCCGTCGAGGTCCAGCAGCGCGACGTCGTAGGCGGCGCACAGGGGCTGCTCGCTGACCAGGAGGGTCGCGGAAGTGTCGAGAGGAGTCTGTTCGGGCAGGGTCATCGGGACTCCTCTGGGGCGTCGTCGGTCGGGGTTGTTGTCGGGGTTGTGGTTCCGCCCGCGTCATCCGGGGAAGACTGTTCTTCTGCCTCGTCTGCCGACGGGGACGCCGACGTCTCCTCAGCCGCCTCCAGCAGCTCTGCCATCTCGGCCTCGACGCGCTCAGCGAAGGACTGCGTCCACTCGGTGTCATCCTGGTCGGCCGCATCGAGGTCCGAGGCATCGTTCTCAGCGGGCGTCTCCGTGGTGGCAGAGGCCTCCGTAGCCTCGTTCCGATCGTCCGCCTTGTGAGCAGCCTTTTCTGGAGAGCCCTGCTCCTGGGCCTCTAAGTCGTAGTCGTCCTCGATGTCGAAGACCTCGACCTCGTCCTCCTCGGTCGGCTCGGGGCCGATGCGGTCTCGGATCGCTGCGGCCTCCTGGTGACGCCCGAGCTCCTCGAGCCTGTCGGCGCGCACGGAGTGCAGGCGCCTGAGGGTGTCGCTGTCAGAGGGACGCGCCCGGATGGCGTCCTCGATGACGATGAGACCGAGATCGGTCTGCCCCATCTCGTGGCGGAGGCTGGAGATGACCATGGCCAGCTCAGCGCGCTCAACCTCGTCGAGCTGGCGGGGGTCGGCCGCCTTGGCGGCCTGGAGGGCCTTGTCGGTGTGTCCCAGTGCGCGTTCGCAGTCGACCTCGATGGCTCGGTGAAGGTCGAGACCGGACAGTCGCCTAGCGGCTCGGATCTCTCGAAGCGCCTCACTGTAGTGACCGGCGAGGTACGCGGCGATGCCTGCGGTCTCGCGTACGACCGCAACACGCCCAGCATGGGAGGCAGCGTAGCGAGCGTGTTCGTAGGCGGTGTGAGGGTCGTTGTCCAGCAGTCGCTGAGTCATGACGAGGTGGCGGGCGACGTTCTCGGCATTGGCGCGTCCTAGGGCACGCAGCTCGACCCTTGCGCTCCGCTCGAGGTCGCCGGGTTCGACGTCGTCAGGGACAGCGGGTTCTGGAATGCGCTGGCGCTGCGGAGGGCGACCTCGGCGATCGTCCTTCCTGTCCTGGGGCCTCCCCGTCCAGAGCGGTCGGTGAAACGCCCCGGCTTCCTGTCTCCGTGGAAAGGTCGCCGCTCATCGGCTCCGGCGTCGCGACGACGATCGCCGCGCCAGTCGTCCCGCTGCCGGCGCTGACCACGAGACTCACCCTCGTCACGGTTTGGGGAACGCCTCTGTCCATCGTGGGTGCCATTGTTGTTCCAGCCGGAGTGACGGCTATGACGAGAGCGGTCATCATCCCCGTCGAAGCGCTTGCGTCGGCCGAAGCCGTGACGGTCGCCGTCCCGGCGACGCCTGGATGAGTCGCCGTGGTCCGCGCCGTGCCGACGGTCCTGATACGCCATGGTCCTTCTTTCGCTCCGGGACTGCCGTCAGTTCCCTCATGTCCTGATTGCCTGGGAGGAGCCTACCCGGCCCACCGCCGGATGGCGTAGCCGCACCCGGGGCAACAGGTGTGGTGCGTGGCGCGCGTGGGTGGACAGATTTGTCGGGCCCGGTACGTGGCGTAGGGCCTTTGAGGTCCGGGGTGGATCTCAAAGGCCCTACGCGGTGGTGTGTGCTCGGTGGTGTCCTACTCTCCCGCACCCTGGCGGGTGCAGTACCATCGGCGCTGTCAGGCTTAGCTTCCGGGTTCGGGATGGGTCCGGGCGTGTCCCTGTCGCTGTGACCACCGAGACGTCTGGGTGGGCAGTGCGGTGCGTTGATTCGGTTGTGTGGTGGCCGTCCCGCCCCCGCACTCACGTGTGTGTGAGGGGTTGGTGGTGGGTTGGGTGTGGACCGTATAGTGGACGCTTCGCGTTGACTGTTGTTCCCCTCATCCCACGCACCGTGTTGTGGTGGGTGGGGGGTGTTGTTTGTGTTGGCCTATTAGTACCAGTCAGCTCCAACCGTTACCGGTCTTCCACTTCTGGCCTATCAACCCAGTAGTCTGCTGGGGGCCTACCAGGAAGGACGAGTCCTTCTTGCGGAGACCTTGTCTTGAAGATGGTTTCCCGCTTAGATGCTTTCAGCGGTTACCCGTCCCGAACGTAGCCAACCAGCCGTGCCCCGGGCGGGACAACTGGCACACCAGAGGTTCGTCCGTCCCGGTCCTCTCGTACTAGGGACAGGCCTTCTCAAGTCTCCTGCGCGCGCAGAGGATAGGGACCGAACTGTCTCACGACGTTCTAAACCCAGCTCGCGTACCGCTTTAATGGGCGAACAGCCCAACCCTTGGGACCTGCTCCAGCCCCAGGATGCGACGAGCCGACATCGAGGTGCCAAACCATGCCGTCGATATGGACTCTTGGGCAGGATCAGCCTGTTATCCCCGGGGTACCTTTTATCCGTTGAGCGACGACCCACCCACACGGGATCGCCGGATCACTAGTTCCTACTTTCGTACCTGCTCGACCCGTCGGTCTCACAGTCAAGCTCCCTTGTGCACTTGCACTCAACACCTGGTTGCCGACCAGGCTGAGGGAACCTTTGAGCGCCTCCGTTACACTTTAGGAGGCAACCGCCCCAGTTAAACTACCCACCAGGCACTGTCCCTAACCCGGATCACGGGCCCAGGTTCAGGCGCACGCCATAACCAGAGTGGTATTTCAAGGACGACTCCACCGCTACTGGCGTAACGGCTTCAACGTCTCCCACCTATCCTGCACAAGCTATAGCGGGCGCCAATACCAAGCTGTAGTAAAGGTCCCGGGGTCTTTCCGTCCTTCTGCGCGAAACGAGCATCTTTACTCGTACTGCAATTTCGCCGAGCTCATGGTTGAGACAGCGGGGAAGTCGTTACGCCATTCGTGCAGGTCGGAACTTACCCGACAAGGAATTTCGCTACCTTAGGATGGTTATAGTTACCACCGCCGTTTACTGGGGCTTAAATTCACCACGTCACCCGAGGGTTAATGGTTCCTCTTAACCTTCCAGCACCGGGCAGGCGTCAGTCCGTATACATCGCCTTACGGCTTCGCACGGACCTGTGTTTTTAGTAAACAGTCGCTTCCCCCTGGTCTCTGCGACCCTCCCCCCTAACAGGCCAGCTGTTTCAGGGATCAGGCCCCCTTCTCCCGAAGTTACGGGGCAATTTTGCCGAGTTCCTTAACCATGATTCACTCGTGCGCCTAGGCATACTCTGCCCGACCACCTGTGTCGGTTTCGGGTACGGGCGGCTAGCACCATCGCGTCGAGGCTTTTCTCGGCACCCCAGGATCACCCTGTTATCCCCCACCAGCGTGGGGTCACCATCACGCCTCACCCCCGTCATCAAAGACAGTCCCCCGGATTTACCTGGGCAACGGGCTGCGCGCTTGAACGGACCAAGCCATCAGGTCCGCCGGGCTACCACTGTGCGTCACCCCTGTTAACACGCTTGCCTACCTGCACGGAGGGTCCCCAGACCCCACCACCACAACCCCCACCAGGCCCGAAGACCTGACTGAGGGCCGATATGGCAGCACGGCGTGGGTTAGCACCCGCGCGTCAGCATGGGCGGTGCTTCGCCGGTACGGGAATATCAACCCGTCATCCATCGACTACGCCTGTCGGCCTCGCCTTAGGGTCCCGACTCACCCAGGGCGGACTAGCCTGGCCCTGGAACCCTTGGTCATTCGGCGCTAGGGCTTCTCACCCTAGTATCGCTACTCATGCCTGCATTCTCACTCCCGCACCGTCCACCAGCAGTCACCCACAGGCTTCCCCCGGTGCAGGACGCTCCCCTACCACCCACAGCCCCTGCCGCCACCCCCAGCAACGTGGGACGACGAAAGGAACAAACGCTGTGGGTCCGCGGCTTCGGCGGTGTGCTTGAGCCCCGCTACATTGTCGGCGCACGATCACTTGACCAGTGAGCTATTACGCACTCTTTCAAGGATGGCTGCTTCTAAGCCAACCTCCTGGTTGTCTGCGCGACCGCACATCCTTTCCCACTTAGCACACGCTTAGGGGCCTTAGCCGGCGATCTGGGCTGTTTCCCTCTCGACCACGGAGCTTATCCCCCGCAGTCTCACTGCCACGCTACAACCCGCACGGCATTCGGAGTTTGGTTGACGTCAGTAACCCTGTGGGGCCCATCAGCCACCCAGTAGCTCTACCTCCGCCGGGCAACACGCGACGCTGCACCTAAATGCATTTCGGGGAGAACCAGCTATCACGGAGTTTGATTGGCCTTTCACCCCTACCCACAGCTCATCCCCCCAGTTTTCAACCTAGGTGGGTTCGGTCCTCCACACGCTCTTACACGTGCTTCAACCTGGCCATGGGTAGATCACCCCGCTTCGGGTCCAGAACGCGCCACTACACTCGCCCTGTTCGGACTCGCTCTCGCTACGGCTACCCCACACGGGTTAACCTCGCGACACGCCACTGACTCGCAGGCTCATTCTTCAAAAGGCACGCCACCACCCCCACACACAACAAGCATGGAAGGCTCTGACGGCTTGCAAGCGCCCGGTTTCAGGTACTATTTCACTCCCCTCCCGGGGTACTTTTCACCATTCCCTCACGGTACTATCCACTATCGGTCATCAGGAGGTATTCAGGCAGCCAAGTGGTCTTGGCAGATTCACACAGGATTCCACGAGCCCCGTGCTACTCGGGCACCACCCCAGACACACACCAACCAGTTCCGCCTACGGGGGTATCACCCACTACGCCACGCCTTCCCAGACGATTCAGCTACCAGCCAGCACACGCGCCCGGTCTCCGGCAGAAGACCAACAGGACAGCCCCACAACCCCGCACACGCAACCCCTGCCGAGTATCACACGCACACGGTTTCACCATCATCCGCTTTCGCTCGCCACTACTCACGGAATATCTTCTCCTACGGGTACTAAGATGTTTCACTTCCCCGCGTCACCCCCCACACCCTATACAATTCAGATGCAGGTGACACGACATAACTCGTGCCGGGTCCCCCCATTCGGAAACCCTCGGATCACAGCCCGCCAGCCGGCTCCCCGAGGAATATCGCAGGCCACCACGTCCTTCATCGGCCCCTGATGCCAAGGCATCCACCGAACGCTCAAAAAAACAAACAACACAACACACGACAAAACAAAAGAAATGTCACAGAAATCTTACAGTAAGATGCTCGCGTCCACTATACAGTTCACAACCAACCCACCCACACCCCACACCCCACCACCAACAGGCAGCAGAAGCACGGGCCAGGCAACCAGGGCGCACTGCCCCAGAACCCCGACAGCATGCCACCCCCACACACGCACACACGCACGCACCAGGGGCACCCACCACAACAGACCACCACGACCACAACAGCCGCAGCAGCCCACCACAAGCAGGCGTGTTTCCTACACCACACAACACCACAACCAACCAACCCCACACAACAGCGCAAGGCCAGCCAGCCGCAGCCTCCGTGCGAGACACCCCCTCCAGGCCGGCCCAGACCACACCGGCCCAGACAAAACAAACAACCAAAAAAGAAGGAGGAGGCAAACCGCCCCACACAAACCTATCCTTAGAAAGGAGGTGATCCAGCCGCACCTTCCGGTACGGCTACCTTGTTACGACTTCGTCCCAATCACCAGCCCCACCTTCGACCGCTCCCCGTAGGGCCACGGGCTTCGGGTGTTGCCGACTTTCATGACGTGACGGGCGGTGTGTACAAGGCCCGAGAACGTATTCACCGCAGCGTTGCTGATCTGCGATTACTAGCGACTCCAACTTCACGGTGTCGAGTTGCAGACACCGATCCGAACTGAGACCGGCTTTAAGGGATTCGCTCCACCTCACGGTATCGCAGCCCTCTGTACCGGCCATTGTAGCATGCGTGAAGCCCAAGACATAAGGGGCATGATGATTTGACGTCATCCCCACCTTCCTCCGAGTTGACCCCGGCAGTCTCCCGCGAGTCCCCACCACAACGTGCTGGCAACACGAGACAAGGGTTGCGCTCGTTGCGGGACTTAACCCAACATCTCACGACACGAGCTGACGACAACCATGCACCACCTGTGAACCAGCCCCCCACAAAAGGAGGAAACCCCGTCTCCGGAGCCATCCGGCACATGTCAAGCCTTGGTAAGGTTCTTCGCGTTGCATCGAATTAATCCGCATGCTCCGCCGCTTGTGCGGGCCCCCCGTCAATTCCTTTTGAGTTTTAGCCTTGCGGCCGTACTCCCCAGGCGGGGCACTTAATGCGTTAGCTACGGCGCGGAAAAACCCGGAAAAGGCCCCCACACCTAGTGCCCAACGTTTACGGCGTGGACTACCAGGGTATCTAATCCTGTTCGCTCCCCACGCTTTCGCTCCTCAGCGTCAGTAACGGCCCAGAGACCCGCCTTCGCCACCGGTGTTCTTCCTGATATCTGCGCATTCCACCGCTACACCAGGAGTTCCAGCCTCCCCTACCGCACTCAAGCCGGCCCGTACCCACCGCAAGCCCCCAGTTAAGCCAGAGGATTTCACGACAGACGCGACCAGCCGCCTACGAGCTCTTTACGCCCAATAATTCCGGACAACGCTCGCGCCCTACGTATTACCGCGGCTGCTGGCACGTAGTTAGCCGGCGCTTCTTATCCAGCTACCGTCAACCCACCCACACAGGAGCAGGCCTGCTTCACTGGCGAAAGAGGTTCACAACCCGAAGGCCTCCATCCCTCACGCGGCGTCGCTGCATCAGGCTTGCGCCCATTGTGCAATATTCCCCACTGCTGCCTCCCGTAGGAGTCTGGGCCGTGTCTCAGTCCCAGTGTGACCGTCCACCCTCTCAGGCCGGCTACCCGTCACCGCCTTGGTAGGCCATCACCCCACCAACAAGCTGATAGGCCGCGAGCCCATCCCCCACCAAAAACACCCAAAAGGCGCAATCTTTCCCAGGCCCACCATGCGACAGACCCAGAATATCCCGTATTAGCCACACTTTCATGCGGTTATCCAGAAGAAGGGGGCAGGTTACTCACGTGTTACTCACCCGTTCGCCACTCATCCAGGACCCACAAAAGCAGGCCCCTTCACCGTTCGACTTGCATGTGTTAAGCACGCCGCCAGCGTTCGTCCTGAGCCAGGATCAAACTCTCCAAACAAAACCAACAAAAACCCCAACCAACCCCACACAACAAGCACGGAACCAGCCAGAGCAACAGTCAGAAAAAGCCCAGAAAACCAGACCACATGGCCCCACCCAACCCCCACAACAGAAGCCAGGCAAACCAAAACAAAACAAGCCCCAAAAAACCACACAAAACGCGCAGCCCCCCAGGACCCATGGCATAAAAAACATGACACACTATCGAGTTCTCAAACAACACACCCACTGAAAAATCTTCGAAAGACTTTCGCCTTCCGTTTCCTTCCCAGAAGCGCCTGAGATACTTTACCGAACCATTCTGTCCGAGTCAAACGATTGGTCGGTGACCCTCGTCTCTCATTCGGTTCTCTTCAGTTCTCAGTTCCCGGTCGGTCTGAGGACTTGTCCTCCCCGTTTCGGGCCGGAGAGAACATTACGCACAGGGCCCCAGGTCGTCAAACTGTAGCGCGGTGACGGTGCCCACAAGACACCGTCACCGCGTCAATGCGGTCGAGACCGGGACGATTCTCGAAAAGGATCTACGCCGAGCGCCCAATGGCCAGGTTACGCCGTCCCTTGCGCACCAGGACCACTCCTCCGGCCAGCAGATGCTCGGAGCCGATCACCTTGGTCTCATCCTCTACCTTGACGTTGTTGAGGTAGGCGCCTCCGCCGGCAATGGTCTTCCGAGCCGCGTTACGGCCCCGCTCCAGCCCCGTACTGACAAGCAGGTCCACGATCGTGGTCTCGCCGATCGTCACGTCTCCAGAGGCAAGGTCGGCCGTGGCAGCCAGGATCGTCGCCTCGTCAATGTCGGCGAGATCGCCACGCCCCCACAGGGCGGCTGTTGCCGCCTCAGCCTGGGCTGTGGCCTCGGCCCCGTGGACCCAGGTGGTCACTTCGTGAGCCAGGGCGCGCTGCGCCTCTCGGGCCTTCGGGTTCTTGACGGTCGCAACCTCGAGACGCTCGATCTCGTCCCGCTCCAGGAAGGTGAAGACCTTGAGGAAGCGCACCACGTCGGCGTCGTCGACCTGTAGCCAGAACTGGTAGAAGGCGTAGGGGCTGAGCATCTCGGGGTTGAGCCAGATCGCCCCGCCCTCGGACTTGCCGAACTTGGTGCCGTCGGCCTTGGTGATGAGCGGGTTGGTCATGACGTGGACCGAGGCGCCCTCAACCTTATGGATGAGGTCCATCCCGCCCACGAGATTGCCCCACTGGTCGTTGCCACCCACCTCCAGGGTGCAGCCGTAGCGCCGGTAGAGCTCGAGGTAGTCGTTGGCCTGGAGGACCTGGTAGCTGAACTCGGTGTAGGGAGATGCCCTCCTCGCTGGCCAGGCGGCGCGCGACGATGTCCTTGGACAGCATTGTGCCCATGCGGAAGTGCTTGCCCAGGTCCCGCAGGAAGTCGATGGCACTCATCGCCTGGGTCCAGTCCAGGTTGTTAACGATGCGAGCCGGGTTGTCCCCGCTGAAGTCGAGAAGGTTCTCGAGCTGCTCCTGCAGGCTCGCCGCCCAGCCGGCGACGACATCCTTCGTGTTGAGGCTGCGCTCGCCCTTGGCGCGTGGGTCGCCGATGAGCCCGGTTGCGCCCCCCACCAGTGCGAGGGGGTGGTGTCCGGCGAGCTGCAGATGGCGCATGACCTTGACGGCCACGAGGTGACCGTGGTGAAGACTGGGAGCCGTGGGGTCGAATCCGCAATAGAAGGTGACGGTCCCGTCGGTCAACGCCGCGCGCAGCGCGTCGATGTCGGTGTGCTGGGCGATGAGCCCGCGCCACTGCAGTTCGTCCAGGATGTCCGTCACTGTCCAGTCGCCTTCCGTGAGTCGTCGCGCGTCCTGCACGCGTTGTCCCGGCGCGTCGCGCTCGGGGCCGGCCGATACGTCCGGCGCGGATAGTCTGCCATGCCCCGGCCCGGCTTCCACGATACGGTCGCGTCAGACCAGCACCGTTGTCACACGGGCCGTCTGCTCTTCGCCTACAGCACATGCACGGTTACCGGTTCATGGACCCCACGCCAATCGTGGGACCGTAGACCGCCCACCCACCCGCTGCACGAGCACGTTGGCCGGCGGTGATGATCAGTCCGTGGAAGTCGCTCGAGCTGGTCGACGTCGAGCCCGCTGGCGACCACTGCCTCCTCGTGGGCGCGCCGAGACGTCTCGTATCCGCGCCCCACGTCATGGCCGGCTTGGCGGAGCAGGCGCCTGGCGTAGGCGTCGAAGATGAACCGGGGCCGGTCGTAGACCATGAGGGCGACGACGTCGGTCGTCTCCGGTCCGAACCCGGGGAGCTTCATCAGCTCTGCGCGCAGGGCGTCATCACCGAGAGCAGGTGCCACTCGTCCTTCCGGGCCCGTGAGCCAGGGTCGCGTAGGCGCGCAGCGCGCAGCCTTGGCCTTCATGAATCCGCTGGGGCGGATCAGGTCGATGAGGCACGCCTCGTCAAGCGAGAGCATCCGGTCAGCGTCGAAGGCCGTGGCGTCTCTCAGCGCATCCAGGGAGCGCAGAGCACTGCTCCATGTGGTGTTCTGGACGAGGACGGCCCCGCAGACGTACTCGAGGTCGGACTCGGCGGGCCAGGGATCGATCTCACCGAGCTCGGCCCGCAGCAGCTCGTACAGAGTGCGCAGAGGGATCGGCATGCCCGCGGAGTCGGGGGCCGGATACGGGGAATCGTTCACAAGGCCTCCATCGGGCGGTCCCAGATGAGGGTGTAACGGTAGTAGAAGCGCCGTCGAGCCCTGGCCGTGGGAAGGATCCGGGATGCCGCCGCACGGATCTCGGTGAACGACTCTCGTGGAGAACGCGTGACCACACCGATGTCGCGCGTCTGCCGGCGCAGGGAACCGACCACGCGCAGAGGTAGAACAGCCAGTGCGGAAAGCATCCAGTCCCACAGGCTCTTGTTGGCGGCCAGGCCGACGACGATGAGTCTGCCGCCGGGTGCCACCAGCTCTCTCAGCCTCACCAGGGCAGGTTCCAGCGGGAGGTGGTGCAGCGTGGCCACGCAGCTGACCGTCTCGAAGGTGCCGATGCGCTGAGGCAGGTGGGGATCCATGACGTCGTCGAGGAGGACCTCGGCCTGCGGGATCTGCTTCAGGCGGCCACGTGCTCGAGCAACCGCCTGCTCGTCGGGATCAAGTCCGACGACGCGGCGGCACACTGTCGCCAGGCGCTCGAGCAGGAGCCCGTCACCGCATCCGACATCGAGCGCGCTCCCACCACGCAGCGCCGCGTCCCTCACGACGCGGCGGTGGAAAGCTGACGTTGTGGTTCCAGTACTCCTCAGCCATCGTCTCAGCCTCTTGATTCAGACCGCTCATGATCAACCTACTCGTTTCTCCGTCGGCGACCTCGTCCGGCTGCAGCGGGCCTGTAGGGCGAGACAGTGGGGTCGCCGTCGAGCCAGAAGCGCCATGGGAAGGCCTTACCGTCTCCCCCGGGGCCGGCGACACCGGTGCGCGGCCCACTGCGAATGCGTGCTGGATCCGGCGCCCGCCGCGGCTCCGGCAGGGTCAGGCTGATACGTGAGCCGGGACCGCCCAGCAGTGCGCCGTCGTCGGAGCGGTCCAGCCCGAGCGCCGAGCACAATCGTGCCGGACCGCGGGCCAGGTCGCGGTCCGTGCGCGCGGCGGGGCGACGCTCTCTGGCCAGTTCGGTCCCGTTCACCACCTCTCCCGCGCGCAGGAGCACGGCGCGTGAGACTCCCGCCGGTCCACTGACGATGTTGAGGCAGTGATGCATTCCGTAGGTGAAGTAGACGTAGATGCACCCGCCGGCCTCGAACATGGAAGGTTATTCAGGGGTTGGTGTAGGCGTAGAGGGCTAGGGTGGCTGTGATAGTTTCTTTGAAGGTGTGCAGGGGGCGCCTGTAGTCGTGGGCCAGGATCTTCCAGGATTTGATGTGCGCGATGGTTCTCTCCACGACATACCGGATTTCATTTAGGGATTTGTTGGCCTGCTTCTGGGCCTTGGTGAGCTCACTGTTGGGAGGTTTCTTGTAGGGGGTGAGAACCCCGGTTCCGATGTAGCCTTTATCGGCGATGCAGCAGGAGGGGTCGATCTCCTCCAAGAGACCGGAGGTGGTGATGGCCTTGGTGTCGTGGGTGGCCCCCGGTAGCGGGTCTGAGGCCCACCGCAGGCGCCCGGCGGGGCTGACCAGCACTTGCAGGCTCAGGCCGGTGCGCTTGTGCTTGCCCGACCACAGGTCCGTCCGATCCTTCCAGCTCCAGCACGGCAGGAGCGTACCGTCGATGATGTGCACGCCCCATGGGGGACCTCCTCGACGGTCGCCAGCACAGGCCCCAAGACCCTGGCGATGATCCGGGTGACCACCGAGATCGCCCGCGAGATCGTCGGCTGTGACACCCCCATGATCTCGGCGATCGCCTCCTGGGAGGTGTTGGTGCGCAAATACATCAACGTCGCCCGCACCGCGGCCAGTGGGCCAAGAATTCTTGGCGCCAAGGAGATCTCAGTATCACCCAGCACCATTTCCACCAGGCAGCTCAACTGCGTTCTGTCCAGGCCTGTGATACCCTTACCCATGACGGCTCGTTCCTGAGAGGTTTCATGTAGCAATCTGATTCTCTCAGACCAACGAGCCGTCACCCATTCAACACACCGAACCCCTAAACCCCCATACACGCCCCTGAATAACCTTCATGGAGGCGTTGCGGGCCGTTCGGCCCCGGAAGGCGTGGGAGCCCGGGTCCTCCTCGCCTCGGTAGGCCTCCACCTCAGTCAGCCGGATCGCAACACGTCCTTGCGAGCCGGCGACGGAGATGACGGCACCCAGCAGGGCCGGGGCCACCTCCAGGCTGTCACGGCTCAGGAGCAAGGCGGCCTCGGGGCTCAGTTCCGTCGCGGTATCCCCCATGACATCGCCCTCACGAGCAGGCTCAGTCCTGCTCCACCTCAGCCCACTCATCATCGGACCCAGTGGACTCGGGCCACTGAGGACCCGCGGGGCCGTCCAGCAGGGAGCCCTCCCACGCGAAGACTCGCAGCTCAGCGCTGCGGGCGATGGCCCGGGCGAGCTGCTCGACGACACGTAGCGGCGCGGTACCGCCATGCCCGGTGCGAGCGGCCACCGAGCCCTCGGCTGAGAGGACCTCCCGCACGCTCGGGTGAGTCGTTCGTCGATCGCGGTGAAGTCGTCGTCGGACAGGTCCCACAGCTCGATGCCGCGCCTCTCGCACTCGCGCACGCAGGCGCCGGAGATCTCGTGGGCGTGGCGGAAGGGCACGCCGTTCTTGACCAGCCACTCCGCGATATCGGTGGCCAGGGAGAACCCCTGAGGAGCCAAAGCGGCCATGCGCTCGTAGTGGAGGGTCATCGTGGACACCATGCCGCTGACAGCCGGCAGGAGGACGGCCAGGGTGTCGACGGCGTCGAAGACAGGCTCTTTGTCCTCCTGCAGGTCCCGGTTGTAGGCCAGGGGCAGGGCCTTGAGAGTGGCAAGCAGCCCGGTCAGGTCGCCGATGAGGCGTCCGGCCTTGCCGCGGGCGAGCTCGGCCACGTCCGGGTTCTTCTTCTGCGGCATGATGGATGAGCCCGTGGAGTAGGAGTCGTCGAGGGTGACGAAGTCGAACTCCTTGGTGTTCCAGATGATGATCTCCTCGCTCAGGCGCGAGACGTCCACCGCGACCATCGCGAGGACGAAGCTCAGCTCGGCGACAACGTCGCGGGCGGCGGTGCCATCGATGGAGTTCTCTACGGCCGCCTCGAAACCGAGGTCGGCGGCCACGGCGTCGGGGTCCATCCCGAGCGTGTTGCCGGCCAGTGCGCCGGAACCGTAGGGGCTCACGGCGGCGCGCGCGTCCCAGTCCTCGAGGCGCTCCACGTCGCGCATGAGCGGCCAGGCGTGGGCGAGCAGCTGGTGGGCGACGAGGACCGGCTGGGCGTGCTGCATGTGGGTGCGTCCGGGCATGATGGCGTCGGTGGCCTGGGCGGCCTGGTCGATGAGGGCGTCGACGACGTCGAGAACGAGGCCGGCGACGTGGCGCGCCTGGTCACGCAGGTACATGCGGATGAGGGTGGCGATCTGGTCGTTGCGGCTGCGTCCGGCGCGCAGGCGCCCACCCAAGTCGTCGCCGGCGCGCTCGATGAGACCACGTTCCAGGGCCGTGTGAACGTCCTCGTCGGAGACCTCGGGGACGAAGATGCCGGCGACGACGTCCGCCTCGAGACGGTCCAGGGCATCCAGCATGCCGGACAGCTGGCCTGGGTCCAGCAGGCCGGCCTGCGACAGGGCGCGGGCGTGGGCTCGGGAGCCGGCGATGTCGTATCGGGCCAGGCGCCAGTCGAAGTGGGTGCTCACCGACAGTGCGGCAAGCGCGTCAGCAGGCCCCCGGAGAACCGCCCACCCCACAGGCTGACACCGGCGGGGCCCGAGTTCTGCTGCGAGTCTGAGGGAATGGGCTGGGCGGCGGACGGCTTAGCGGGCTGGCTCGAGAACTGGCTCATGGCCCCATCATGGCTCATCTGCCCGCACAGGTACCTCAATGATCAGTCCGGAAAGGCCCCGTGGCGGATCGCAGGCAACAACACCCCACGCTTCCGAAGGAAGGCACAGGAGCGGGAGCGGGCCGGAGGACGCCAACCGACGGGAAGGAAGAAGGGCCTGCCCTGGGGCTCGCCCGCCATGCAATGATGAGCCATGCCCGCCGAACAAGACGCCCTTTTCCCAGGCAAACAGTTCATCTCCACCGTACTCGAGGCGCTGGAGACCAAGACCAGGATGACCGGGGCGATCGCCCACCGCTATCTCATGCGCGCGGCGATGGCCGGCATGATCGTGGCGGTCTTCTACATCGTGAACTACGCCATCGTCGGCATCTTCGACGGTCTTCACGTCGGGGAGGCCTCCTTGGCAGGGGTCGGAAAGATCCTCGGGGCCCTGGCCTTCGGCCCAGCCCTCGTCTTCATTTACTACACGAAGTCCGAGCTGCTCACCAGCAACATGATGGTGGTGGTCATCGGCTACTACTACAAGCGCATCACGGCGTGGAGAACCCTGAGAGTGCTGGTCATGTGCCTGTCCGGCAATTTCGTGGGCGGGCTCGTCTTCGCCGTCATGTACCACTTCTCCACCCTCGTGGAAGGACCCACCGGCGAGCAGGCCCTGCACTCGGTGGAGGCCAAGCTTGGTTATCTGTCATCGGCCTCGGGGGTTGCGGATCTCTTCGTGCGGGCGATCCTGTGCAACTTCATGATCAACCTGGCGATGCTCCTCATCTACAACGGTTTCATCCATGAGGACTGGTCCAAGATCTTCTCGATGATCATCGCCGTGTTCGTCTTCGCCCTCCTCGGCTTCGAGCACTCGGTGGCCAACACGGTCCTGTTCACCGTCGTCGGCCTGACGCACGGGATCGACGTCCTGCCGGCGCTGGGCAACGTGGCCGTGGCGCTGCTGGGCAACTTCGTGGGTGGCGGTCTGCTTATCGGTGGCTACTACGCCTACGCCAACGACGACTCCCGCTGGCTGCGCCGCCAGTCCCGGAGGGACAAGAACGAGGCACAGGAGGCCGAGTAACCGACTACGCCCAGAACGCCGGGAGCACCGAGGTGGGCGCCTCCCGGCCAGCAACCGAACAGGTCCATCGGCTCAGCAGGGCCGGCGCGAACGAGCCGGTTGCCTCCGCTCTCAATCGCGGAGGCAACCGGTTTGTCGCGGTTCGTCAGGCCGCAGTGAGCGCTACCCGGGCGACCGATGACGGGGCGGTGGGCCCTTGGCCGCAGCTCGGTCAGAATCCCTGGCCGTTGCCGACGCGCACGTCGCGGGCGGCGGCGAGCTTGGACTGCATGCCGTAGATCTCGATGAATCCTCGTGAGGAGGACTGGTCGAAGGTGTCTCCGCTGTCGTAGGTGGCCAGGTTGAAGTCGTACAGGCTGGTCTCGGAGCGGCGCCCCGTGACAGTCGCCCGGCCGCCGTGCAGGACCATGCGGATGTCGCCGCTGACGTAGCGCTGGGTGTCCTCGATGAAGGCATCCATGGAGCGCTTGAGCGGGGAGTACCACTGCGCCTCGTAGACGAGCTCGGCCCAGGTCTGCTCCATACTCCGCTTGTAGCGGCGCTGCATGCGCTCCAGGGTGACGGCCTCGAGCGCCTGATGCGCCTCGATGAGGGCCACTGCCCCGGGGGCCTCGTAGATCTCGCGGGACTTGATGCCCACGAGCCGGTCCTCCACCGTGTCGATGCGCCCCACGCCCTGCGCCCCGGCCCTGTGGTTGAGCTCCTGGATGGCCTCCAGCGGGGTGACGTCACGGCCGTCGATGGCCACCGGGATGCCCTCCTTGAAGGTGATGGTCACCTCGTCGGGCAGGGGTGGGTAGGCGGGGTCATCGGTGTAGACGTAGACGTCCTTGGTGGGGGCGTTCCACAGATCCTCCAGGAAGCCGGTCTCGATGGCACGCCCCCAGACGTTCTGGTCGATGGAGAACGGGTTGTGCTTGGTGGTCTCGATCGGCAGGTTGTGCTTCTCGGCGTAGTCGATGGCGACGTCGCGGGTCAGCGCCAGGTCGCGCACCGGGGAGATGCAGTCCATGTCAGGGGCCATCGAGGTGATCGAGACCTCAAAGCGGACCTGGTCATTGCCCTTGCCGGTGCAGCCGTGCGCCACAGTGCGGGCGCCAAACTCGCGGGCGGCCTTGACCAGGTGGCGGGCGATGACGGGGCGGGAGAGCGCGGAGACGAGCGGATAGGTTCCCTCGTAGAGGGCGTTGGCCTTGAGGGCGGGCATGCAGTAGTCGTTGGCGAACTCATCTCGTGCGTCGGCCACATAGGCCTCGACGGCACCGCAGTCGAGAGCTCGCTGACGGATCACCTCAAGGTCCTCGCCGCCCTGGCCGACATTGACGGCGACGGCAACGACCTCTCGGCCGGTGGCCTCGCCGATCCAGCCGATGGCGACAGACGTGTCCAGGCCTCCAGAGTAAGCCAGGACGACACGGTCCTTGTGGGTGCTCATGGGATCTCTCTTCTCTTCGTGGTGACACTGGCGAGCCAGTGCCGAGGTGACTTGAGGTGCCAAAGGTTGTGGGGAGAAGTCAGGTTCGGGCTGAGGGATCGGCCAGCGCGAGTAGATGCCCGGCCACATCCGCGGCGACCTGGCCGCTGCGGGTGATGACCAGGACGGTGTCGTCCCCGGCGATGCAGCCCAGGACCCCGGGCATCATCGCGTCGTCGACGGCTCCGGCGAGCAGCTGAGCGGCTCCGGCCGGGGTACGCAGGACCACCTGGGGGCCGGCCCACTCGGCGGTGACGAGCAGCTCGGCGCACCAGCGGGCCAGGCGCGGGGTCGTATGGGCGCGCAGGGAGTCGTCCGTCTCCTCCGCCCCGGTGAAGGCTGCACGGACCTGTCCGGGTGCCCCGGCCTCAGGCATCGAGTAGATGAGCTCTCCGCCCGGGGCTCGGATCTTCGTGGCCCGCAGCTCCACCAGGTCCCGTGAGAGCGTGGCCTGGGTGGTGCTGATGCCGCGTTGAGCCAAGGCCTTGCGCAACTGGGCCTGGGAGCGGATACGCTCACGGGAGAGGATCTGGATGATGCTGGCGTGCCTGGCGGTCTTGGTCCCGGGGGTCAGTGGGGACGCGGCCGCACGGTCGCGTTGGGAGGCCTCGATGGTGGCACTCATGAGCTCACTTCCTCGGACAGTGCTCGGGAGAGGACCTCGGACAAGGCGGTGGTGAAGGCCCCGGCGTCGTCGTCGGACAGGATGAAGGGCGGTGCCAGACGGATCGTGTCGGGACGCGGCGCGTTGACGATGAAACCGCGTTCAGCCAGGGCGGCGGCGATCTCGCCGGCGGGTGGGAGGCCCTCGGCCAGCCCGACGCCGATCAGTAGGCCTCGACCACGCACCTGGTCGACTCCGTCGACGGCCGCCAGCTCCTGGGCCCAGGCCGAGCCGAGCCGCTCGACCCGCGCGAGCAGGTCCTGACCGCGGATCGTGTCGATGACGGCCAAGGCGGCGGCGCAGGCCACCGGGTTGCCGCCGAAGGTGGTGCCGTGCTGACCGGGTCCCAGGGCGGCCGCTGCCTCACCGGTGGCGACGACTGCGCCGATGGGAATGCCGCCGCCCAGTCCCTTGGCGAGGGTGACGACGTCGGGGACGACCCCGGGGGCCAGCAGGTGGTGGGCCATCCAGGCGCCTGAACGTCCCATACCGGACTGGACCTCATCGATGATGAGCAGGGCGCCGACGGCCTCGGTCAGCTCGCGGGCGGCCTCCAGGTACCCGGCGGGCAGCTCGCGGACCCCGGCCTCGCCCTGGATGGGCTCAACGATGAGTGCCGCCACGTCGGGCCCCAGCGCACTGCGCAGTGCGTCGACGTCGCCGGCCGGGATGAACTCGACCCCACCGGGCAGCGGCTCGAAGGGCTCGCGGTAGGCGGCCTTGTGGGTCAGGGCCAGGGCGCCCATGGTCCGCCCGTGGAAGGCGTCCTGGAGAGCCAGCACCCGAGGGCGGCTGCTGCCGCCGTGCCGGCGGGCGATCTTGAAGGCGGCCTCATTGGCCTCGGTCCCGGAGTTGGCCAGGAAGACGCGGGAGCCACCGGCGTTCCGGCCGGGGAAGGCGAGGGCGATGAGCTCCTCTGCGAGGCGGACCTGGGCGGGGGTGGTGAAGAAGTTCGAGACGTGGCCGAGGGTGCCGAGCTGGTCGGTGACGGCTTCGACGATCGCGGGGTGGGCGTGGCCCAGGCAGTTGACGGCGATCCCGGCCAGGAGGTCGGTGTACTCCTTGCCGTCGGCGTCCCAGACCTGGGCGTCCTGGCCGCGGACCAGGACCCGGCTGGGGGTGCCGAAGGTGTTCATGACGGCCTCGGTGTAACGGGCCAACCAGCCGGCATTGGCTGTGCTACCAGTGCTGCCGGCGCTGTCGGTGGTGGTAGGAGCCTGCGCTCCCGAGGAGGATCCTGCCAGGGTGGTCATAGGCTCTTGCCTCCGTTCAGTGGTGGTATCGGGGCGTCGCCGGGGTGAATGACGGTGCCGACGCCCTGGTCGGTGACGATCTCCAGGAGCATGCTGTGGGCCTGACGTCCGTCGACGACGTGGGCCTGCGCGACTCCCCCGTAGACGGCCCGCAGGCAGGCCTCCATCTTGGGGATCATCCCGGACTCGAGCGTGGGCAGGAGCTCCTCGAGCGCGGCTGCGCTGATGAAGGGCACCAGCGAGCCGCGGTCGGGCCAGGCGGCGTAGAGCCCCTCGACGTCGGTGAGCATGAGTAGGGTGCGGGCTTTGAGCGCCACGGCGATCGCGGCGGCGGCTGTGTCGGCGTTGACGTTCAGGACGGTCTCGGAATCCGTCACCAGCGGGGCGACCGAGGAGATGACGGGGATGCGGCCCTGGTCGAGCAGGTCGATGATGGGCTGCGGACTGACGTCGACGACGTCACCGACCAGACCCACGTCGACGCTTTGCCCGTCCACTGTGGCCAGGCGCTGACGGGCCCGCAGGAGTCCGCCGTCCTCACCGCTGATACCGACGGCGGCGGAGCCGTCGGTGTTGAGCAGGGAGACGAGCTCGCGCTGCACGGAGCCGGTGAGGACCATGCGGACCACGTCCATGACCTCGGGCGTCGTCACGCGCAGGCCGCCGCGGAACTCCGAGCTGATGCCCAGTCGTTTGAGCATGGCGTTGATCTGGGGACCACCGCCGTGGACGACGACGGGGCGCACCCCGACCTGGTGGAGGAAGAGGATGTCCTGGGCGAAGGCGCGTTTGAGGTCGTCGTTCTCCATGGCGTTGCCGCCGTACTTGATGACCATGGTGGCGCCCTTGTAGGTGCGCAGCCACGGCACGGCCTCCAGCAGGACGGATGCCTTGGTCTGTGGGTCGAGAGGTGTCCGGTTCATGTCGTGTAGTCCGCGTTGATGGTGATGTATCCGTGGGTGAGGTCGTTGGTCCACACGGTGGCCTCGGCCTGGCCCGCTGACAGGGCGATATCGATGCGGGTCTCGCGCGGACTCATGTCCACGGTGCCCCGGTCCTGGTCGGGGGCGCCGTGGCGGAAGATCGTGACGCCGTTGATGGTCACGTCGACCTCGTCGGGGTTGAAGGGGCAGACCTCCTCGGAGACGGTTCCCAGCTGGGACAGGACGCGTCCCCAGTTGGGGTCGGCTCCGGCGACAGCGCACCTGAGGAGGTTGGAGGAGCTCACCGTGCGGGCCGCGGCCTCGGCGGCAGCCTCGCTGACGGCGCCGGAGACGGTGATGGCGATGTCGTGGGTGGCGCCCTCGGCATCGGCCACGAGGCGCCGTCCGAGCCTGCCCATCACCTCGGTCAGAGCCTCGTCGAACTCGGCTCGGGAGGGTGTAACGCCGGAGGCTCCGGAGGCCAGCAGGAGAACCGTGTCGTTGGTGGACATGCAGCCGTCGGAGTTGATCCGGTTGACGGTTCGTGCCGTGACAGATGCCAGGGCGTCCTGCGCCTCCCGAGGGGTGAGGACGGCGTCGGTGGTGACGACGGCGAGCATGGTGGCCATGCTGGGGGCCAGCATGCCCACGCCCTTGATCATGCCGCCGATGGTCCAGCTCTTCTCGCCAGTGCCGACCGTGAGGACGTCCTCCTTGGAGACGGTGTCGGTCGTCATGATGGCGGTGGCTGCGTCGGCCCCGGCCCGGGGCGTGCCGGCCAGGGCGAGGACTGCGACGTCGATCCCCTCCAGGAGGACGGGCATGTCGATGCGCTCCCCGATGACTCCGGTGGAGCAGACCAGGACCTGGCCCGGCTCGGTCCCCAGCAGCCCTGCGGCACGGGCTGCGGTGGCCTCGGTGTCGCGCATGCCTTGGTCTCCAGTGCAGGCGTTGGCGCTGCCGGAGTTGAGGGCGACGGCGCGGGCGTGGCCCGGCTGGCCACCCTCCTGACCGGCCAGGAGCCGGCGTGACCAGACGACCGGTGCGGCGACGACGCGATTGGAGGTGAACACTCCGGCGGCGGTATCGAGCGGGCCGTCGTTGACGACGAGGGCGAGGTCGGGCTTGCCGGAGGCCTTGAGGCCGGCGCGTACGCCGGAGGCCCGGAAGCCTCGGGCTGCGGTCACGCTCACGGTGCGACTCCTTGGGTGGTGATGGCGGTGTTCTCCTCCAGGCCGAGGGCCAGGTTGAGGGACTGCACGGCGGCGCTGGCGGTGCCTTTGCCGAGGTTGTCGATGGCGCACATGGCGACTACGGCATCCGCACCACGGTCGATGGTGACCTGGACGGTGGCGGTCCCGCTGCCCAGGACGGGGCCCGTCGTGGGCCATGTGCCTTCCGGCAGGAGGTGGATGAGGCTCTCCCCGCGACCGGCTGCCCCGTAGGCGTCCTCCCAGGCGGCCCGCAACATGGCATCCGGGTCTACGGCCTCGCGCAGGGCCGAGGTCATGGGGGCGGTGACGGTGGCGAGAATGCCGCGGCTCATGGGGACCAGGACCGGGGTGAAGGACAGGTGGGTCGACCCGGCGGCGGCACCGGCCATCTCCAGGTTCTGGATCATCTCGGGGATGTGGCGGTGGGTGCCGCCGACCGCGTAGGGCTGGGCCGACCCCAGCGCCTCAGCGGCGGTGAGATGGGGCTTGAGCGCCTTGCCGGCCCCGGAGTAGCCGACCGCCAGGACCGCGGTCAAGCGGGAGGCGGCGATGAGTCCTGCTGCGATCCCGGGCTGGAGGGCCAGGGTGACGGCGGTGACGTTGCAGCCGGGGACGGCGATACGCCTGGTGGCGGCGAGCTCGGTGCGCTGAGCACGCGCGCACGTCTCACCGGCGTGCAGGAGCTCGGGCATTCCGTAGGTCCAGGCTCCGGCGTAGTCGGATCCGTAGAAGGTCTCCCAGGCCTGCTGGCTGGTCAGGCGGTGGTCGGCCCCACAGTCGATGAGGACAGGCGTGGGGCCATCAGCGGATCCGAGCTTCTCGAGGGCCGCCGTGATGGCGCCGGATGCTCCATGTGGCAGGGCCAGGACGACGACGTCGTGCTCGGCGAGGACCTCCGCCTCGGTCGGCTGGACGATTCGGTCGGCCAGGGACAGCAGATGCGGGTGGTGGTCACCCAGACGGCTGCCGGCGGACGAGGCGGCGGTGAGCGCGCCGATCCGCAGCTCGGGATGGGCGGCGAGCAGGCGCAGGACCTCGCCGCCCGCATATCCGGTGGCTCCAGCAACAGCAACTGTCCAGGTCATGCAGCAACCATACATCCAACTGCATAGAAATACAGTCGCCAGTGGTTGCTGTGATTTTTCTCCTCCTGCCGCTCCCCTTCTCCTCTGCGGCGGTTAGCCGCGCTCCCGGCGCGCGGTGAGCGTGTCGTCGTAGAGAGATGTGGCAATGGCGTCGGCCCACTGACGCACCTCTTCCCAGTCACGGTAGTCGCCTTCGGTGGCGCCCCCCAGCTTGGCGATGGAACGCTCACGCAGGCTGAGCCTGGAGGGGTCGAAGCGGCCCGCGAAGGTCATGTGGTCCTCCGGGTCTATCGCCAGCAGGACCGGACCGATGCGCATCGGGTCGGCGACCTTTCCTTGCGGCAGGCCGGAGAGCCCCACGGAGAAGGCCCACACGGGCCTGGCCTTGAGGGCGTCGTGGAAGCGCTTGGTGAAGTCGACCGCCTCCGGAGTCCACTTGGTCATGTAGACGGCACTGCCCAGGATGAAGGCGTCATAGCCGTCAACGCTATCGACATCCTCGGGGCGCCTGGTCTCAACATCGATCTGCGCGGCCTGAAGTCGCTCAGCGATGACCGCGGCCACCTCGTCGGTGGACCCGTGTCGGGAGGAAGAGGTAAGCAGGATCTTCATAGCGCCTAGTATTACGGAGACCACACCCGCTGTCTGGGAGCCGGTGCCCGACAAAGGTACCGAAGAGACACCGATAGCCATGGTGTGCGTCACACCATGGCTATCGGCAGACCTTGAGAGCGGTCAGCTGCGCAGCTCGGCCCCCAGGACCTTGGCGGCCCGCTTGACCACGCGTTTGCGCACGCCTGCGGTCTCCTCGGCGGTCAGCGTGCGATCGGGGGCGCGCAGCACCAGGGAGACGGCCAGTGACTTCTTGCCCTCGCCGAGCTGAGAGCCGCGGAAGACGTCGAAGAGGCGGACCTCCTCGGCCAGGTCCCCCGCCGCCTGCCTGACCAGGTCCTCGACCTGGGCGGCGGTGACGGTCTCGTCGACGACGAGGGCGATGTCCTCCTTGGCGGCGGGGAAGGTGGAGACGGCCTTGACCTGGAACGCTCCAATGTTGCGTGCGGCCTCCAGCAACGGGTCGAGGTCGATCTCGACGGCGCAGGCGCGCTCGGGCAGTCGAGCGCGCGCGCCACTCGCGGGTGGAGCTCACCGGCGTGGGCGACGAGCGTCCCGGGCTCGACCTCCTTGCTCCGGCGACGTCCGGGCAGGGCGGATCTCCGCGGTGCGACCGGGGTGCCAGGGGCGTGGGGCTGCTCGGGGGGCGGAGACCACGACCTCTACCCCGAGCGCGGCGGCCACCATGCGGACCACCTCGATAGCGTCAGCCCAGTCCCAGGGGCGGCCGGCCCCGAGGACCCCGGTGCGCTCGTGCTCACCGGCCATGACAGCGCCGACGTGAGTGGGCTGGGCGGGAATGCCGGCCCGGAGGGCAGCTTGCTCGGCGTCGGTGGGGCGCTGATCGGTTCCGGGGATCGGCGCGGGGACGGTGCCTGCCGGATGGGTGACCGACCCGACCTCGAAGACGGCCACGTCGGTCAGGCCGCGGGAGATGTTGCGCCGGGCGACCTCCACCAGGGAGTCCAGGACACTGGTGCGCAGGTAGGGGGCGTCCTCGGCCAGCGGGTTGGCCAGGCGGACCTTCTGGCGGCGGGGGTCGGCATCAGGGATCTCGAGCAGGTCGTGGACGTCACCGATGAAGGGGTAGGACAGGACCTGGGTGAGTCCGGCGTCGGCCAGGGCGCGCACGACGTCGCGGCGGGCCCTCTGGTCGGCGCTCAGCCCCGTTCCGGCGGGGGCCGTGGGCACGATGACCGGGATGGCGTCGTAGCCGTCGAGGCGGGCGATCTCCTCGACCAGATGGGCAGGGCCCGGTGAGGTCCGGCCGCCAGGTCGGCGGCGTGACGGTCAGAAGCTGGGTCCCGTCCTCGGCGGAGCCGCTGCGTTCCACGGTGCAGCCGATGGTGGTGAGAAGCTCGGTGACGCGGTCGATGCCGTAGGCGACGCCGGTGAGGCGCTCGGCAGCGTCCGGGCGCATGATGATGGGCTCAGGGGGCCTGGTGCGATTGACGTCGGTGGCCACGGGCTCGGCGGTGCCACCGCCGTACTCGACGAGCAGGTCGACGGCGCGCTGGGCGGCGATGGGCGCCAGCTCGGTGTCCACGCCGCGCTCGTTGCGCTTGGATGACTCGGTGGGCAGCTTGTGGCGCCGGGAGGAGCGGGCCACGGAGACCGGGTCGAAGTGGGCGGCCTCGATGAGGACGTCGCGGGTGTCGACGTCAACCTCGCTGAGGGCGCCGCCGAAGACTCCCGCCAGGACCAGCGCTCGCGAGCCCTCTCCCTCCGGGGAGTCGGAGATGACCAGGTCCTCGGGGTCGAGGGTGCGAGTGACGTCGTCGAGGAAGGTGAGACGCTCGCCCTCCTGAGCGCGTCGCACGACGATGGGGGCGGCGAGCTTGCCGGCGTCGAAGGCGTGCAGCGGCTGGCCCAGGTCGAGCATGACGTAGTTGGTGACGTCGACGGCCAGGGAGATGGGCCGCATGCCGGCGGCGGTGAGACGGTCCTGCATCCAGGTCGGAGACGGGGCGGACGGGTCGATGCCGCGCACGAGGCGGGCGACGTAGCGGTCGCAGCCGGGGCGCCCGTGGATGGGGCGGGGGTCCTCGGGGACAACGACGTCGAAGCCGCCGTCACCGGCGGGCGCCAACCCGTTGGGGTAGAGCCCCGTGTCGGTGGCGTCGGCGGGGTCGGTGAAACGGGTGCCGGTGGAGTGGGAGTACTCGCGGGCAACGCCGCGCATGGAGAAGCAGTAGCCGCGGTCCGGGGTCACGTTGATCTCCAGGACCTCCTCCCCCAGACCGAGGATGCCGATGGCATCGGTTCCGGGGGCGGGAGGCTCCTCGCCGTCATGGCCGTGCTCGGCCAGCCACTGCTCGAGCACGATGATGCCGGAGTGATCCTCGCCGATGCCCAGCTCGCGGGCGGAGCAGATCATGCCGTCGGAGACGTGGCCGTAGGTCTTGCGCGCTGCGATGCGGAAGTCGCCGGGCAGGACGGCGCCGGGCAGGCAGACTACAACGGAGTCACCGACGTCGAAGTTGTGGGCGCCGCAGACGATGCCGCGGCTGGGCAGCTCGGAGGGCTCCTTGCCGGTGCCGGGGGCGTCGTTGTGCTCGGGGCCGACGTCGACGCGGCAGTAGTTGATGACCTTGCCGTTGGTCTGCTCCTTGGCCTCACGGGTGAGGACCTTGCCGACAACGAGCGGGCCGGTGACGGCCGGGGGAACGATGCGCTCCTCCTCCAGCCCCACCCGGACGAGGTCGGCGGCGAGCTGCTCGGCGCTCAGACCGGCGGGGACGTCGACGTGCTCGCGCAGCCATTCGATGGGGACGTAGGGCATGTCAGTTTCCCTTTCCGGTGGTGCCGAACTGCTGGGAGAAGCGGATGTCGCCCTCGACGATGTCGTGCATGTCGGCGATTCCGTGGCGCAGCATGAGGGTGCGCTCCAGTCCCATGCCGAAGGCGAAGCCCGTGTAGACCTCGGGGTCGATGCCGCAGGCGGTGAGCACGTTGGGGTTGACCATGCCGCAGCCTCCCCACTCGATCCAGCCGGCGCCGCCCTTCTTGAAGGGGAACCACAGGTCCATCTCGGCGCTGGGCTCGGTGAAGGGGAAGAAGGAGGGGCGCAGGCGGGTGCGCGCCTCAGGGCCGAACATGGCCTTGGCGAAGTGGTCGAGGACGCCCTTGAGGTGCGCCATGGTCAGGCCCTTGTCCACGGCCAGGCCCTCGACCTGGTGGAAGACGGGGGTGTGGGTGGCGTCGAGCTCGTCGGAGCGGAAGACCTTACCGGGGCAGGCCACGTAGATCGGGGGCTGCTGATCGAGCATGACCCGGGCCTGGACCGGGGAGGTGTGGGTGCGCAGCACGAGGGTTGGCCGCCTGTCCCTCGGCGGCCCCCGACGCTGGCGCCGTCGACGTAGAAGGTGTCCTGCATCTGCCGCGCCGGGTGGTCGGCGTCGAAGTTGAGGGCGTCGAAGTCGAACCACTCGTGCTCGACCTCCGGGCCCTCGGCGATGGACCAGCCCATGGCGACGAACAGGTCGGTGACCTCGTCGACCAGGACGTCGAGGGGGTGGCGGGCACCCGTCACCGTGCGCGAGGTGGGGACTGTGACGTCGACGGCCTCGGTGCGCAGCATCTCCTCCTCGGCGGCGGCCTCGAGGGTCTCCTGCCTGACGGCCAGGGCCTTGTTGATGCGCCCGCGAGCGCTCCCCAGGAGCTTACCGGCAGTGGGCTTGTCCGCCTTGTCCAGGGTGCCGATGAGCCGGTTGGCCAGGGTCAGTGGTGAGGCGTCGCCGGTGTGGGCCAGGCGGGCCTCCTTGAGCTCGGCGAGGGTGCCGGCTGCGGCGAAGGCGGCCAGGGCCTCCTCGACGGCGGCGTTGATGCCGGCCTCGTCCAGGGGCGAGAGCGCGCCGGGAGCGTCAGTCATATACGGTGCCTTCCACCAGTCCGGGGTTTTCCGCCCTCAAGGGTAGTCTGCGCCGTCGCAAGGGCGTAAATCGTCTCGCCGCCGGGTGGCGAGATGCCGGCTCCCCAACCGATCCGGTTGTTGACGACGGGGCTTGACGGTGACGTTACGTCACCTGCTGAGATGGGTTCATGCACGTCAAGGAGCTCGCCCGGATCGCCGGCACCACGCCACGGGCGGTGCGCCACTACCATCACCTGGGTCTGCTGGAGATTCCGCCCACGGTGCGCGGTCGGCGCGAGTACGGCGTCGAGCACGTGGCCCGTCTGCTGCGGATCCGGTGGCTGGCCGACGGCGGCCTGTCACTGACCCAGGTATCCGAGATGCTCGCCTCGGACGCGATCGGCACCGACCAGGACTCCCGCCGCGAGGCGGTACTGCGCGACCTGCGGGCGACCCGGGGCACGATCGAGGCGCAGCGGCGCAGCCTGGCCGAGCAGGCCTCCCGTATCGACGAGCTCATCGCCCGCGTGGAGCGGGGCGAGGGCCTGTCCCCCGCTCCCAGCGCCCTGACACGTTTCTACGACGACATGGAGACCAGGATCACCCGGCTGGGCGGCAGCATGCGAGGGCTGCGGGCCGAGCGTCAGATGATGGTGGTGCTCGCCTCGCTGGGCATGGTGCCCGACAGCGCGATCCCCTTCATCGAGGGACTGGATGAGGCCGATCGGGAGCTGTCCGCCCAGCAGATCGCGGACTTCACCCGGCTCGCCACGCTGCCGGAGGACGAGGGGCGTGCTGAGGCCCACCGGCTCGCGCAGAACAGCTGGATACTGGCCAGCCGCCACAAGGAGCACACGCTGGCTGTTCTGGACGACCTTCCCTCGGGGGCACTGGGGCGCGCCATGTGGCGACTCACCCATGTACTGACCGCCTCCAGCTACCCCCACCCGGCGCAGCAGGCCTTCGTCGCTGAGCTCATGGAGCGCATGCTCGCCGACCCGGACTTCGCCGCAACCATCCGCCGCTCGGCGGGAGAGGAGCCAGTGCTGTGAGAGCCAAGGCAAGGAGTGCAACAAGCGCATCCGCAGCAACGTCCTGCACGGGTGGTGCGCAGCCCGCCGCCGACTCCCCTCCCGCCGCGGTCCATGACCTCGGAGCCGGGTCTGAACCGCCAGTACGCGTACATGGCCTGGTCAAGCGCTTCGGACGCTTCAGGGCACTCGACCACCTGGACCTGGAGGTGGAGGCGGGCAGTGTGCACGGCTTCCTCGGCCCCAACGGGGCGGGTAAGTCCACGACGATCCGAGTGCTGCTGGGGCTCTATCGGCCCGACGACGGAATCGTGAGCGTCCTGGGCCGCGAGCCGTGGCGGGAGGCCGCGGTCATCAACCGACAGGTCTCCTATGTTCCCGGGGACGTGGCGCTGTGGCCGAACCTGACCGGCGGACAGGTGCTCGATGCACTGGCCGGGCTGCGCGGGTCGCGCGACGCCGGACGGGAGGCTGAGCTCATTGAGCGCTTCGACCTGGATCCCAGCAAACGAGTGCGGACCTACTCCAAGGGCAACCGCCAGAAGGTGGCACTCGTGGCGGCCCTGGCTGCACCGACGCGTCTGCTCGTGCTCGATGAGCCCACCAGCGGCCTGGATCCGCTCATGGAGCGGGTGTTCACCGAGGAGATCGCCAGAGCCGCCGGCGAGGGCCGCACGGTTCTGCTCTCCAGCCACATCCTGGCCGAGGTCCAACGCCTGTGCAGCGCGGTGACGATCATCAAGGACGGCCGTGTCGTCGAGCACGGCGACCTGGGAACCCTGAGGCGTCTGTCCCGCACCCGCATCGAGGTGGGCGCTCCCGCCGATGCGCTCGGTGCGATCTGGAAGGCGCTGGAGACCATGGATCTCGACGTCGTCGAGGACAACGGGCACCTGAGCCTTGAGGTGCCTGCCGAGCAGGTTCCTGCGGTGCTGAGTCTGGCCGGTGAGCACCGGGTGCAGGAGGTCACCTGTGAGCCGGCCAGCCTGGAGGACCTGTTCCTGCGTCACTACGAGGAGGCCTGACGAGCATGAGCGCAGTGGCATCGGTGCCGGCCTCAACCGGCGGCGCAGAAGACCTCCGAACCGGTAGAAGCGGTGGGGAAGGTTCTTCCCCCCTGGCCGGCTGGGGCGTATACCTGCGGATCCTGCTCAGGCGTTTCCGGGTTCAGATCGTGGCCTGGGTCTTGCCACTGTGGCTGCTGGTCAGCATCACCGCGCCGAGCTATGAGAGCGTCTACCCCTCACTGGAGACCCGGACGGTACTTATCGAGCAGATGCGCAAGTCTCCCGGAACGCGACTGCTCTACGGTTACGTGCCCGCTCCCGGCCGGCTCGGCCAGCTCCTGCAGTGGGAGACCGGGACCTTCCTGCTGGTGTGCACCGCGCTCATGGCGATCCTGCTGACGTGCCGGGTGCTGCGGGGCGACGAGGATGAGGGGTTCGTCGAGGTCCTGCGCGCCACGGGCGTGGGCAGGATCGTTCCTTTTCTCGTGCCGATGGCCCTGGTGTGGGCGGTCGTCGGCGCCCTGTCTGTGGGCGTTGGGGGCATTCTGACCTGGCAGACCGGGAGTATCGAGGAGCTGACCGTCTCCGGCGCCTGGGCGCTGGCCGGGACGATGTGCGTGGCAGGTTGGGCGTTCTCGGCCGTTGCGGCGGTGGCCTCCCAGCTGGGACGTCAGGTCAGCCAGGCCCGGAGCCTGTCCATGCTCGTGCTCACGGCCGCCTTCAGCGTGCGGGTGGCGGCTGACGAGGTCACCGAGGGCAGCGGTTCGGACTGGTTGAGATGGCTTTCTCCTTTGGGTTGGCGAGACCTCGTGCGCCCGTACTCCAACGACCGGTTCATGGTGCTGGCGGCGTGCTGCGTCGTTGCCGTCGCACTCGTCATCGTTGCGGTGGCCCTGGCCTCGCGCCGCGAGTACCTGGATAGCTACCTGCCCGACCGCAGCTCGTCTCAACGCAGGTGGAGGATACGCGGCCACATGGATCTGCTCGGACGCCTGTCCTGGCGCGGTGTCCTCGGATGGGCTGCGGCGTCGGCGGGGCTCGCGTCGTTGTACGGCTCCGTGTCCGGCAGCGTGAACGACCTGATGGCTCCGGATTCTCCAACGGCCTCCTGGGTCAGCAAGATGGCCTCGGGGTCCCCGGTGGAGCAGTTCATATCGCTGATGACGGTGGTGACGGTGCTGCTCGTGGCCGTGGCGGCGGTGCGAAGGATGAACCGGTTGGCCTTCCTCGAGCGCGCGGGCCTGGCGGAGGTGGAGCTTGCCGCAGGGGTCGGCCGTCGTCGTGTGTTCCTCTTCCAGGTTCTCGGCGCACTGATCGAGTCGATCGTTCTGCTGCTCGTCTCAGGAACGGTGCTGGCGGCGACGACGGCGACTCAGCTCACGGACGAGCATGCCGTGGCACGGTCCTTCGTGTTCACGATGAGCCAGCTGCCGGGCATGGTGGCGGCCGTCGGGATCGCGGCGGCGCTGGTGGGACTGGCACCACGGTTGGTCGGCCTGTCCTGGGGCGCAGTCGTCTGGAGTGCCTTCGCCCAGTTCTTCGGCGGGCTCGTGGAGCTCAAGGACTGGGCGAAGGACCTCAGCGTGCTCGGGCACCATCTCGACGTCGTCGGCTCGCCCGACTGGAAGCCCCTGGCCGTCCAGACCGTGGTCGGCCTCGCCGGTATCGCGATCGGCCTGACCGCCTATACTCGCCGTGACCTGTCCTCCTGACGCGACTTGCTGTTCCTGCAGTCTTTTAGAGCCGACACACATGACCACCAAGGGCATCATGAAGAAAAGAAGCGCCTTCATCAGACAGTGGGACAAACATGAATCAGGCGTCATTACTTTCCCCTCCGGCGCACAAATAAGAGGGCGACCCATTCGCTACTACAAAACAAGCGAGAACTTACCGGACCGCATTCTTATCTTGTCAAGTTTTCATCCACGTCATCCACCTGAGACGGAAGTTCACTGGATCAAGTGGCCAGACTTCTGCCTCCCGGTCAACAAACTCGAAGCGCACCACGCATTGGAACTAACCCTCAAGAGAGCAGCACATTCCCGAGTCGACATAGCATGCCGAGGGGGTGTGGGACGAACAGGTACCGCACTAGCCTGCATTGCAATACTTGATGGGATGGACCCAGCCAGCGCACTGAAGTTCATCCGCGACACATACCACCCACGGGCAGCAGAGACGCCCTGGCAACGATGGTACATCTCAAATTTTGCACCCACCATCCCCCAACCATAAGAGCAGTAAACGACATGATCGCGAAAATCAGCACATGAGCGATGCTCGACAGGCACACATAGTCGGGGCTCATCGCCCAACCTGCAGGCAGACCAAGAGCCCATCACTCCGGGCGGTTTATTCATAGGATTTACGGCCGGATCTCCCCTATCTCCTATAGCGTGTGAGCAGCTCGGTGTCCACCCAGCGGACATGACCGACTCCGCAGCCGACATGACCGACGGACGCCCTTGGAATCCTGCGGTTCCCACCCGGATCCCGACGACTCCGCAGCGCCCATGTCCGCTACATGCATACCGTCGCCGTTCCTCTCCACCATTGACAACCATGACGACAACCCCCGTGAATAAGCCTCCGGAAACGCCACGCCCACCACAAGCCAGGCGCGGCATCCACTGCCTCAACACCCTTACAGCAGATAAGTCGCACCGGCCAGGTGGAGGACGGCAGAGGCAAGGGGGAACACCACCATCCCCAGCATGCGGTGCGCTGCGCCGATAACGGCGTCTCCGAGCTGAGCGGCCGCCGCTGCAGCCAGGACGAGCAAGGTCAGCGACTCGGCAGGAGCCAACCAGACAACGGCAGCGACCAGCAGTCCGAGCGGGACGCTCCGGGCCGCGTACATCGCCGGATAGAAACGCCTTCCAGGCTCGCCGCACCCGGAAGGGGCTGGCGTCTGCGGACGGATCACCGCGACGACACCGAACCCCGCTGAGATGATTCCCAGAGACGAATTCAGCAGCGAGAGCCACCATGGCATGAGGACCACTCCCTCATATCATTCAGAACTGAATCATTCCACAGTGTACCGTTGACGTCATGAGAAGAGAAGACGGTCACGCGATCCTGTCCTCGACGTGCTTCCAGCTCGGCATCACAGGAGCCCAGATCACCCGATCGTTCTCACTGCTCATCCAGCACACCGGCCTCACCCACAAGCAGGTGGGACTGCTCGCCGTCGTCGACACCGGCCAAGCAAGTTCTCAACGAGAGATCGCCGCGCGGCTCGGTGTCGCCCCGAGCCTGGTGGTGTCACTGGTCGACCAGCTCGCCAGCATCGGTGCTGTGCGCAGGACGCGCAGTCGGACCGACCGTCGGGTACAGGTCATCGAGATCACCGACGACGGACGCCAGCTACTGCGGCTCGCCACCGATGCCGCCAAGAAACTCGACACCGACCTGCGCAAGCACCTCTCCCACGCCGACCTCCAGGCCCTGGACAGGCTCCTGCCCGCCCTCCTTCAAGCTTCTTCGGTTGCGGCCGACAACAGGGCGTAGCAGCCGGCCTCACCGGCGTCACTGCACCAGGACGACGCGCTTTCCCGCCGCCGACAGGCTCTCGGCGTCGCGGTGAGCATCCACGACCCGGTCAAGCGGATAGGTCGCGGCGATCAGTGGCTTGAGCTCCCCGGAGTCCACCCGCGCAGCGAGCCACATCAGGTCCTTCACGCTCGGTTTTCCTGACACCATACGGATCATCGGCCCCGGCGAGAACATGGACTTGACGATGTCCCAGAAGGCTCCGGGGGCAATGGCCACCATGCGCCCTCCGGGCTTGAGCAGCCTTCGGTAGGCGAGCGCGTCGACCCCCGCAGTGTCGACGACGACGTCGTAGTTCCCGGGAACGTCCGACGGCTTCAGATCGTGGTAGTCAAAGACCCTCTGCGCTCCAGCGCTGACCGCCACATCGCTACGGACACCGACGACGGCATCCACTTCTCCGCCCATGATGCGGGCTACCTGAACCACCGTGGAACCAACGCCCCCGTTTCCCCCACTACCAGCACTCGATTCCCTCGACAGAGCTCGAGGGGGCGGAGCGCCTGCACGGCCGTCAAGCCCGCGAGAGGCAGAGCCGCGGTCTCCGTGAGCGGGACCCCATCAGGAGTAGGGGCGAGGCAGTCGGACCGGACTCGCACGTACTGCGCTCCAGCAGCCGTGCGGCCGGGAGGCCTCATCCCCAGGTAGCCCCAGACTCGGCTCCCCGGCACCGGTCTCCCGACCTGATCCCCGACCGCGTGCACGAGCCCGGCGAAATCCACGCCCGTACCTTTCGGGAACCCCATCCCGTCGAGCAGGCGCATCTTCCCCCTCCTGGTCAGAAGGTCGACGGTGTTGACGCTGAAGGCGGCAACCTCGACAACGACCTCCTTGGGGCCGGGGCTCGGGATCTCTGCCGACCCCACCTCGAGTACCTCCGGAGCACCATAGGGAGCGGAACTGCACCGCCCGCATCGCGTTCTGTGCGACCATGACGCCCTCCTCTTCCTGTTGCGCTACGCTACGTAGCGTAGCGCAACAGGAAGAGGATCACCATAGGCAGATCCTCCCCCAGGGCTCAGCCTCTCGAGCGGCTCCCAGAAGCGTCAGCAGGACCTCCGAAAGCTCTTCTCGGAGCAGGTCGGGTCGCACCCGACCGAGAAGGTGGACATGCACGTACGGCACACCGAGCAGCGCCGCATACAGCCCGTCGACGTCGGCACCCGCCCGCACCTCCCCTCGGGAGATCGCGCGATCAACCATGGCCTCGATGTCTGCGCGCACGGCGGCGACGACACTCTGCTGCAGCCTTGCAGTCAGGTCGGGATCACCGGCCATGTCGGCCAGCAGTCCTGGAAGCGTGCTCTTACCGGGTTCGGCGGCGATGAGGTCGACCACCCGTCCGGCGAGGGCCTCGATGTCTCCGGTCAGAGAGCCGGAGTCGGCGAGCCCTTCTTCATCACGGCGGTGAATGACCAGATCGAACACCATTTCCGCCTTCGACTGCCAGCGCCGGTAGATCGTTGTCTTGGCAACCCCCGACTGCCTGGATACGCCCTCGATCGTCAGCGCCTGGTACCCGTGGGCTCCCAGCTGCTCACGCACGGCCTCGGAAAGCCTGGCGTCGGTGTGGGCTCGACGCCGCGAGACGGAACCGCCCTGCTGCTCGGCGTTGGACATGGAGCGCCTCCTTCATCTCACGAGGGGGATACGGCCCCCTGCCTCAACGTTAGGGCATCGGGCCCCGTCAGCCCGGTACTGCGCAAGCATGAGGCCCAGGTAGTCGATGAGGTCCTGGCGCAGGCGCTTGGGGGTGATGACGCAGGCATCCGGACCGAGCCGGAGCAGAATCGTCATGGCGTGCAGGTGGTCCATGAACTCCAGCTGGAGACAGGTCCATCCGTCATCGCCAGGAGGGTCATCATCCGTATCGGTCGTCGTTGCGCGCAACGTCCACTCCTGCACGTCACTCCAGCGCTCATCCCGCACCCAGGCGGTGGCTGTGATGGCCTCGAACCTTTCGAGAAACTCCTCACGCTGTTTGTGCCACGCAGCGGTCATGTCGAAGCCGGAGTCATCGTGACACTCCTCGGTGAGTACCTCAGCCTCCTCGATACGGGACAGCCTGGTGAAGCGGATGTCGCCGTCGTGCGAGGCGCACAGGTACCAGCTGCGACCGGCGGCAACTATTCCGTGCGGATCAACGACCTCCTGCGCCGTCGTCCTCGACTTGTCGCGGAAGACCATACGCAGCCGATGGCGCGTCAAGACCGCTTCCTGAACGGTGTGGAAGACGGCATCGGCCCGCTCGCTCTCGGGAAGGGGGAAGCCACCCTTGAGGATCAACCACGACGCGCGAGGCAATGCCCATGGATCGGCTTCGATGGCTGTCGGGTACGGCGGCGAGCAGCTTGCGAGATGCGGAGGCAAGGGCGTCGCCAAGGCCCAGTGGCGCAGCACCCCAACTGGTGAGACCGGCGAAGAGGGCGCGGCTCTCCTCACGGTTCAGGCCCGTCACGTCCAGGCGGAAGCCGGGGTCGATTCTCACTCCCCCGCAAGGCCCTCGCTCACACCACACCGGTACTACCGCAGCGGACAGCGCCTCGACGTCCCGCAGCACGGTGCGCCGTGAGACCTCCAGTCTCTGCGCCAGCTCGGGGGCGGGCATCCCGCCGTGCGCACGGAGCAACCAGAGCAGGGACAGCAGGCGGTCAGCACGCATGTTCTCATCTTCGCACCTACATGACAGAAGGTGTCATCAATCGTTTCTAGCCTCCTGCCGTCAACGCACGACAGCAGCAGAGAAAGGGAGCATCATGCGTACCGAACCAGTCTTCACCCCTAACAGCGTCATCCTCTACGTCTCCGACGTCGAGGCGAGCACCAGCTTTTACCGTAAGATTCTGGGCTCCGATCCGGTCGAGACCTATCCGGGCTTCAGCGTTTTCTCTCTGTCCGACGGCATGACACTCGGGCTGCAGGCGGCCGATGAGATTGAACCCGCTGCTGAGCCATATGTGGGCGGGGCTGAGCTGAGTCTGAGCAACGTCGAGCATGCCGACGTCGATCGTCTTCACGCGCAGTGGGAGATGCTGGGCATTCCGATGGTTCTGGAGCCGACCGTCCTCGAGTTCGGCTACACCTTTGTGGCGACCGACCCCGATGGGCACCGCCTGCGCGTGTGCGCCACCGATACCTCGAACTTCGTCTGACTCGAGGCCGTCGGAGCCCCGCCCGTCACCGGGTACGGGCCTCGATGCGCCTCGCCAGTGCCCCCAGGGCCCAGTTCACGATGACGTAGGCGACGGCGATGATGACGTAGGTCTGGAAGAAGACGGACAGGCGGGCGTCTATCTTCGCCTGACCGATCATCGTGGAGCCGCGGTACATGAGCTCGGGGTAGGCGAGCACGTAGGCGAGCGTTGTGCCCTTGATGATGGTCACCATCTGCGTGACGAGGGTCGGGAGCATGAGGCGCAGTACCTGCGGCGCCAGGATAAGACGCATCGTGAGAGATCTGCTCATTCCCAGCGCCAGTGCGGCCTCCGTCTGGCCTCGGTCCAGGGCCCGGACGCCTGAGCGGAAGACCTCCGCCGTCGTCGCCGAGGTGCACATGACGATGGGCAGGGCCAGCTTCCAGAAGTCCGAGACGTCCACGAAACGCGGAACCACCAGCAGGAAGAAGTAGACGAGCAGCAGCATCGGCACCGCTCGCATGGCATCGATCCACAAGCCGATCAGCCACCTCACGGGCCGGTTGTCCAGCAGGCGGAGCCATCCCAGGACGATTCCCAGAGGGAAGGTGAGGACGGCTGCGACAGCCCCGAGGGACAGGGTGTTGCCGGCGGCCTCCAGAAGCTGACTGACCACTGAGCGCCCCAGGAAGTATCGCCACTCGGGATAGTCGAGCTGGCCCGCGAGGTCCAGTCGGTAGAGGACCGCGCCCAGCAGCGCCACGATCCCAAGAACCGCGACGACTGATCCGATGGCGATCATGATGCGCCCCCGCGGACCCGGCTCATCGAAGAGCAGCGCCGCGTCCGTCACCCCGGAGTCTCTGCCACGTTGTCTGGCAGGACGAGGGTCTGTCATGGGCATGATGTCAGAACTCATGCGCGCTCCTCCGTCCCCATGAACTCGAGCCGCCTCTCAAGAAGTCCACCGAGCCTCGTGGCGGCGAAGGCGATTGCCAGGTAGGTCAGGCCGGAAGTGAGGAAGGTGATGACCCCGGCCGCTCGCTCCTGGTTGATCTGCTGTGTAACGGCCGTCAGCTCGACGACGCCGACCGCCGCAGCGAGCGAGGAGCCGATGAGGCAGGCGATGAAGATGTTGACCAGTGGCTGGATCGTGCGTGCCAGGGACTGTGGCAGGACGATGCCACGGATGATGAGCCAGAAGGGCATTCCCAGTGCGCGCGCGGCCTCGATCTGTCCCTTCGGCACCGAGTTGATCCCGCTGCGCACCGTCTCGCACACGAATCCGGACGAGGAGAAGACCAGGGCGACGATCACCGACCAGAACAGTGGAATGCGGATGCCGACGTTGGGAAGCGCCAGGCCGATCAGCACCATGAGGCACAGGTTGGGGATGTTGCAGGCCACCGTCACCCACGCCGTCGCCAGTGCTCTGAGAGGAGGGATGGGGCCGACCCGGAAGATGGCCATGAGCGAGCCCAGGACCAGTCCGCCTGCGTAGGACAGCACAGAGATCACCAGCGTGATGAGCAGGCCGGAGCCGATATCAGCGAGATTGTCGGTTATGGCACTCACGGTCGCCTCCTTGAAGGATCCGGTTCGTCAATCATGACGTGAACGCTGCGGGCTGCCGCGTCGTCGGCCCTGCGGAGGAACCGTTCGGGCCGACGACGCAACGAGCCTGACTGGTCAACGAGCCCCGTTCAGGACTCCTGCGGGGCCTCGTCACCGCCCGACTCAGGTGCCGGCTCGGAGCCGCCCTCGGGAGCGGGAGTCTGCTCCCCGCTACCCGCACCGTCGGCGCCGGCGGTCGACGACCCGGGAACCGAGCCGATGGCCGGCGGCTGGGGCGCGTCGCCACCGAGCGACTTGCCGATCGTCGCCTCCCAGATGGTCTTCCAGGTGCCGTCAGACTCGATCGTCTGCAGGAAGGTGTTGACGAAGGCCTGAGCCCCGGAGTCCTTGGGGAGTCCGATGCCGTAGGGGTCCTCGGCGAAGGTGTCGCCGACGATCTTGACCTTGTCATTGGACAGGACCTCGCTCTTGAGCAGGGACTGGTCCACGACGTAGGCCTTGACCTGACCGCTCTCAACGGCGGCGACGCACTTGGCCTGGGTGTCGAAGGGTTTGGCCGTCGCGTTGGGGGCGTACTTCTTCAGGGCGGAGGCCGATGAGGAGTTGGACTGGACCGCGACGTCCCCGGTCAGGCTGTCGACGCCCGTGATGTCCTTGTTGTCGGCCTTGACCAGGATGGCCTGGCTGGAGGCGTAGTACGGGCCGGCGAAGTCGATCTTCTCGGCTCGCTCCTGGGTGATCGTGTACGTGGCCACGACGGCGTTGACCGTGCCGTTGACCAGGACGGTCTCACGCGTGTCGGAGGTGACCTGCTTGATCTCCAACAGGGAGCGGGCATCGTCACCGCCGATGATGTAGCGGGCCAGGGCCTGAGCGATGGCCGCGTCGAAGCCGGAGATCTTCTTCGTCTTGGAGTCCTCCCAGGAGAATACCTCGGAGGTCTTGGTCCCACCGGTGACGAGCTTGCCCGCCTTCTTGACGGCGGCGGCCCAGCTGGAGGCTGCTACGACGTCATCGGCGGCCACCGGCCCGGAGTTGATGGCCTTGTCGTACATGGCGTCGGAGGCCGACGCCGAGGCCACGGCCTTGCCGTCTGCGCCCGTGTCGGCGCAGGCCGCCAGCACGCCGGCCAGGGAGACGGCACCGGTGGTGATTAGAAGGCTGCGACGGGAGAAGGTGGTCATGGTGTTCCTTTCGTTCGGACGGGGACGGAACCGTCCCAGGCTCAGGGCCTGCTGTGGCACCACACCCGGGAGAAGGTGCGGTTCGGTGCTCAGTGGCTGAGCACCTTGGACAGGAAGTCGCGGGCGCGCTCGGTGCGCGGTGAGGAGAAGAACTCGGCGGGGTTGCCGGACTCGACGATCTGGCCGCCATCCATGAAGACGACGCGGTCGGCGGCGGAGCGGGCGAAGCCCATTTCGTGGGTGACGACGAGCATGGTCATCCCGGAGCTCGCCAGATCCTTGATGACGTCGAGAACCTCGTTGATCATCTCCGGGTCCAGGGCGCTGGTGGGCTCGTCGAAGAGCATGACCTTGGGATCCATGGCCAGGGCGCGAGCGATGGCGACCCGCTGCTGCTGTCCTCCGGAGAGCTGCGAGGGTCGCTTGCCGGCCTGATCCTCAAGCCCGACGCGGGCCAGCAGCTCACGGGCGCGGGCCTCGGCCCGCTCTCGAGGGATGCCGCGCACCTTGACGGGTGCCAGGGTGATGTTGTCCAGCACGGTTCGGTGCGGGAAGAGGTTGAAGGACTGGAAGACCATCCCCACCTCGGCGCGCAGCTGCGCAAGCGCCTTGCCCTCCTGGGGCAGCGGGATACCGTCGATCTCGATCTCGCCCTCCTGGATCGGTTCCAGACGGTTGACGGTGCGGCACAGGGTCGATTTGCCCGAGCCGGAGGCTCCGATGACGGCCACCACCTCACCGCGGTGGATAGTGAGCGAGACGTCGTCGAGCGCCTTGAAACGTCCGTAGTACTTGGTGACGTGACTGACACGCACCAGGACATCGTCCTCGACGTCGCGCTGGGGGCCTGCCGCGTGGTCTTCGGCTGACTGATCAGGAGAGGGTGCGGATGCGGTCACGAGTACCTCGTCTCAACGTGGATATGGGAGCGATATCTGTCTCATCGACAGCAACACATCCACATGCGCACCGCATTCCTCCTCGCTCGTGACGGCTCGGCTCTTGAGAAGACCTGTCCAAGAGTCCCTGCTCACCTCGAGACGCCGGATCGCTCACGGACAGAATCGCTCGCGGGTCACAGGTTGCCGTAGTTCCGGCCTTTCGTCAGGGAGACTAGCACCGCCTGTGACCGAAAGGTCAACTGAGTCTCAGAAAAACGTCCCTGTGGGATCATGGTCACACGCCGTACAGAGTGCCTAACTGCGCAAGTCGACCGTCCGGTCGTAGTCTCATCCGCATGAGCCCCGCGAATACAGCCGATCCGCGCCGCCGACTCCAGCCAGAGCAGCGCCGGGAGGAGCTAGTGAGAGTCGGTGTCCAGCTGTTCGCGGAAGGAACCCTCGACCGCACTCACGTCAACGAGATCATCAAGCGGGCCGGCGTATCGCGAACGCTCTTCTATCACTACTTCCCCTCCAAGACCGCCTTCGCCCGAGCCATCGTGGAGCACGAGATCCTTCACCTTCACGGTCTGGTGGAGCAGCAGATCGAGCCGACACTGAAAGGGGCGATCTCCACCTTTGCAGGCTATGTGAGGGCCCGGCCCGACAGCTTCCGGGCCCTGCACACAGGAGGCCTTGACCAGGACCCGGAGATCGCGGCCGCACTGGCCACGAGCTTCGAGCGCTACGAGCGCCTCGTCCTCATGTTCCTGGGAGTCGCGGAGCCCGACGAGCGCGCTATGTTCGCGGCCGAGGTGTGGATCAGCACAATGATCGCCCTGTGCCTGGCCTGGCTGGATCATCCCGAGATCAGCCAGGAGACCATCACGAACATGTCCACCCAGGCACTGGAGAGCCTGGTGTCCCAGGCGCAGCAGGGCAGTGAGGAGATGCCGCCTCAGGACCCGGCGTCAGTCCCCTCTCTCGGTCACGTCATCGCCCAGGAAGCGAGCAATGCGATCAGTCGGGCGGCCGCTGAGGACGACTGCTGAGAGGCGGCCGGGGCCGGCTCTCAGCCCAGCTCGCCCATTCCTATCCACCTTATCCACCTCGCGTATATTTTTTCCGGCATTCCAACCTCAACGTAAGAATGGCATTCGTGTAAGATTAAACGTGGTAACCTCTCCTCCAGTTGCACACGGTGTGCAATAAGAGGATTGTCGAGGACTACCCCACACACAGGGCCGCCTCGCTCCTAGAAGGGGAGTTGATCATGCCTGAAGGCGCCACTGGACGCGCGGTGGCCGTGCGCAAAAATACGTCCCGAGTTCTCTTCGCGCCGGAGACGTTCAACTTTGCCGAGGTGACTCGCGCCATTGAGGTGGCCCGGCGCATGCCCTCGGACGTGGAGTGCGTGTTTGCGGGCTTCTCGCGGCGCAACTCGGAGTACATCAAGGCCGCGGGCTTCGAGTTCCGTCTCCTGACACCGTACCTGAGCGACGAGGAGGGCCGGCAGGCGCTGGCCTTTGACCAGGGACGCAGCCTGCGCCACCCCTTCACGGCCCAGATGCTCGCCCAGCGGGTCACGAGCGAAAGGGTGCTGCTGCGCTGCCTACGCCCGGACGCCGTCGTCATCGGAGTAACTCCCAGCCAGTTTATTTCGGCGCGGGCTGAGTGCGTGCCACTGGTTTTCGTACGGCCCTTCGCCTACTCGTTGGCGCACCTGGAGGCTGCGCGCAAGGTGGGCGCCACCGGCTTCCTGCCGCGCACGACCCCTGAGGAGTGCCTGGTCGACGACGCGGCCGCCCACCTGCTCCACATTGCCGGAACCCGGGCGCCTCTGTCGCGCGCCTTCCACCAGGTGGCCGAAGCCAACGGCGTCTCGCTGCCCCAAGGGCTGTTCGCCGGGCTGACCGCTGACCTGAACCTCATCGCCAGCGCTCCGCACCTGCTGCCCCGGTGGCTGGAGATGCCCGAGGGCCACCGGGTGGTGGGACCGGTGTACGCCCATCTGCCCGGAGAGGTTCCCGAGATCGTCGCCGACCTGGCCTCCGGCCCGAAGCCACTGGTGTACTTCGCAGTGGGCTCGTCGGGGAACCGCGACCTCGTCCTCGACGTGCTCCGGGGCCTGGGACGTGCCGACTGCCAGGTGCTGGCACCGGTGCGTTCCCACATCAAGGACGAGGACCTGGACACGCTGCCCCTCAATGTTCACGTCACGGACTGGATCCCGGCGCACCAGCTGGGGAACGCCGTGGACCTGGCGATCACGCACGGTGGCGAGGGCACGGTGCAGAACAGCTGCGCGCAGGGATGGCCTTTCATCGGGATCCCGTTGCAGTTCGAGCAGCGCTTCAACGTCCAGCGCTGTGTGACCTTCGGCTCAGCCCGGCTCGTGTCCCAGAAGGAGGCGCGCAAGGCCGACTGGGCCGCGCTGGTTCGTGAGACGCTGGCCGACGACCTCATGCGCTCGCACGCCCGGCGCATGGCCGATCTCATGAAGGGGCTGGACGGTCCGGGCCAAGCGGCCGAGGCGATCTGCAAGCTGCTCTGAAGGCCGGTACGCGCCGGAGCACCGTGCCTCAGGCCTGCGCTCGGGCGCTGGCGTAGAGGCACACGGCTGCCGCGGCCGCGACGTTGAGAGACTCCGCCTTGCCGTAGATCGGAATGGAGACGACGGCGTCGGCGCGGCTCAGCGCCTCGGAGGGAAGTCCGTGGGCCTCGTTGCCGAGCAGCCAGGCGCTGGGTGCCTCCCAGGAGAGACTCGGCATCGAAGAGGTCGAAGTCCCCGCGTCCGTCGGCCGCCAGCACGGTGAGTCCGGCCTCGTGGAGAGCGGCGACGGCGTCGTCGAGGGCCACCCCGGTGACGACGGGCAGGTGGAAGAGGCTTCCGGCCGTGGAGCGCACGACCTTCGGGGCGGTGGGGTCCACGCTGCCCCGCACAAGGACGACAGCGTCGGCTCCAGCGGCGTCGGCGGCTCGGATGATGGTGCCGGCGTTTCCGGGGTCCTGGGCCTGAGTGAGAACAGCAACGATCCTGGCCCCCTCCAGCGCCGCTGCCAGCGCCTCGGAGCCGGTGGCCTCCTCAGTGGCGACGACGGCGAGGACACCCTGGGCGTCGGCGCTCATGGCGTCCATGACCTGTTCACTGGTGACGTGGACGTAAAGCTCCGCAGCGACCGTCTCCTCCCAGATATCAGCATGGCGCTCGACAGCGGATTCGGTGAGGTAGACGTCAAGGACACGGTCGGAGGCGTGGCGGACCGCCTCACGTACGCCCTGGGGGCCTTCGACAAGGAAGCGGCGGTGCTTGTTCCTGACGTTGCGGCGGGACAGGCCGGCCACGCGTGAGACGCGGGCCGAGCCCAGGTTGGTCAGCACCTCGTGGCCGGCGGCCGGCCCCTCACTGACGGTGCGGCGCCGCGGCCCGCGAGCAGCAGACCTCTCGGCAACGTCGTCGAGGATCTCGTCAGCGTCTGGCAAGGAGTGAGGACTCATGCGAGCAGCCTACGTGAGTGACGGGTGAGAACGTCGAATCCTCACCACAGACCTGTTCAGAGGTCAGTGGTGAGGATTCGACGATCATGCATCAGCCGCGAAGCGAGATTCCGCCTCGCTGGCGCATGTCAGGCCTTGGGGGCGTTGACGTCCTTGGGGAGGGCCTTGCGGGCGACCTCCACGAGGGCCCTGAAGCCCTCGGGCTCATTGACGGCCAGCTCCGCGAGCATGCGGCGGTCGATCTCCACGCCGGCCAGGCCAAGCCCCTGGATGAAGCGGTTGTAGGTCAGGCCCTCGGCGCGGGCGGCGGCGTTGATGCGCTGGATCCACAGGCGACGGAAGTCGCCCTTGCGGGCGCGACGGTCGCGGAACGCGTAGACGCCGGAGTGAGTGACCTGCTCCTTGGCCTTGCGGTAGAGGCGCGAGCGCTGACCGCGGTAACCCGAGGCCTTCTCGAGAACGGAACGACGCTTCTTCTGGGCGTTAACAGCCCGCTTCACACGTGCCATGGTGAGACTCCTTGGTGGGTTGGGCGGTCAGCGACCGAGCAGCTTCTTGACCTGGCGGACGTCGGCCGGGGCGACCGGCTGGTCCTGGGACAGCTTGCGCTTGCGGCGGGAGGACTTGACCTCCAGCAGGTGGCGCTTGTTGGCCTGCTCGCGCATGAGCTTGCCGCTGCCGGTGACCCGGAAGCGCTTCTTGGCACCGGAGTGCGTCTTGTTCTTCGGCATGAGTAATTTCCTCTTCTCGGTCCCTGGCGGACGGTTAGTCGCCGGGACTGCGGACCCCGCTCACGGTGGCGAGGGGTGGGTCGTTGGGTGTCAGGTGAGTGTCGGGAGCACCGTTGGGCGCTCTCAGGCGTTCTCGCCGACAGGCTCCTCGCTTGAGGCCTTGGCGCCCTTGGGTGCCCGGCCCGCGTGCTTCTCGGCACGACGGGCGGCACGGGCCTCCTCGCGGCGACGGCGCTGATCGGACTTGACCTCGGCCTTCTTGCGGACCGGGGGCCAGGACCATGACCATGTTGCGGCCGTCCTGGCGGGGGTGGGACTCAATGGTGCCCAGCTCGGCCATCTCCTCGGCCAGGCCCTGGAGAAGCCTGATCCCGAGCTCAGGCCGGGACTGCTCACGGCCACGGAAGCGGACGATGCACTTGACCTTGTCCCCGCCCTTGAGGAATCGCTCGACGTGACCGCGCTTGGTGGCGTAGTCGTGCTCATCGATCTTGGGGCGGAACTGGATCTCCTTGAGCTGGGTGTTTGCCTGGTTGCGTCGCGCGTCGCGCGCCTTCATGGCCGACTCGTACTTGAACTTGCCGTAGTCCATGAGCTTGCACACCGGAGGGCGAGCGTCGGGGGCCACCTCGACAAGGTCGAGATCGGCCTCCTCAGCCAGACGCAGGGCGTCCTCCACGCGGACGACGCCGACCTGCTCGCCGCTGGGGCCGACGAGACGCACTTCGGGAACGCGGATCCGTTCGTTGATACGGGGCTCGCTGATGTCGGTTCCTCACTCTGAGTCACGGATGGTTGCGGAACGAGGAGAGGCCCCCGTCCCTGCCACGCAGGTCGGAGGCCTCGAATCGAGCACGGATGCCGCTCGGCCGTGGCCGAGAGGTGACCGTGAAAGGGCCCAGTGCCCTTGCGTGAACCCGATTCCCGTGAAGGAACCTAGGTGGGATCGCTCCGCTTTGCGCACCGGGGCGAACCCCGGTTGGTCAGTGTGGAATGCTACCAGTACGTCGGTGCGATTCCCAGGCGCCTCCCACACTACCGACGTGAGTCCTCCCACGTATGAGGCGGATCGGGGCGTTAGGAGGCCCATCGATTGGTCCGGATCCCCCACAGGACGACGACGGCGGTGGCAGCGGCCTCGATCCAGAGCACCGTCGTCGTCGGCACGATGATGGAGCAGGCGACGAGTGCCGTCGCCGACGCCCCGACGAGCGCCGCGTCAGGACCCGCCGTGAGCATCTGCACCAGCCCCGGGGGCAGGGACCCCATGGGCGAGGTGACGAGTCCGGCGGCGAAGTCGGGCATCGTCCGGTACCCGGAACGCAGCGCCACCCCGGCCCAAGCCCAGCCGCTCACAAGAGCCAGGGCGGCCACGATCCCGAGGTCCTTCCACGCCGCCGCGGTACCGAGGGCCACCATGGCGGGCACCAGGCTCAGCACGGACCACGCGCCCATGAGGACTGCCGGCACAAGCAGGTGCCCCGTCCGGACCGTCGAGGGCGGCGCCGGCCAGAGGCGTCGGGAACACCGTCGAACCAGGCCTGTCGGGCGGGCTCGGCAACGGCCAGGGTCGCGATCCAGCCGCCGGTCAGGTAGGTGAACGCGCGCAGCGGACCACTCACGGACTCGGACAGGAAGGGCAGAACCGCGACGGCCAGGCCGGCCCCCAGCTGAAGCAGGCGCCGGGGCTGACGACGCAGCAGCATCCAGTCCGCCTGAGCCACGCACACCACGACCCCTGACAGGCCGGGGCATCCGGCTGGCGAACCGGGCCCATCGAAGCGGGGCGGGGCAGCCGGGTCGGGAGGGTGGCGGCGAGAGCAGGCGCCCCATGGCCCTAGTGTCGAGGGAGAGCAGGGAGACATGGGCGCCGAAGGATCGGGCGACAACGTCGAGAAGCGCGGCGTCATGCAGCTGTCCCAGACTGAGCCGTACCCGTCTCCACCGCAGCACGCTGACAGTGCCCAGCACCCCGGCCAGGGCCGTGACCGCGGCATGCGCGAGCACAGAGCGTGGGAAGGGGAGGACGGCGCCGGTCACGCAGATGGCTGCCCCGGTCAGGATCAGCGTCCCCCGTAGGCGGGATACGCCGGCGCTCCTGATCTGCGCCGTGATGAGCCCGGAGAGCACCAGGCAGAGCACCGCCGCGAGCAGGGCCGGCCACACGGCTGTAGACACCCACCCACCGCCGGCCAGGAGCGCCGGCAGCACGCCCGTCATAGCCCCGATGGCGGCCGCGATGAAATACTCGGTTCGGGCCACCGGCACCAGGAGGCCGCCTCGGTCCCCGGGCATCGGCAGCCACCAGGCCGCCTCATGGGGGCGCAGGAAGAGCGGTCCGAGTCGGTGGAGCGGCCCGAGGCCGAGCGCGAGGAGCAGCAGCATGAGGGCCAGCAGCAGCCAGCCCGGGTCCAGATCGAGCGATCCCGGCAGACCGGTGCCCTCGCTCGGCGCGGAGGAACGAGTGATGACCAGCCGACGCAGGTAGGGGGCCAGGATCATCCCGACGACGGCTGTCGTCAGGAGCCCTAGAGTAGATGTCTCCGACGAGCGCCCACACGCCGCGACGATGCCGTCGGGTGCGCCTGGCGGTCCACCTCCTCAGGTCGGCGCCGTCGGGAAAGGGCCCCGTCTCCGGCTCGGTCGAGGCGGCTTGCGTCCCCGAGGAGGCCCGGAGCGTCACTGGAGACCCTCCTCGATGGCGCGGACCCCGTCGTCCACACTCAGCATCCGGGTGTCGCGACCGACGAGGAGCACATGGGTGGCTGCCTCCTCCACGATCTCGGGGTCGTGAGAGACCATGAGCACTCCCCCACCGGACTCGCGCTCCTCGACGAGGCGATCCGCCAGGAGCAGCCGGGTCACCCGGTCCAGGCGCTGCTCAGGCTCGTCGAGGACCAAGACTCTGCGCGGGCGGACCAGGACCGATGCCAGCGCCAGCCGACGCCGCTGGCCCGAGGAGAGCTCCTCGGGCAGGTGCCCCGCGAGCCGGGTCAGATCCAGGTCCTCCAGCAGCTCGGCGACAGCCTCATCAGCATCGACGACGCCGTGACCGAAGCACACCAGCTGCAGGTGCTCGGCGACGGTCAGCGTGGGGAAGAAGGACTCCTGCCCCAAGTCGGTGGCGAGCACGGCGCGCTGCGTGCCCGAGCGCGGGTCCGGAACGTGCCCGAGCACCCTGACCTGTCCCTTCAGCGGCTGCAACAGCCCGCAGCAGGTGCGCAGGATCGTCGACTTGCCGGCCCCGTTGACCCCCGACCAGCGCCAGGACCTGACCGGCGATCAGATCGAAGGTCGCCGGGGCGCAGACCGGCTCACCGCCGTACCCCACGCTGAGATCGTGGCAGCTCACCAGGGGCTCATGACTCGTCTCGAGGCCGTGGACACCTCCGGCCGCAGCTTCCCGCACAATGGTGGTGTTCGCCACGTCGTCGGCGGTCTCCGGCCGGTTCTCGGGCGTTTTCGCGGGGTCCGGCCGATGTTGAGAAGCAGTGGTCGGCATCGGGGTCATCAGCACTATTTCAACACACGTTTTCCTTGGTGGTCTGGTCAAATGAGATGCCTTACGCTCCGAACCCATGGAATGGAACAGTGTGAGGGCCTCGGACCCGCACGGCGTGGCCGACGGCGACTCCTCCTCCCGACAGGCGGGTACGGACTGGAGCACCACGAGGGACCCAGGTCCCGGCCGGGTGATGGTCTCAACGCGGGACCTCGCCCAGGTCCGCGCGATCGCCGAGGCGGCCGCCCGAATCGCGCAGGACGATGGACGAGAGCAGGATGCGCAGGCCCTGCGCGAGGTCGTCGCCCGCTTCGACCAGGTGGCCGGTCCCCTGGAGGACCACTACGGCCAGGTCATTCGGTGGAGCGCGACGATTCTGGGGCGCTCCTGACATCGTTGCGGTCCTGCCCGCGAAGGCTGCGAGCAGAACCGGATCAGGCCGGTAGCGGGCACAGCTCCACGGTGTCGATGAGGTCGCCCCAGGCCGGGTTGACCATGACGTGCTGGCAGCCCTCCAGGCTCCGGGCCACGCCGGAGCGACCGTCTGCGGCATCGATGCGGATGAAGACCCGCAGCTCGGCGCCCTCGCCGGGTCCGAAGGCCACACCGGTGACGCCGTCGACCTCCTCGAGCTGGGCGCGCACCTCGGCCTGAACCGGCTCGTTGCGCCACGACGGTACCCACTCCTCTCCCCCGGCCACAGCCACGACGGCGGGCCGAGGCAGGCGCAGGTCCCGACTGCCCGGGTCCAGCACCCACAGCTGGTCGTGGTGGACAAGCAGGCCACCCTGTGCGGCCCGCTCAGGCGAGACCGGCACGGGGCGCACGTCAGCGCGCCACCGGACCATGGCCTCGGCGCTGGTGAACACCGGCAGGGCGATGTGCCCGTCGGGCAGGCTCACCGCCAGAGTCGCCGCGTCCTGGCAGGCGTCGGCGGTGTGCACCTCGTGAGCCGGAACCTCCGGTGCGCCACCGCGCGACAGGCTCAGTGGACCGCGGCTCACTCCTCTCCAGGTGGCCGGGCAGGGCGTGAGCGGCAACAGGAACGATCAGCCGTCCGTCTCAGCAGGGCCCCACAACCGGTCTGATGTACTCGTGGCGGGGTAGGTCGGTGGCCTCCAGTGCTGCACCGACCTCCGGGCGGATCGTCCCGTCGTCGCCGGCAAAGGTGAGGGGCGGCGAGAAGACGCTCCAGCTTGGCCCGGGCAGCCATGGCTGCGGCCACCTGGGGCGCCTCGGGGCCGGGACCTCGCATCCTCGAGCCGGGGTTCGACACCTGGTTATCCACAGACCTGCTCATAGCACTCACGGTAGCGCGTCCGGGCGCAGGGGTATTACTACCCGGGGCATTCCAGAACCAATCATGCGTCTTCGAAGATAGCCTGTAGCGGTGCTGTCGCTCTACTCGTTGAAGTACTGGTACACCCGCCACCTGGGATTCATCATCCAGACCTCGGTGCGTCGTGGCGTCTCCCCGACGTGTGGACCGCCGTCGGCGTCATCGCTGCAGGCGCTGGGGTGCAGGGGCCCTGGTCATGGGGTGGTGGCCACTGGCCTTCATCCTGCTGGCGGCCAGGCTCGGCGGAGCGAACCTGGACGGAGCTGCGGGCCCGAGCCCGCGGCGTGTCGCGGCCCTTCGGATTCGTCCTCAACGAGATCGGGGACCGGGTCTCCGACCTCCTCATCATGGCCCGGCCTGGTGGGGCTCGCCCCTGCGTACGGGGTCCTCCTCCACCACGGTTCACCTCACCCTCATCGCCCTGGCAGCGGCGACGCTGCCGACCTTCATCTCCCTGGCCGCTGCAGGTGCGGGCGCCGCCAGGCTCAACGGCGGGCCGTTCGGCAAGACCGAACGGTGCCTGGCGGCGGTCGTGGCGGCAGCCCCTGCCCCAGTACCTGGCGATCGCCGCCTGGGTCATCATCGTGGGCTCCGTGCTGACGGCCTGTCTCCGGCTGACGCGCACCGCCAAGGCGCTCGCCGGACGCACCGGTCCGGCCATGGCCGACGCCATGGCCCCACCGCCGCCGCAGGACATCAACCGCATCGGCCGCAGCGCCCCTGAGGACGAAGCCGTCCCGGGAGCCCAGTCATGAGCACCAGGATCAGCGCCTGGGCAGGTCATGAGGCGACCGGCGGAGTGATCGACTGGCTCGTGGGCGGTAGCCGCTCGTGGACCGTGACCGTTCCCGGGGTGGGGTGGGTCCTCACCGGTCGAGCCGTGTTCCTCGCGGCCACGGCCGTCACCATCCTGCTCCTGGCCGGCATCGGTGTGGCCCTGTCCCGCAAGGCGGAGCTGCGCCGCCGCTGGACCACCTGGGCCATCATCATCCCGGCGGTCGGCATTCCGATCTGGGTCGGACGGGGGACGACGGCGCTGCTCGCCACCGCCCTCGGGCTCCAGGCGGTTCGTGAGCTCTCCCGGCTCACTCGGCTGCCCAGGATGGAGACCACGATGCTGGCGTTACTGGCGGTGGCCTATCCGCTGGCCGCCTGGCTGCGCCCGGGCCTCATGGCGCTCTGCCCCGCTCATGGTGCTCGTGTGCGCCGTGCCCGCGGTCCTAGCCGGCGACGTCGAACACGGTCTGAGGCGGGCGACGGTGGCCGGCTTCTCCTCGATCTGGATCCCCTGGTCCTTGGCGCACCTCGTAGTCCTGTGGCACGACGCCTTCCTCATCGCCTTCGCGGCTGCGGCAGCCGACGTGGCCGCGTGGGCCGGCGGCACCTTCCTGCGCCCGATGGCGTGGGCGCGCGCCCGTTGTCCCCTTGTCGCCGAACAAGACACTCCGGTGGGCTGGTGGGAGCCGTCGTCGGAGCGGCGCTCATTCTTACCCTGCTGGGTCACATCACGCCTGGCCTGGTGATCGCCGTCGGTCTGGGCGGGGTCCCTGGGCGATCTTCTGGAGTCCCTCGTCAAGCGCACCGCAGGCGTCAGCGACGCCGGTGCCTGGCTGCCCAGGTTCGGAGGCTCCTGGACCGCATCGACTCCTGCTCCTGGTCCTGCCCCTGGCCGCTGTCCTCGGGTGAGCGCACCACGTCTCCTCCGCTGTACCCGCCACCTCCTCCACCTCCACATCCCGCTCCGACGACCCCCTGTCCCTCCTTCCATCGCTCGCACTTCCACAGAAAGACAGCTGACATGCCTCCTCAGATGCCCCCAGTGCCAGGTCCCACCGAGATCGCCTCAGCCGGACATCGACTGCGATCAATCGTGCAAGCACCCCAGAAGGTCACCTGGCGGGCGGTGCTGCGTCAGCGCTTCTGGTCCGTCATCACCGCCCTCGTCCGGGGGCGTGCGGGTTGAGGGCGGGTTCGAGGCAGACGGCCCCTACGTCGTCGTCGCCAACCACGGCTCCCCATGCGGACACGATCGCCATGATGAGCGCCTCCCCACCCTGATGCGGGTGGTCACGGTCGCCGCTCAGGACTACTGGTTCACCCGTCGCTCGCGTCGCATGGGTGGCCAGGGGCCTGCTGGGCGCCTACCCGGTGCGACGTGACGGCGAAGGCGCCTACGAGGAGCTGCGGGGAACACTGGCCAACCGGGTGGCAGGAGTCCATGAGCATTCTCATCTTCCCCCTGAGGGCACCCGTTCCACGAATGGCGAGATGAGCCGTTTTCACTCGGGAGCCGCCCGGCCTGCGCGTGACTTCGGCATTCCCGTGCTTCCAGTCGCACTGGTGGGGACCCGCGAGATGATGCCTAGAGAGGGGGCCTGCCCGCTACTCCCCCGTCGAGGTCCGCGTAGGGGAACCTGATCGCCCCTGAGCGACGACGTCGAGGGCGTCAGCGAGCAGGCTCGTGCGCAGATCGTGGAGATGCTCCAGCGCCCCCGCAGACCAGAGCCGGTCTCGAGACGTCTTCACCGTGCTGCGCACACCGGAATGGAAGGCCGCCGAGGAGACGCCGTCATGTTCGTCTGGGGCATGGCTGAGGCCGTCTCCTTCCCGATCATGGCGGAGATGAGCCAGGTGTGGCTGGGACTGACCCATCCTGAGCGGATGTGGCGCCGCGCGGCGCTGGTCGTGGCGGGGTCGGTCACCGGGTGGCGATCACCCACCCTGCTCGTCCGGGCGGGCACCGCCCACCTGCACCGTGGACCACGCCGGCGATGAGGACTGCCACCTCCCGCTACCTGAGCCGGGGCCCGTCGGGAGTACTGGAAGCAGGCGCTCACCGGGATCCCGGTGAAGCTCTTCGCCGCCGAGTCCGGACGCCGTGACCTGCCTCTGCCCGCGGTCGTCATCCACGCGGCCGGGGAGCGGGCCGCCTCGTATGGCGGTTTCCACTGCCGTCGTCGAGGCGCTGGGCAAGCCGCTCGGGCCGATCACCCGGCAGCACCACGGCCCCTACCTGGCGGCCACTGGCGTTGTCTTCGCCACCGCGCTGCGTGGCGTCATCAAGCGACTGGCAGCGACCGAGGGCGTCCCGGACACCGGTGAGATCGCACGGCGCGGTTGGGCGCCGTCAGGCGAGTCAGTCAGACGTCACCTTCGACGGTTCACGCGCTCCTCATCGCCGGCCACGGCCAGCGCCTCCTGGAGGGTGAAGTTGCCGTTGTAGAGCGCCTTGCCGACGATGGCCCCTCCAGCCCCAGCGGGTCGGGCGTCGCAGGGCGGTCAGGTCGTCGGGTGGGCGATACCGCCCGGGCGACCACCGCGCCGCGGTGCGCTGGCAGACCTCCGGTGAGCAGCGTGGTGTTGGGGCCGCTCAGGGTGCCGTCGCGGGTGACGTCGGTGACGACGAGCGCGCGCACCGGCGGCGTTGAGCCGTTCGAGGGTCTCCCACAGGTCTCCGCCCTCCTTGGTCCAGCCACGGGCCGCCGGGGTGGTGCCGCGTACGTCGAGGCCGACGGCGATCCTGTCGCCGTGCTCGGCGATCACCCTGTTCGGTCCACTCGGGGTCCTCGGGGCGGCCGTGCCCAGGTTGACCCGGGCCGCGCCTGCCGCCAGGGCCCGGGCCAGCGAGGCGTCGTCGCGAATGCCCCGGAGGCTCCACCTTGATGCCGACCTCACCGACGATGCGCGAGAGCAGCTCGGGTTGGAGCCACGTCCGAAGGCGGCATCGAGGTCCAGCAGGTGGATCCACTCGGCCCCGGCCCGCACCCAGTCGCGGGCGGCGTCGACGGGCTGCCGTAGTCCGTCTCGGGGCCGACCTCCCCCTTGAGGAGGCGGACAGCCTTGCCGTCAGCGACGTCGACGGCGGGAAGCAGGAGTGAGCATACGGTTCTCCTGGGGTGGTCTGTGGTTGGCTCTGGTGGATTCGGGCGGGCTCAGAGGGTCGTCAACCAGTTGCGCAGGAGCTGGGCCCCGCGTCACCGGACTTCTCAGGATGGAACTGGGTGGCGCACAGGGCGCCGTTCTCCACGGCGGCGATGAAGTCCTGCCCGTGGGTCGCCCAGGTGGGCCCCGGGGCAGCCAGGTCAGACCGGGACCGAGCAGCTCGGCCGGGTCCTCGGTCGCCGCGTAGGAGTGGACGAAGTAGAAGCGCTCCTCGGCGACGCCGTCGAACAGCACGGAGTCCCGCGGAGGACGGACCTGGCTCCACCCATGTGCGGGACGATGTCGGCCTGCAGCCTCCTGACGGTGCCGGGCCACTGTCCCAGCCCCTCCTCGGCGGTCCCGTGCTCCTCGGAGCGGTCGAACATGACCTGCATGCCCACGCAGATTCCCAGGACCGGCCCGGCCTCCGGCGAGGCGCTGCTCGATGAGACAGGGCGCGTACCGACCGCCCGCAGCTGGTCCATCACCGCACCGAAGGCCCCCACGCCGGGGACGACCAGGCCGTCGGCCTCGGCCACCCTCCGGGTCGTGGGTCAGTGTCACCTGCGCACCCACGCGTTCCAGGGCGCACGCACAGCCGAACGGACGTTGCCGGATCCGTAGGACAGGGACGGTGACGCAGGGCGCTTGCATGTGACATACCCTACCGTCCCAGTAGATCGGTCCGGGGCGTTCTCCACACTATGGAAACAACCGCTGACATGCACGAATCCGAGACTGACAACGTTTGTGCGACAGTTCCAGCAGGCCGTGGGCCCTTCGAGCCAGCCCCGACACGCCGATCAGCGGTGCCATGCCCTGAGGGCCGGTCCTGACACAAGCGCCCGGTTTTCTTCGCAAACCTCCAACATGGGCGAGGATTCACCTGTGAGCATGCAGTCCTCTTCCGGCGAGCCGCACCCACCGTCGCCCTCAGTGCCGCACTCCGCCAGTCAGCCGCCAGTTTCGGCGGGCTCAGGGCCGCGCGGGTCCGCTGGCGCGCACAGTGCGGCACTCGCTCTCCATCGGGGTCCGGATCACCTCGGTCCTGGGACGTGGAACTCGCCACGGTCTATGCCGGCGTGCAGGACTCCCTGGAACGTCCGGTCGCGCGTCAAGGTCGACTCCCGTCCTCTGGATGATCCGCGCAATGAGCGGCGATTCATGCGCGAGTACGGCGGCCTCCTGGATCTCGGGGCACCCCACGTGGTGTCCCTGGTCGACACCGGCAAGCTGCTCGACCAGCGTCCCTACCTAGTCATGGAGCTGTGCGCAGGAGGCAGCCTGTACGACCTCGTCTCACGCGGCCCGACCCCCGCCTCCGGACGCCGTGGCGCTGGCGGAGGCGGCGGCCTCGGCACTGGGAGCGAGCCCACGCGGCGGTGTCATGCACCGGGACGTCAAACCCGCCAACATCCTTCTGGACTCCTACGGCTCGCCGCGCCTGTCTGACTTCGGCATCGCCTCCGTCCAGCGTGCGGGACAGGACCCCACGGTCACCCTGGAGTGCCTCACCCCCGACTTCGCTGCGCCAGAGGCCTTCTATGCTGGCCAGTCCCGGTCCGGAGGGCGACGTGTGGTCCATGGGTGCGGTGCTCTTTCGCTCTTTTGACGGGTCGCGGCCCCAGACGCGGTCCCGACGGCGTGCAGCGCAGCCTGCCGGCGATCGTCCGTTCCCTCGACGAGCCCTTGAACCTCAGCGACCCGAACGTTCCCGAGATCCTGCTGCCGCTGCTGAGCAAGGCCATGGCTCCAGAACCACGGGACCGCTACCGCAACGGCGCCGAGCTCACCGGCGCCCTGGAACAGGTTCGTGAGCAGCTGGGGACCGGCAACCTGGCCATCGGCGGCCCGCCTGACCTTTGCAACTGGTCGAGGCGGGTCTGGTGCCGCTGTCCAACCGCGGCGTCTCAGCCCGGTCGGCCGGCTCGACGAGCCCGGGCAGCCCAGACGGCCCGCCCGAGTGGGTACCTGTCCGGCGCCTCCAGCAGCACTGTCTGGATCATCGGCCGATTCCAGCCCGCTCGGCGCAGTCCGCGCCGTCGGCGGTCTCCGGCTACCTGGAGCGCTACGACCAGTCGCCGATGCCGATGCCGATGTCGTCACCCGATTCGCTGAACGCCTCACCGAGCGGATCGGTGCAGGTGAGCGCCGGCCAGTCTCTCTGAGACTCACTACCCGCGAGCGTCCCAGATCAGTCTGCGTGCCGGGGCCGTGGGCCGCGATCGTCGGCCCTCGTCATCGGGCTGGGCGCAGGCTGGATAGCAGGGGCATGGCTGGCTCCCGCCCTCACCACGGCCAGAGCGGGCTCATCCACCGGGACGTCGGCCCAGTCCTCACCAGTCGGGTCAGGACGTCGCCTCCACCCCGCCGCACCCGGTGGGAACCTGCCTGGCGGCACCACCTCCGTGTCAGGGGCAGACCACCGCCAGGAAGGTGGACTGCAGTGAGCCCCACTCTGGGAGGTCTACCAGGTGGGGACCCTGGCGGAGAGCACCTCTGGCTCCAGCGATGACGACTTGGCCTCCGACCCCAACGTACAGGCGACCTGCACCTCGCAGGCGGCGCAGCAGTACGGGCAGCGGGCAACACGATCGTGCTGGGCCCCAGCGGAGCCGGCTGGAACGCCGAGCAGGGCTTCTCCTGCATCGCCTCGGACCTCAAGGGCGGGCAGCGCACCAGCTCGTACGCCAGCTAGAGGCCGGGCCCGCCCGCGCTGCGGGGCCGGGCGCGAACGGTGACGTCATCGTGGCGTCATACCGTGACGTGAGACGTGAGCGACGTCACTGCGGGGGCGGCGCAGTCCCTCCCGAACCAGCGCATCGCCCGGGGCGCCTTGATCTCGGAGGACCTCATGGCGCCGGGGACGTCGTCGGCGTCAATGGCACCCAGGAGCACGTCCTCGACGACCTGGTCCATGGAGGCCAGGAGGTCCCGCCGATGCCTCCTCCCGGGCTGCCCGTTGGTGAAGTGACGGGCGGTGATCGTCCCCGGACAGTCCGGACTCGATGCCGACGTCGGTCGCCAGGTCGGCGGTCGCGAGGATCGCGCCGGCTCGCGATAGGCGGGAGAGCTGGGCAGCCAGCTCGGCGGCCTCTGCGGGCTCGGAGTCGGATCCTCCGAGGAGCTCGGCGACATCCCTAGTCCGCGTGGGCCGAGACGAACTGCTTGACCGCGAAGGCACCGCTGGAGGAGGGCACCACGGTGCAGTCCAGGTCCAGGAGCGAGCACATCCCTGCCAGAGCGTCGGCCCGGTTCAGTGGCGTCATGACAGCGGCGACCTTGACCGCCTTGGGTGCCTGCTCCTCGGACTCGCCGGGGCTGAAGGAGCTCAGCGAGTCTGCCGCGGCCGCGATCTCCGCCTCCTGGGAGTCAGTGAGCCGGACGGCTTCGTCTGAGGGCTCTTCCCGCCGTTGAGGGGTGGTAGGTGTTGTGGGGGACGTCGTCGGGTCGATCACCGCGGGCGTCGTCTCGTCCTGTCCGGTGACCGGGACGGTCGAGGAATCCGCCGCATCCGCTGGAGCCCGCCCGTGATGAGGGCCTTCCGGCGCCTCGAGGCCGTCGACCGCCGAGAGGTCATCAGGATATCGACGTCGTCCATGAGGGGCGGCGAACTCGGCGTCCAGGTCGCGCTGGTGGTCCTGGCTGTCGTCGCCGTTCTCGCCGGGCTGGTGGTTGTGGTCCATCACAGGGCTTCCCTTCGTGGACGGGATGGTCTCGACGCGGGGGTCGTCCTCCACGGCGGCGCGCAGGGCACGAGCCAGGGCCTTGAACTCCGGCCTCGGCGATGTGGTGGGGTCGCGTCCGGACGGTCGCGCACGTGCAGGCAGATGCCGGCGCGGTGAGGCGACGGCCTCCAGGACGTGGCGCACCATTGAGCCGGTGAAGTGCCCGCCGATGAGGTGGTGGACGAGGCCTCCGACTCGCCCTCATGCACCAGGTAAGGGCGCCCGGAGATGTCGACGACGACGTGGGCCAGGGCCTCGTCCAGGGGACGCTGGCCTCGCCGAAGCGGCGGATACCGCGCTTGTCCCCAGTGCACGCACAGGGCCCTGTCCGATGCAGATGGCGGTGTCCTCCACCGTGTGGTGCACATCGATGTCGGTGTCGCCCGTGGCGCACCGTCAGGTCGATGAGTGAGTGGCGCCCCAGGGCGGTGAGCATGTGGTCGTAGAAGGGGACGGTGGTGGAGATGTCGGTCTGGCCGGTGCCGTCGAGGTTGATCTCGACGACGACGCTGGACTCGCTCGTGGTTCGCTCGATACGCGCGGTGCGGCTCATGTGTGCTTCCTCAGCATCGTGTGTTCGTGCTTTTCAGCGGTACTGGTTCTCAGGTATCTCAACCGGTAGCAACCCTACCGGCCCGGAGCGCCGTCCGCGCCAGGCGCTGGCCTCATCTCCCGGTGGCTGCGGCCAGGGCGCCGCGCAGTCGGCCCATCTCCTCGGGTGTGCCGATGCTGGCCCGCAGGAACCCCTCGGGGCCGACGACCCGGATGAGGACCCCGGCGTCAAGCAGGCCCTGCCAGACGGCGTCGCGGTCCGGGAACGGGCCGAACAGGACGAAGTTGGCGTCCGACTCGTGCGCGGTCAGTCCCTGGTCGCGCAGCCAGGTCACCAGGGCGTCGCGCTCGTCGCGTAGGGCGGCGACCTGAGCCATGAGCTCGTCACGGTGGGACAGGGCCGCCAGAGCGGCGGCCTGGGTGACCGTGGACAGGGTGGTAGGGCAGGCGCACGACGCGCAGGCGCGTCGACCAGGGCGCGGTGGGCGGCCAGGGTAGCCCAGGCGCAGGCCGGCGGCCCCGAGGCCTTGGACATGGTGCGGGTGACGGCCAGGTGCGGGTTGTCCTCACCCAACAGCTCCAGGGCACTGGGCACGCCGACGGCGAAACTCGGCGGTAGGCCTCGTCGATGACGACGACGCAGTCGCTGGCCCGGGCCGGTGAGCCGATCTCGGCTCCGGAGCAGGGGCCGTGCCTCGGGCCGCCTCAGGATCCGGCTGACGTCCTCCAGCGGCAGGGCTGTTCCAGTGGGGTTGTTGGGGCTGGCCAGGATGACGACGGCCGGCCGCAGGTCCTCGATCCCGCGGCCGCGGCCCTCGATATCGAGCGTGAAGTCGTCACGGCGCGGGCGTGTGACGTAGTCGGTCAGGGTGTTGCGAGCATACTCGGGGCACATCGAGTACGTGGGGTGTGAAGGTCAGGCAGGTGCGTCCGGGACCGCCGAAGGCCTGCAGGACGTGGAGCATGACCTCGCTGGAGCCGCTGGCCGCCCAGATCTGCTCAGGGGCAGGCGCACTGCGGACTCCCGCCTCGAGGTAGTCCGCGAGCGCGGCCCGCAGCCGTGGGGAAGTCGCGCTCGGGTAGCGGTTGAGGCCCCATGGGCGCCTGGGCCACGGCGGCGGCGATCGACCTCGATGACGGCTGTCGAGGGCGGGTAGGATTCTCGCTGACGTTCAGCCGCACGGGGACGTCGATCTCCGGGGCGCCGTAGGGCGCCTCGCCCTCCAGGTCGGTCTCAGGGGCAGGTTCGCGCTCACGGGTCCGGAGTCTACGGCCCCGTCTCCAGGCATGGCTGGGATCCGTCACCAGACGGGACACCACTGGAAGGCGGGAACCGCTCAGATCAGGGTCAGTGCGGCTCGCTGGTCGGCATGATCTCCTGGAAGTCGAGGCGGTCCAGGGCGTGCTCCAGGGAGTCGGCCGAGTACAGGCCCTCGTCACTGCGTCCAGGAGGGCCTCGCGCTGGGCCCTGATCATGTCCAGGGCGCGTTCTCGCATCGGGGCGAGCTCGTCGTGCCGCCAGGGTGGGGTCGGTCCAGGCCCGGGCCACGGCGGCCGGGGAGAGAAGGACGTCGTCCTCTCGCGCCGAAGCAGGGATGTGCTGTTCTGGCGTGGGACTGAGGTTCTCACCGCTCTGAGCGGGGCTCGAGGACTTATCCATCTCCGCCGCTCGCTCTCGGAGTGTGGGAGGGTCCCTCGGGCTGCGTACTGACGACGTCGTGGACGCTGCGGCTGGAAGCTCCTGTCCTCGGTCACGGCGTCCCGGGCGGCGTTGACCAACAGCGAGACGACGGCCGTCTCTCCTCGTCGTCGGCGGGACCGGCCATCGCGGGCCTGACGATACGCACCAGCGCAGGAAGCGTCAGTCCTGGATCGTCAGCGAGCCGGCGGCCACGAGCATGGCCACCATGAGGAGGAAGGGGCGGTGAGGCGCCGTGGTCGGCAGTGTCTGGGCCGCTGCCAGGGTGACGGCGCCGCGCATGCCCGCCCAGACGATGACGGCCTCACGGGAGCGCAGGGGTTTGGCCGCGAGTAGTCCCAGGTCGGCGCCCCGGCGTCGGACCCGACTGGAGAGCCTGCGGGCGCGCCGCGCGATGCTCTCGTGACTGGGCTCGCGCCGGAGCTTGCGCTGGACCCGGGAGAGGCGGCGTCGATCCCAGGGGACCTGGGGGCATCTTGGCCTCACCGCGTACGATGGCCGAGCAGCGGTTCTGGAACTGGTGGATGGCCTCCTCGTTCTCCTCCCAGTGGATCGGCCCACCTGGCGGTTCGGTGGCTGAGGAGCTTGAGCATCGGCGCAACGACGAGCCGGATGACGACGGTGACAAGCCCGGCGATGACGGCGACCGCCACCGCTCTGTCGAACCCCGAGGTCCGAGTTGTCCACCTCTCCACGACGCCGAAGAATTCCAGCCCCATCACCAGGAAGATGAGTCCCTCCAGGGTGAGCTCCGCGGTGTGCCAGTTGGTGCGTGAGGCCACCCGGTGGGCCGAGGCAGCATCCGGGGCCGCGGTGACCGGTGATGAGCCCGGCGACGACGGCGGCCACCAGGCCCGACCCTGTGCATGTGCTCGGCCGGGATCGCCGCGAGGAAGGGACGGTGAAGGACAGGACCGTGTCCACGGTGGGTCGGTGACGTGGGAGCGGATCCGCAGGCTCACCTCGCCGACGAGCCACCCCACACCCAGGGCGACGAGACCGCCAGGGCGAAACCGCCCAGCACGCCTCCAACGCTGGCCCCTGCCTGAGGTGGCCGCCGAGACGGCCGAGGAGAGGATCACCAGGGCGGTGGCGTCGCTGAGCAGCCCCTCCCCTCCAGGACGGTGATGATGCGCTGTGAGACTCCCAGCCGGCGGGCGATGGAGATGGCCACGGCGTCGGTGGGGACTGGAGGATCGCCCCCATGGCGATCGCCCATGCCAGGAGAGGCCCAGGCACCAGGAGGGTGAGCACCGACACCGATGACCGCAGCGGACAGGGCCACCAGCAGGATGGCCAACACCGCCACCGGGACGAGCTCTCGACGGAAGTTGATGGTGGAGATGCTCACCGCCGTCGAGTACAGCAGCGGGGGCAGGATGCCTTGAGGACCACCTGGGGATCCAGCTCAACCGCCGGGATGAAGGGCAGGGAAACCGACCACAGTGCCGCCGACCAGAAGGATCAGCGCCGGGCGACACCGATGCGGTCACTGAGCTGGGAGGCGCGGCGATGGCCAAAATGCCCAGGACGGCGATGATGAGGAGGTCCATGGGCCAAGGGTAACCAAGGCCTGACCGCTTGATCACCCGCGTTACCGTGGGCCCCATGGCGATCACAGAGCACTGAGCACCTGGAGCGCACCCTCGCGGTTCCCCTCGTTCGTGAGCGCGCCGAGGCCGTCCTGCGCGAGCTCGTGGGCAGGAGCGATGCGCGCCTGCGCGAGGACCAGTGGCAGGCGATCAAGGCTCGTCGTGGACCGCCGCCGGGCCCCTGGTGGTCCAGCGCACGGGCTGGGGCAAAGTCGGCCGTGTACTTCGTGGCGACGGTGCTGCTGCGTGAGGGCTGAGGGCGGCTGGCAGCCGGGCGCCCCTGCAGCCCTCCCTCGATGCGGGTGACAGGCCCGGCAACACTCGGTGCGAGCGTCATCATCTCGCCGCTTCTGGGCCTGATGCGCGACCAGGTCGCCGCCGCCGACGCGCGCCGGGATCGGGCCGTCACCATGAACTCGGCCAATGTCACCCAGTGGGACGAGATCGAGGCCCAGGTGCGCGCCGGTGAGGTGGATGTCCTTCTGGTCTCCCCTGAACGGCTCAACAACCCTGACCTTCCGGGACGAGGTCCTGCCGCACCTGGCCGACAACGCCGGACTGGTCGTCGTCGACGAGGCCCACTGCATCTCGGACTGGGGCACGACTTCCGCCCGGACTACCGGCGCATTCTGCACCCTCTTGTCGGACTGCCGCCGCACACCCCGGTCCCTGAGCGACGACGGCGATCCGCCAATGCCCGGGTGAGCGCCGACGTCGCCGAGCAGCTCGGGGCTCACCCGGCCGGGAGCGGCGACCTGGGAGTCCTGGTCCTGCGCGGTCCCCTGGAACGCAGCTCCCTCCACCTGGGGGTCAAGGCCCTGCCGGACGCCGCCACCCGCCTGGCCTGGCTGACCGCTTACCTCAGGAGCGTCCCCGGCAGCGGCATCGTCTACCGCCCGACCGTCTCGGCGGCGCTGGAGGTCGCCGAGTACCTGCTCGGGACCGGCGTGGAGGTGGCCGCCTACACGGGGCGGACGGACGCCGCCGAGCGGAGAGTCTGGAGGAGGATCTCAAGGCCAACCGGGTCAGGGCGCTGGTGGCCACCTCTGGCCCTGGGGATGGGCTCTCGACAAGCCGGACCTGGCCTTCGTGGTGCACGTGGGCGCACCGTCCTCACCCGTGAGCTACTACCAGCAGGTGGGGCGTGCCGGTCGAGGCGTGGACCGGGCCGAGGTGGTTCTGCCCCGGGTGCTCGAGGACCGCGCCATCTGGGAGTGGTTCGACTCGCAGGGCTTCCCTCCCGAGGCGGAGGTCCGTGCGGTCCTGGAGGGGCTGGAGGGCAACGGGCCGCGGGGCCGGACCGATGTCGACGGCGGCGCTGGGAGACGGTCACGTCGTTGCGGCGCAACCGGCTGGAGTCCATGCTCAAGGTCCTCTGACGTCGACGGCGCCGTCCGCCGGGTTCGTGGCGGCTGGGAGTCCACCGACGAGCCCTGGTCCTACGACGCCGAGCGCTATGTACGAGTGGATGCCGCCCGTCGGAGGGAGCAGGAGGCGATGGTTTCCTACGAGCGGCTCGGGCAGGTGCCTGACTCTCGAGGGCGCCTCGCCCTGTCGGATGGCGTTTCCTGAGATCCCTGCCTCGACGATCCGCACCTCGGCAGGGATGGCGCTGCGGGGCCTGTGACCCTGTGCGGAGGCCTGGTCCCGCCCTGAGGCCCCGGTGTGGAGCAGGTCGGTGCCGTCACCATGCGCCCAGCCGCGCCGGGATCGAGTTGCGGCCGCGCCGTCAGTGGCCCACCGATGGATCGTCTGGGACTGAGGACGGCATAAGGGTCGTATCGGGTGCCGACGAGCAGGCGGGGACCGGGCTGGCTGGGTCGTCTGACGGGCTGGCGCCGCGCGCGCTGCGGGAGCTGGTGGCCTCGGCTCAGGACGGTGAGGTTCCCTGACTCCCTGAGACCGCTGGTGCTGGAGGTGGTGGACCGGCTCGGAGACCATCCGAGACGGCAGGCGGTCCGACACCACCCCAGGCCGGCTCTGAACCCGGCTCCGAGCCGCCGAGCGCGCTGGCGCCCCGGAGCAGCGCATCGCACGCCGTCATCGTGGACTCCCGTGCTCGGCCCCGTCTGGTCCGCCAGCTGGGTCGCGCCGTGAGCGAACCGGCTCGGGCCAGGCCGCTGGGGATCGTGGGCTCACCGGCATGGAGCCTGCCACGCCACGACGTGGGGTCGGCGTTCCGCCCGGGCGGAGGTGGCCTCGCAGCCCTGACGCTCGAGGCGTGGCGGACGCAGGCGCTCTGAGGCTCTGCGCGGCGCCGCGGTGGTCCTGGTGGATGACTGAGCGATCCCGGCCGGACGCTCACTGTGGCGGCGTCCCTGCTGCGCCGGGCGGGCGCGGCGTCGGTCCATCCTTCGTGCTGGGCCCAGCGGTAGGGACGGCGCGGCCCACGGGCTCCTCATCCGGCCTGTCGCATCAGAACCCGTTGGAGGCGGCTGCCAGCGCCGGAGCCACCCTGACCGCCGGGGTTCCGATCTGGTCCTCGAGGTAGACTACCACCAGAAGGGCGCTCCCTCAGGCATCGGCCCGCCCCAGCGCCGCACCGGTGACGTGCTCGGCGACGGCGGTGCGGGCCACGACCGGGCCGGAGGCCGACCCGAACCACCAGAGGCCGCTGTTCAGGTCCTGGCCACCGTAGCCCAGCTCGGTGACGGCGATCCGCGAGGTCGGAAGGCGGCGTCCAGGGTGGACAGGACCCGGTCGGCAGCTGTACCAGCGGGTGGAGCTGGGGTAGACGGACAGTCCGACGACGTCGACCAGGTCCCTGATCGGCTGCGTGACCTCCTGGTGACGTAGCTGAACAGGGAGAACGCAGGTCAGCCCTGCCCGAGCTGGTAGTAGAGGGTCAGGACCGTCGTGGCGCTGGTGCGCCTCACGCACGGCCTTGGCTGCGCGCTGGGCCTGGCCACCGCCCTGCGCCCAGCCAGTCCCCGCCGATCTCGTTGCCGATCTCCCAGGTGTCGACACCGGGAAGCGCCCTGATGAGGGTGTCGACCCGCGTGTCCCTAGGCCGTGTCGTCCAGGGCGGCCATGTCGAGAGGTCGCAGATCTGGGCCAGGGCCAGCTCCTGTGCGTGGAGCGGAGTCCACCGTGGCGCGCCAGCCGGCCATCTCCTGGGCATCGTGGGGATCGCCGATCACCAGGCGGGCCGAGACCTTCCGCTTGCCGCCTCCCGGGTCCGCCCGGGAGCCAGGGGCGCGGTGATCTCCGTGGTGGTGGGTACGCGGGTGAACGTCACCCCGATGATGGCGTCCTGCAGGGCCTGAGCCACCAGCGCCCGGTCCAAGGGCGAAATCTGGGCCCCGGAGCCGACTCCAGGGCCGAGGTCGCCAGGGCGGCCCCGGTCCGCCCAGGACTGAGCCGTGGTGCAGGCGTCCAGGGAACTGCTGGGCGGAGGCCCGCAGCGTCGCCGCCTCGTCGGCGCCCTTGATGCCTCTGCGCGGCGGCCTGCTGGTAGCGCTCGGCCTGGCGGCTCGTGGAGGGTCCTGGCCGCCACTCCAGGAGGTCGGCTCACCGGAGGCCGGGCAGGTCCGCCATCAGAGCCGAGTAGCCGTGGCTGGTGGGCCTACGACATCGTCAGGTGCAGGCGCGCCCCGTGGGTACGTCGATGCCGATGGCGCCGTCCTCGTCCTGGTAGAGCGGCCCGATGGCGATGGCCTCCAGGGTCGTGGCGTCCAGCAGGGCGTCGTCGTAGCCGACCTCGCCCTTGCCGTTGGACTGGATGCGTCGCAGCGCCTCGAGGCTGAGCGCGTTGCCCTCGGCATCGGTGAGGTGGAGGCTCAGGTGGGTGGTTGCTGCCCCGTCGCCCGTGGCTGGCTGGGTGCCCGCGCTCGTGACCACAGGAGGACACTGACGTTCCCAGAACCCCGGCGCCCAGGAGCGCCAGCGCCCTTCTGCGGTTCGTCTCAAGAGTCATGGGACGTTATTCCCTGTCTCTTGAGAACCCTTTCTGACCGGACGGTTCCACAGGGTGGAGCCTTTGCGGTTCGGTGTCGCGGTCACCGCCATCGTCACTTTAGCGCTGAGGCCGGGACGAAGGTGTACCCCTCGGCCTTGATCCCGGCGACGATCTTCTCAGCTCGGGCAGCGGGTAGTAGGGGTGGAAGAAGAAGCTGGCGGTGGCGTGGGTGTTCACGAGGTTGAGCTTGCGGCGTCCACGACCTCCGGGCCAGGCGCGGCGGGTGCTGGTTGATCTCATTGGGCCTCGTAGTTGCCCAGGTTCTCCCGGCAGGACGTGGGTCCCGTAGGGGTCGTTAACCGCGTAGGGGAAGAACTGGCCGTAGTCGTGAGGACCGGCCTGGGTACTGGTGATCGTCCCGGCGTAGAGCAGCTCACGCTCATAGCGCACCTGGTAGCGCCTCACCAATGCCCTCGTAGGACTCACGGGTGGCCGAGTAGTGCGGAGTCTCGAAGATCTCCGGTGTGGGCAGTCCGACCTCGCCGAAGATCTGTCGGCCCTGATCGATCGCGCGCGGAGGCCCACTGCCTGGAGGTGCCCGGCAGCGCGCCGCCGATCTGGACGAAGGAGTTGTCCTGGCAGTCGACGGCCGGCGCCTCGTGTCGTTCGTGGCCGAGCACCATGAGCGGATGAACTCGAAGTCGTCCGCGGAGACGGCGTTGTAGGGTGTCCAGGGTGCCGAACTGGTGGGTGGTGCCGTGCTGGATGATCGTTCCGCCCTTGCCCACGGCGTCCTGGAGGACGGCCACCAGCCGGGAGTCCTCGAGGGTGATCTCCTTGGGGGCGCCGTTGTTCTCCGGTGCCCTTGGGGTCGGTGCAAATCGGCACAACCGCCATCTGGAAGGGCACGTTCTCGCTGTGGAGGTAGTTGACGATCGCCTGGAGCCCTCGGGGTCGCTGTCCGGTGTGATGTCCTCCAGGCGCACGGCGGCCCTGCCGGTACTGCTGGGCGCTGGGCTGGAGGACGTCCAGGAGGATGTCGGCGGCGGCGATGTAGCGGTCCTGCTCCCGAGATAGGTCAGCGGGATCTCGCCGATGAAGGTCAGGCCCGAGGAGCTCGACGGCCCAGGGAAGGAACTGGTCCCGGACTGGGCCACGGAGGCGCAGGCGGTGGCGGCGCTGTCGGGCTTGAGCACTCCGCCCGCCCCAGGACCTTGACGTCCTGCTCACGGGTGATGTGCGGGGCGACGATTCCACCGGTGTTGAGCCTCGTTGCGCTTCAGAGAGGCTCCGTTGTAGCTGATCTTGGTGACCCGGTCGGTGGAGTCGATGTAGGAGTGGCGGGATCCCAGCCGTAGCGCTGGGTGAAGGCGGCGCGGTCGGCGTCGGTCTTGGTCAGCTGCCAGATGTTGAAGCGGGACCACATCACCGGGATGTTGCCGGTGAGGGTGTCGTCGATGAAGGCCCGGGAGAGGGGCTCGTCGTAGGTGGAGCCGACGTAGACCACGTTCAGAAGCGTCCGGCCAGGCCGGCCACGTAGTCCTGACGGGAAGGGTCGTCACGGCTCCCGAGTGGCTGGCCAGGGTGCCCATGCTCAGGGCGTAGTACTCCCCAGCTTGGCGTAGTCGCCGGTCGTGTCGAACAGGACCAGTGTCGAGGCCGGTCCCGCATCCTGGTTGGAGAAGCTGACGGCGCTGGCCGGCACCTCCGGGGCGTTCCGGGTCAGGTCGCGCAGCTGGACTGCCCCCGCGCGGCAGCGGCCTTGTTCAGGTCCACGTCGGCCTGCTTGTCTCCCTTGAGGGGCAGCTCCCTTCTTGGCCGCGGCGGCGGGCTCGGGCGGAGCCGGCAGGGCCTTCTTGGCCGGGTCGGCGTCGTTGGCTCCATTGGCACCCTTGCCCCTGGGCCGCGGCGGCCACCGCCCGCGATCGGGAGCCTGCCTGCCGGCGGCGGGGGCGGCCTGAGCAGGACCGACGGATGCTATGGAGGTGCCCAGGCACAACGCGATGGCGGGCCAGCGCAGCGGCGGCGTCGGGCGGACGGGGATGATTGGGACGATCATGAGTCCTCCTTGGATGAGAGTGGGAACGGGCTCGAACTCGGGAAGGGGAACACCGCGCCCGAACAGGGCGGCGGTGGCGGCCAGAATGCGTTTGCAGGCGTGTCCGTCGCCGTAGGGGTTGGCGGCCTGAGCCATGGCCGTGTACGCCGCCTCATCGGTCAGCAGGGGCGGAGACCCTCTCGACGATGCGGTCCTCATCGGTTCCGACCAGCTCGGCCACCCCGAAGGCGACGGCCTCGGGACGCTCCGGTGTTGTCCCGCATGACCAGGACCGGCTTGGATAGTGCCAGGGCCTCCTCCCGGACGCCTCCGGAGTCGGTCAGGACGACGTCGGAGCGGTCGATGAGTGCGCAGAAGGCGCCGTACTCGAGCGGGTCGCACCAGATGACGTTGCCGTGGCCCTCGATCTGCGGCAGGAGGGCCTCGCGGACCTTGGGGTTGCGGTGGACCGGCAGCACGAAGAGCACCTCGGGTGCTGCTCGGCCAGGCGGGCGACGGCGCGTCCGATCGCCCGCATCGGCTCCCCCAGGACTCTGCGGCGGTGGGCGGTCACGAGCACGACCCTGTCGGGAGCCGTCCTCCAGCGCTGCTGCCAGGTTCTCGTCCGGTGGAGGGACCCGGCGGTCGACGGCGACCAGGAGGGCGTCGATCACCGTGTTGCCGGTGACGCGCACGCGCTGCGGGTCTGTGCGCTCACCCAGCAGGTTGTCCCGGCTGGTCGCGGTGGGGCACAGGGTGCAGCGTGGTCACCTGGCTGATGAGGCGCCGGTTGGCCTCCTCGGGGAAGGGTGAGGAGATGTCTCCGGTACGCAGGCCGGCCTCGACGTGCAGGACCGGGACCTCGTGGTAGAAGGCTGCGAGCGCGGCGGCGAAGGCGGAGGTGGTGTCGCCCTGGACCACGACGGCGTCGGGCCGGTGAGCCTCGATCGCCCGACCCACCCCGCGCAGAGAGCGGTTGGTGATCTGGGTGAGGGTCTGTCCCGGGGCATGGATGTCGAGGTCGTCGTCGGGGACGATGCCGAAGAACTCGTGGACCTGGTCGAGCATCTCGCGGTGCTGTCCGGTGACGATGACGACGGGGTTGAAGCGCTCGTCGTCACGCATCGCCGCCACCAGGGGGCGAGCTTGATGGCCTCCGGGCGGGTGCCGTAGACGAGCATGACCTGCAGGGGACTGGCTCGGCTGTGTGGGGCTGTTGTCATGGGTTCTCCTGCTCAGGTGTAGGGAATCTCTGCAGATCCTGAGGGCGATGGATTCGGGATCTGGCGCAGCCGGCCGCTGCGAGGCGGTCACTGGTCCTCGGTGATGGGGGTGAAGGTGACGTCGGAGTCCTCGCAGTAGGCCGCCACGGCACCGGACCGATAAAGGGGACTCGGTGTCGGTCACCGTGCCGAGCTCCTGTCCGTCGACGGTGATGACGAAGGTGATCGATGCGGGGTTGGTCGTGTCAATAGTCACGGTGACGTCGTGACTCGTTCCCGGGCGGGTAGGCGGGCGAGTTGCCGGAGGACAGGAAGCGCTGGGCGCCGTCGTAGGCGGTGTCCTGCTTGGAGACCTCCCAGCCATGGGCTTGAGGGCCAGGGCGTAGAAGTGGTTGTTGTCGGAGTAGTTCACAGAGCCAGGCGACCTCCCAGGCGTTGGGACTGCCGTCCTCGCGGAGCTGCCTGACGGTGGTCATCGTGGTGTGGATGGTCTGGACGCCCTCGCGCCTCGACCTCGACGGTGGTGGACTTGGCCAGTCCGGCATGGGTCTTGTCCTGGGAGTTGGCCGACGTCGGCTTCCAGACGCAGCAGGCTGTCGGTGCAGGAGGGCCTCGCCGTAGCCGTCGAAGATGATCTCCCACTGGGAGCAGGCCTGGGCGTCGGTCTCTGGCGTGGCAGTACACGGTGACTCCTAGGATCAGTGCCAGGACGCAGCCGGCCAGTAGTGAGCGGCGCAGGATCCTGTTGCGACGGGGACCGTCAAGAACTCCTGCGTGCTGAGTGCCGGGGGTGGCTGTCATCTCATCTCCTCGTCGGTCAGGTTGCCGGGTGCGTTGTCGGGTAGGTGGCCTGCGCGGGCTCCGCCTCGCAGGGCGGTCTTAGCCCACCCGGTTCGTCCGGTCATCTCCCTGGCCACGGCCCGCCAGCCGTAGATGCTGGGGAGAAGCCCGTAGAGGACGAACAGGTGGGAGTAGCCCACGGCCTTGAGCAGGTTCAGGCCCTGGTTGCGCTCGATGCGCCAGTAGATCCAGGCGTAGACGAGCGCCGGCCCGAAGGCGATGACGTAGGCGCCCACGAGCCAGGCCCACGACTGCTCCCACCTCAGGACCGCGGCCACGCCGGCGGTCACCATCGTGATGAGGAAGGACAGTGTCAGCAGGGACCCGGTCAGAAGCGAGGTAGGGCGTGAGGATCTGCCAGAGCGTGTCGGCTCGTCCCAGGCCCCTCTGCTCCCGGGCGACGGAGCGCAGGAGGTGCAGCGCCTGGAGGTTTCCTGAAACCAGCGGGTGCGCTGACGCATGAGGCGGCTCATGTTGGTCACGCCCCTGCTGGTGGACGGAGGCGGTGGGCCAGAACTCGTTGGTCCAGCTGGTGGCGTTGAGCCGGATCCCCAAGGTCGAAGTCCTCGGTCAGGGACCGGGTCCAGGGCCTGGGGCCCCAGGGCGTCGAGCGCGCTGAGGCGGACGAACTGGGCATTGCCGCCCATGCCGACGCTGTGCACTCGGCGCCTTCCCCGTTGGAAGACCTCGGTGAAGATGACGAACTCCATGTCCTGCATGCGGGCGAGCAGGGAGCCGAAGCGGTTGCTGATGCGCACGCCCATCTGGACGGCGCCGACCTCCTGGGGGGCGAAGGCCTTGCGGACCTCGCCGATGGCGTGGGGTCGAGCCGGCCGTCGGCGTCCATGACCCCGACGACGACCCTGGAGGAGGACACCGAGGTGCACCGGGACCTCACGATCGACAGCGCGTCGTTGAGGGCCTCCCCTTTCCCAGGCGGGCGTGCGGGGGACGACGGCGAACTACCTCGACGCGCTCGTCCCCGGCCTGGGCGGCCACCTGCGCGGTGTCGTCGTCGGAGCCGTCGTCGATCACCATGATGCGCAGTCCCGGGTCGAGGGATCGAGGTCAGGCGCCTGACGCTGGCACCGATCACCTCGGGCCCTCGTTGAGGCACGGCATGAGGATGACGATGAGAAGAGGGGCGTCCGGATAGGAGGGTCCGCCGTGCCTGGGAGCCCTCGGGAGGCCAGCAGCATGAAGAGCGTGTAGACGAGGGCGACGGCGATCATTGCCAGGGCTCCCCACCAACCGATGCGGTCGAGGATGTCCCAGGGGGCCTCGAGGGACCGAGGTCCATGCGTGTCAACGGGGCCTGGGTACTCATCAGGCTCGCAGGCTCATCATGCCGCCGCGTCGGTGGGCATGACTCCCCACGGTTCGCCGCGAGCGCGGAAGCAGGCCGCGCGCCGCGCCGTAGAAATTGGTCAGCAGGAAGAAGGTCAGGATGGCGACGAAGACCAGCCCGGCGCAATCGATGAGGAAGCGGGCGATGAGAGCGGGAGGGAGCCTGCCGGAGCGACGTACCACACGACGAACATTCCGGTCCCGGCGGCGAATGGGGAGTAGTGCATGAGGCCATCCATCTGGGATCCAAGGGGTAGGGCCGACACCGACCGGCATCGCCGGGTGCAGCGGGCAGAGCCAGCCGGCGCCAACGCCTCGGTGCGGCGTGCCCGGGGGTGACGGGATGTGGGAACTCAGCCCGTCGGGCACGGCACACCGTGCGCCAGAACCAAATATAACAATAGAATAACGCTTCGCAACACTGTGTCGATCAACTATCCGATCAACAGGTTATTGGAGGAAGCCTCACAAGAACCTTGAATGGCGGAATTACAACGATTGAAACCTCAAGGAGGAGGCGCCTCGGAACGGAGCCCCTCCTTGACGGACTAACGAGAAGGTCACGAAGATCACAGATTGATCTCAGCGACCTCCGTGGATGGATTTTTCACCCCTGTCGGGCGCGGGCAGCCTCACCGTGGGCGGGCAGGTCCTCGCACGTGGCCGGGACCTCCAGCGCAGGTGTCATGGCCTTCAGGGCCTGAGCGTCGTACTCGATGAGCTGGACCGGTTTGAGGAAGGCCATGACACTGAGTCCGGCGGCGAAGCGGGCGGTGCCACCAGTGGGCAGGACGTGGTTGGAACCGGCCAGGTAGTCCCCCAGGGCACCGGGCTGTAGGGGCCCACGAAGACGGCGCCGGCGTTGTGGATACGACGGGCGACGCCCGGGGCGTCGGCGGTGTGGATCTCCAGGTGCTCGGCGGCGTAGGCGTTGGCGACCTCGATGCCCTGGGTGAGGTCGCGCACCAGGACGGTCCCCGACTGCGGGCCGTTCAGGGCGCTGGAGGCTCGCTCACGGTGCCGGGTCGCGCTGAGCCTGCGCTCGAGCGCGGCATCGACGGCGTCGGCCAGCTCCGGGGAGTCGGTGATGAGGACGCTGCCCGCGTTGGGATCGTGCTCGGCCTGGGAGAGCAGGTCGGCGGCCACGTACTCGGGGTCGGCGCCGGCGTCGGCCAGGACGGCGATCTCGGTGGGGCCGGCCTCGGCGTCGATACCCACCGCCCCCATGACCGCGCGCTTGGCGGCGGCCACGTGACGTTGCCCGGGCCGGTGATGACATCAACTGGCTGGCACAGGGGCCTCTCCCCGGCGTCGGCGCGGTCGGTGTCATCCTGGGAGTGGGCCCCGTAGGCGAGCATCGCGATGGCCTGGGCGCCTCCACGGCGTAGACCCTCGGTCAGGCCCAGCAGGGCGCAGGCCGCCAGGATCGTGGGGTGGGGCAGGCCGCCGAACTCGGCCTGAGGGCGGACTGGCCAGGGCGATCTGCTCGACGCCGGCGACCTGGGCGGCCACCGCGTTCATGACCACGCTGGAGGGTAGACGGCCAGTCCCCCGGGGACGTAGAGCCCGACGCGCCTGACCGGGATCCAGCGCTGGGTGACGGCGCCCCCGGGAACCACCTCAGTGGTGCGCTCGGTGGGCACCTGGGCGGCGTGCCCGGCGCGGTTGTGGGCGATGGACAGCTCGAGGGCCTCGCGCACCGCCGGGTCCAGGTCGCTCAGGGCCTGGTCGATGGCCTGGGCGGGTACGCGCAGGTGAACAGGGGCGTACGCCGTCGAAGCGCTCGGCGGCGTCGCGCAGGGCGGCAGCGCCGCGGGAGCGGACGTCCTCGATCAGGGGGAGCACTGCCGCCTGAGCGGCGGTCACGTCGAGTACGGCCCGGGGAAGCGCCTGTGCCAGCTCGCGGGGGCCGAGTCGGGAGCTGCGCAGATCAGTGCGGGTGAGCATGCGTGCAAGCCTACCGGCCGCACGCGCAGCGGCCTGGGAGATGTCCTCCCAGGCCGCCTCACACGTCGGTCCGCCGATCAGGTCGACGGTATGACCGCAGCGCGGTGATGCTGCTGCGTTGTCGGGCGATCTCGCGCCAGGCGCTCACAGGGTCTCGCGCACGGCGCGGGCGGCACCACGAGACTGGCCAGGCTGGCCTCGGTCTCGGCGTAGGCGCGGGTCTTGAGGCCGCAGTCGGGGTTGACCCACACCTTCTCGGCGCCCAGGGCGTCCACGGCCCGCTGGAGCAGGTCGGTGCACTCGGCCTGGCTGGGCACGCGCGGGGAGTGGATGTCCCACACGCCCAGGGCCGAGCTGGCGCTCGAAGCCGTGCTCGGCCACGGCAGGGAGGATGTCCATGCGTGAGCGGGAGGCCTCAATGGAGGTGACGTCGGCGTCGAGGTGGTCGACCGCGTCGATGACGACGTCGAACTCGGGTAGCACAGGTGGGTGTGGACCTGGGTGGCGGGGGCCGCCCCTCCGGTGGCCAGGCGGAAGGAACCGACGGACCATTCCAGGTAGGCGGGGCGGTCGGCTCGACGCAGCGGCAGTGTCTCGCGGATGGCGGGCTCGTCGACCTGGATGACACCGATACCGGCGGCCTCGAGGTCTGCGACCTCCTCGCGCAGGGCCAGGCCCAGCTGGTCGGCGACCTGGGCTCGCGGGATGTCGTCGCGCACGAAGGACCAGGCCATGATCGTCACCGGGCCGGTGAGCATGCCCTTGAGGGGCTTGTCGGTCAGTGACTGGGCGTAGGCCGACCAGGTCACCGTCATGGGCTCGGGGCGGGCAACGTCGCCCCACAGGATGGAGGGGCGGGTGCAGCGCGATCCGTAGGACTGGACCCAGCCGTGCTCGGTGGTCACGAAGCCGTCGAGAAGCTCGGCGAAGTACTGGACCATGTCGTTGCGCTCGGCCTCGCCGTGCACCAGCACGTCCAGGCCGAGGCGCTCCTGGAGGGCGACGACGCTGGCGATCTCGGTGCGCATGGCGGCGTCGTAGGCGGCCTCGTCGATATCTCCCCTGCGCCAGGCGGCGCGGGCCTTGCGGATCTCGGCGGTCTGCGGGAAGGAGCCGATGGTGGTGGTGGGCAGCTCGGGCAGGCCGAGGCGCTCGTTCTGGGCGGTCTTGCGCTCGGCATAGGGGGCGCGAGTGCGGTCGCCCTCCGTGATGGCATCGACGGCGGCGCGCACCTCGTCGCGGTGCACCCCGGGGTGGGCGGCGCGCTGATGGCGCAGGTCGGAGTCCTGGGCGAGCTCTGCGGCGATGGCCTCGCGCCCCTCGGCCAGCCCCCTGGCCAGGGTGATGACCTCGCCGACCTTCTGGTCGGCGAAGGCGAGCCAGGAGCGGATCTGCGGGTCGATGGCGGTCTCGCGCTCGACGTCGTGCGGCACGTGCTGCAGGGAGGTGGAGGTCGCCACGGTGATGGGGGTGCCCTCGGGCAGGGCTCTCGCGCAGGCGCTCGAGCGTGCTCATTGCCTTGTCCAAGTCGGTGCGCCAGATGTTGCGTCCCGAGACGACGCCAGCGACGACGGCCTTGCCCTCGAGAGCGGCCAGGTCACCGGCCTCGGGCAGGGAGCCGGCCACGAGGTCGAGGCCCACGGCCTCGATCGGGGCCTGCCCGAGCACAGGGCAGGGCGTCGCCCAGGGAGCCGTAGGTGCCGGCCACGAGGATCTGGGGGCGCTCCACGATGGCGCCCAGCCAGGTGTAGGCATCGCGCACGGCGTCGAGGATGCGCCCGCGATCGATGTTCCAGGAGTCGGAGACCAGAGCCGGTTCGTCGAGCTGGACCCAGGTGGTGCCGGCCTTGTGCAGGTCCATGAGCAGGTGGCCGTAGGCGTGCAGGACGTCTCCGAGCCGGTCCAGGGGTGGAAGCCCTCGGCCGCCTCGTCGGAGGGCTTGGCCATGAGCAGGTAGCTCACCGGTCCCACGACGACGGGACGGACCTCCACCCCGGTCTCCTTGGCCTCACGGACCTGGTCGGCGATAGCGGTGTCCACGTAGCCGATGGGGGTGGAGGCGTCGATCTCGGGGACCAGGTAGTGGTAGTTGAGTCGAGCCACTTGGTCATCTCCAGGGCGGGGCGCGCGCCCTCGCCGCGAGCCAGCGTGAAGTAGCCCTCCACGTCGAGGGCGCCGTCGGCGTCCAGCAGGTCGCGGAAGCGGGCCGGGGCGGCACCCAGGGTGGCCGTGACCTGGAGGACCTGGTCGTAAAGGGTGAAGTCCGCGGGAACCGAGGAGGACTGGAGTCAGGCCCAGGTCGGCCAGGCGCGTGCGGGTCGCCGCACGCAGCTCCGAGGCGGCGTGGCGCAGCTCGTCGACGTCCATGTTGCCCTTCCAGAAGGACTCGACGGCGCGCTTGAGCTCGCGGTCCCTGCCGATACGGGGGTAGCCCAGGATAGTTGCGCCCGGCAGACCGACCGCGGGGACCTGCGACTCGGTCAGGGCGATCTCCGCCGGTGAGGCGGTGGTGGCCGGCTCAGGGGTTGCGCTCATGCGTTCTCCTTGATGATGGTGGTGTGGGGCTGGACGGAGTGATGGGACAGGGCTGCTGCGCCGGGGAGCCGCAGCGCAGGAAGGACGGACCGCGGCCGGGCGTCGCCTGGAGGTAGCCGCGGTCCACGGCGTCGCGCACCTCGCGGTCGGGGGCGGCTCCGGCCAGGATGCCGCCCAGACGCAGGTGGCTGATGACATCGAGGGCCGGACGGGTCCGGTTGAAGGTGTACAGGTGCAGTCCGGGCGCCCCGGCGCGCAGCAGCGCCGTGGCCAGGTCCAGCGTGGCGCCGATGCCTCGTTCCACGAGGGTCGCACCGCTGGCCGAGCCCAACGAGGAGTGCAGGCTCTCCGGCACCCGGACCCCGGTAAGCGCCTCGAGGCGGGTGAGCCGGCGCAGGTCGGTCAGCGGAATGACCCCGGGCAGGATGGGAATGGTCACGCCCGCGTAGGGAGGCGGCATTGGTCAGGGCCACGTAGTCGGCCGGGTCGTAGAAGACCTGGGTGATGGCCAGATCAGCCCCGGCCGCCTGCTTGGCGGCCAGCACCTCGATGGCCTTGATGTGGTCGTTCGTGGCCGGGTAGGCGGCGACCGCGATGGTGACGTGGCGCTTGCCGTCGCCGAAGAAGTCGGCCTCGACCTCCCGGATGACCCGAACGAGGTCGTCGGCGTGGCGCAGCTCCCCGGCGACGTCGTCGGCCCGAGTACCGGCAGGGGGTCGCCGCGCAGGGGCCAGGAAGCGTCGCACCCCATGCGCAGGAAACGGGTGACGATGTCGACGGCCTCCTGCTTGCAGTATCCGATGCAGGTCAGGTGGGCCATGAGGGGATGGTGCTGGACTCGAGCACGTGAGCGAGCACCCCCTCGGAGGGGTTGGTCTCCTCCTGGACCACTCGTACTCGTGGGGTCTCATCCCGCTGTGGCCGCACCGCCCCTAAGCAACCCGTGCCGCGCTCCTCCTGGTGGGCTTCCGGCGCTGGATCGGTGACGAAGGTGGGCCGGTAGGTCACTGACACGAAGTCGGGGCCGGTGGCCAGGAGCTTGTCGATGCGCCCCCAGGTGGCCGAGGCTGCCTTGCCCGGGCGCGGGGAAGAGCTCCAGACTGACGGTTGGCAGTGGCCGGGTTACTTCCGCACCGGCGCTGTCTGCCTGCCCGCCATGGCCCCCGCCTGAGGGGGTGGGCTCGTTGTCTCGCACGTCGTCTCCATCGATCCTGGCTGAAGCACCCGCGCACCGGGTTGCTGCGGCGTCATCGAACCAGGTCTCTCGGCCGCTCTGGATGGTCGAGCGTATCAAACCACGACCGTCCCTCGCCCAACCGACGTCCCAGATAATGAGAACATTCGGTCCGGCGTCTGTCGCACCGTGCCCGCGCGTGGCAAGCACAGGGCTGGTGCGGGGCTAGCGCGAGGGCTCCGCCCCATCGCTCCCCAGCAGGCGAGCCTCTGGGGCGCCGCCCAGCTGTCATCACTGGTACCCACCTCGCCCGTGGCCGCCGAGACCACGAGCGCCGCCAGGCCGGGCTCGTCCCCGAGCTGCGCAGTCGTGGTCGATCATGCTGAGGAGGGGCCCCATATGACGCGGCAGCACGCTCCGTCCGATCGCGTCACTGAGCTCTCCGTAGTGATGACCTCACGGTGCTGAGCGACGTCGATGAGGACGGAGCGTGCTGCGCTGGTGGACTGGGCCAGCCTCGGGGTGAGCCGGTACATCCTCTCCCCCACGGGAAAACGGTCACCGACGACGATGGCAAGCGGCTGTGACACAGTGCGATGATCCGGGATGTCCGGACCCGTTCACAAGATCATGCCGCTGCGCCCCGAGGTCGGCACTGGTCAGCCGGCCAAGCGACGACGCACCAGGGTGATTCCGCCTCCCGCTGCGATGGCGGCAACCGCCATCGCGATGGCGGTCATGCTCGCGCCGGTCAGCGGAAGCCGACCTCCGCCGGCGGCCGCCGCTGCAGCAGCCTGCTGTCCCTGGCCGGCCTCCGCACCGGTGCCGGGCTTGGCGACACTGGAGTTCTTCTGGCCGGCACCCGCCTTGGAGCTGGAGGGGTTGGTGCTCTCGGAGCCGCTGCCCGCCGCCCCGGTGGCGTCAGTGCCGGCTCCGGTGGAGCCGCTGCCCGTCGCCCCGGTGGCGTCAGTGCCGGCTCCGGTGGAGCCGCTGCCCGTCGCCCCGGTGGCGTCAGTGCCGGCTCCGGTGGAGCCGCTGCCGTCCTGGGGCGCAGCGCTGGAGGAAGGCTGGCTGGCGCCGTTTCCACCGTTGTTGCCCGCGTTGCCGGCGTTTCCACCGTTGTTGGCGTCGCCCCCGTTGTTGTTGCCGGCATTTCCAGCGTTGTCGCCGGCGTTGTCACCGGCACCGGGAGTGGCGCCGCCGCCCCAGGCCACGTTGACCAGCGCACCACGGTCCACGGCGACGTTGGCGCTCACACCGAGGGTCTTGGCGATGTCCTCCGGCAGCGCGTGGCCGGTGCCGGAGGCGGGACTGCCCTCCTTGAGATGGAAGTCGGAGGTCTTGTCCATCGGGTTGGCGGACTCCTTGACGAAGAACGGGTTGTTCTCCGGGGAGCCGTGCAGGTCCAGTCCGTTGGACTCCTTGCCGGCGGCCTTCACGTTCGAGTCGGCCGTGAAGTCGGCGAGCTTCTCGGCGTTGACCGACTGGGTCGAACGGTCGGCGCCCCAGTTCCACAGGACCGTGGTCGACAGGGTCGCGGGGTTCTCGTGGCGGTAGTAGGCGTCGTAGTCGATGGTGGAGACCATCTCATTGGCGTAGACCGCGCCGGAGCCATCATCGTTGGCCCCGCCAAGGACCTGGACCATGGCCGAGTAGCGCCACTCGTCCCCGGGCTTGGGGGTGGTCTGCTCGGAGGAGAAGATGTTGTTCATGACGGTGGTGTTGGTGGTGTCCCAGCTCATTCCGTGCTCGGCGCTCCACTTCTGCACCCGGGTGCACACGCCCTGGGCATTGCGGGCGTTGCAGCCGTCAGAGCGGGTGTCCTCCTGGATCCACAGGCTGGTGAGCGCGTGGGAGACGGTGTTGTTCCACACCCGGGTGTCGTTGGAGCCGGAGATGTGGATGCCCACGCCGGCGCCGGCCACGATGTTGGAGGCAATGAGGTTGTTGGAGGAGACCTCGTTGAAGATGGCCACCGGGACGTTGACGAAGTAGTTACCGACGATCTCGGAGTCCATCACGCCCTCGTCGAACCAGATGCCCGCGCCGCGGTTCTGGTCGTAGGCCGTGGGGTCTGAGATGTCCACGCCGGTGGCCGAGTAGTCCACGGTGTTGTTGGCGAAGCGGATGTTCTTCGAGTGGGTGATCTTGGTGTCGGCCAGAGTGCAGTAGGCGCCGCAGTCCTTCGTGATGAAGCCGGAGGTGTTGTTGTTCCTCCACAGGTTACCCTCCACCTTGGCACCACTGGAGTCGTTGATCCCGAAGGCGTTGGAGCCGTTGTTCTCGAACAGGTTGTTCGTCACCGCGGCGTTGGTGGAGTCGATGACCTGCAGCGCACCGGCGGTCGAGGAGTACCGGAAGGTCGAGTTCTCGATGCGGGGGCTGCCGTGCGCGGCCACAACCGTTCCGCCACCGGAGATCGTGCCGATCTCCGGGTCCTGGTAGTCCCAGCGCTGGACTGCGGAGTACTTCTCCACCGTCAGCCCGGACAGGGCGATGTTGTCGGTGTTGAAGGACAGGGCTCGGGAGTGCTGGACGACCTCGACCTGGTGCTGGCTGGGGTCGACGCCGACGACGTAGGACGTGCCCCGGTGGGGCTTGACGTTGTAACCGGCCTGGTTGTTGTTGGGGCTCTTGAGAGTGACCGGGTCGGGGTCATCGACGAAGAAGGTGGACTCGGTGACCTCCTCACGGCTGAGCACCTGGGTCAGGGGCTTGCCGTCGACGAACACCTGCTCGGGGTGCGCGGCCAGCCCCTCCTTGGCGGGGTCGGCATTGATGGTGCAGACCGTGCAGAAGCGGACCATGTCCTGGCCGGTGGACCACTTCCCGTCACCTCCTGCACTCCAGTTGGTGGGGACCTCGGCGCCAGTGAGTACCGGCTTGGCGCCCTCGGCGGCCTTGATGGTCACGCCCTTGTCCACAGCGAGCTCACCCTCGCGGTACGTGCCGTTAGCCAGCTCAATGGTGTCGCCGTTGCCGGCTGCCTTGAGAGCGGCTCCGATGGTCTGGAAGGGCTTGGCAGCGGTTCCGTCTCCCGAGTCCGCCCCTCCCTCGGCTGAGACATGGATGGTGTTGCCGTCCGCAGCAGCCGCTTCTGGCGCATGAGTCACAGCCAAAACAGGCGCCGACAGCGATAGGGCGAGTATCGCCATCTGGGCGACGATTCGACGCTTCATGGTGTCTCCGTCTCCGTAGTGTTATCAGAACGCCGTTACCCTACCGTGATAAATCGCGTTTAGCATCCGTTATATCCGCTTACTTCCGAGAGACCCTTCTCTCAACCATGGCGCCCTGACAAACTTGTCCTAGGTGCTACCTGGACCGATGTGCGCTTTCTGTCTCTTTTCTGCAAGGATCAACCTATGACGTACGCAACACCTCAAGACGCATCCCGGTACTCGGCCGTCTCAGTGTCTGGAAGCATCAAGCTCGGCCAGTTCCTCAAGCTGGCCGGCCTGGTGGAGGACGGCGCAGAGGCACGCATCGCCATCCAGTCGGGCGACGTCACGGTCAACGGGGCCACGGAGACGCGCCGCGGGCACCATCTCTCCGACGGCGACGTGGTGGTCGTCGATCACCCCACCGGCCGGCTCTGCGCCGTCGTTGAGCAGCTGGGGTCCCGAGGAGTGACCCCGGACCCCAGGAGGATCGGACAGACACCGGCAGGCGTCGACGGCGGCTATCGCGCCTGATCGTCGCCAGGTGCCGTATCGATGTCGTCGCCGATGTCGCTGCCGCTGACAGCGGACAGCGTGGTGTGCAGCTCGATGGTCTCCACCTCGTGACGCTCGCTGACGGTGGTGACCGCGGTGGTCACCGAGTCGATCAGGACCTGGTTGGCCAGCGAGTGCCGCAGCAGCATCGGATCATTGTTGAGATCCTTGTAGAGCGAGACGCACAGCAGCAGCATGACGATGACGAACGGCAGGACGAGACGATCGTGATGTCGCGCAGGCCGGTGAGCACCTCCTCGGGATCATCACCTCCGGCGAGCAGCATGGCCGAGGCCACCGCGCCGGTGGCCACGCCCCAGAAGACGACCGTGAAACGGCTCGGCTCGATCGCCCCTCTTTCCGACAGACCCCCCATGACGATGGAGGCGGAGTCTGCACCGGTGACGAAGAAGATCGCTACCAGCACGACCGCCAGGACCATGAGCACGATGAGGACCACTCTGTGCACGGGCATGGCATTGAGCAGGTCGAACAGAATGGTGTCGAAATCCAGGTCGGGGGTGCCGTCGCCCTTGAGGTGGGCCAGGGCGTCCGCCGTCCTACCGGCCTGCTCGGCGCGTTCCTGGAGCCCGATGGCGCCACCACCGAAGATGGCGAACCAGATGAGGGAGACGACCGAGGGGACGAACATGACACCGCTGACAAACTGACGGATGGTGCGGCCACGCGAGATCCGGGCGATGAACATGCCCACGAAGGGGGTCCAGGAGATCCACCAGGCCCAGTAGAAGATCGTCCAGGAGGACAGCCAGTCGGACATGTCCTTGTTTCCGACCGCCGCGGTGCGCGAGGCCATGGCGGGCAGCTCATCGATGAAGTCACCGATCGCCGAAGGAATGATATTGAGGATGAACAGTGTGGGCCCACCGACGAAGACGATGATCGCCAGGAGCACAGCCAGCACCATATTGATGTTCGACAGCCACTGGATGCCCTTCTCGATGCCGGAGATGGCGGAGGCGACGAAGCAGGCGGTCAGGACCGCGATGATCACGACCAGCATCCCGGAGCTCGACTTGTCGACGAGGTTGGTCGACTCCATCCCGCCACCGATCTGCAGCGCCCCCAGACCCAGGGAGCAGGCGGATCCGAACAGGGTGGCCACAATCGCCAGGATGTTGATGATGCGCCCTCCGATGCCGTCGATGGCCTGGCGCCCGAACAGGGAGGTGAACATCGCGGAGAAGAGCTGGGACCGTCCCAGGCGGTAGGTTCCGTAAGCCATGCCGAGCCCCACGAGGGCGTACATCGCCCACGGGTAGATGGTCCAGTGGAACAAAGCGGTTCCCATCGCGGTGCTGGCGGCCTTCGCCGTCTGCGGATCGACAGTGCCCGGTGGAGGCGACATGTAGAAGTACAGTGGCTCACCAACTCCGTAAAAAATCAGGCCGATACCCATCCCGGTCGCGAACATCATGGAGACCCATGAGCTGGTGCTGTACTCGGGCTCCTCGGCGTCCCCTCCCAGCGGGATCTTGCCGAACCGGGAGGCGGCCACGAAGATGACGAAGACGACGAACAGGGTTGACGACAGGACGAACAGCCACCCGAAGTTGCTGATCGTCCTGCTCAGGGCCCACTTGGAGACTCGCCCCAGCCCGTGCCGATCGATGAAGCCCCACGCCACGAACGCAAGGGTGGCGGTCGCGGCGACGCCGAAGACCACCTTGTCCATCCCCTCACCCGTGTCATGGGGCTGGCGGGACACCGATCTTCTCAGGCGCTCGAGCAGGTGGCGCTGCCGCCGCTTCACCGTTGCCCGAGACGTCTGAAAAGCCGGTGTGGCGGTTGCCGCCTGGGGCAGATCCTCTTCGTGTAGGAAGCCCTCCTGCTCTGGTCTGCGCGTCATCGTTGGAGGGTTCAGGTCCTCGTCACTCATCAAATAACCTCATAGACAATACAGTCAATGACTGCTGGGGACATCACGAGCGTATCAAGACGCCGAGGGGCCGCCACCTGTGAGCAGGCTTAAAAGAGCTCCCTGAGGAGGATGCAATGACGCCCCAAAGTTCGCGTCGGCCAACCTGTGAGCAGGCTCGGAACGTCTCTGACCTGCTACTTGTCGGGCCTCGTTCAGGGCACGGTCCGATCACGACCACCGCGCCCCCTCGATGCTCGAACCGGCTTGTGTGAGTTCGGCTGCATCGGGGGTCATCGCCACGGCAGGCGCACAGTCAGTGCCGTATCAGTGGCGCAGGCAGCCCGGCCCCAGCAGAGCCTTGATGTCGGAGTAGAAGGCCGGTGAGGCCTCCACCCGCAACGAGGCGTCCAGCTGAGTGCGCACCTCGCGCCCCGGACTGGTCAGCGTCAGGCGTACCGTGGATCCTCCCGGGTGCTTGGTGAGCACGTCCTTGAACTGCTCCACCAGTGGCCCGGTGCAGCGGTTGGTGGGCAGTGTGATGAGGACCGCCTCATGGGCGGCGCTGGAGATGTCCGGGATCGTCATCTCCTGGGCGTAGAGGGCCACCTGGCCGTCGCGCCGGTTAAGGCGCCCGCGTACCGTCACCACGGTGTCGGGGGCGAGCATGGTGGAGACGGTCTGATAGGTCTGGGGGGAAGAAGAGCACCTCGATACTCCCGGCCAGGTCCTCGATCTGGGCAATGGCCCACAGGTTGCCCTGCTTGGTGGTCTTGCGGGTCAGTGAGGTGATGAGGCCGGCGATGGTGACCATGGCGCCGTCGGGCAGCTCGTCGTTCTCGTGGAGCTCGGAGATCTCCTTGTCTGCGAGCTTGCCGAGCAGTCCCTCCAGGCCCATGAGGGGGTGGTCGGAAACGTAGAGCCCCAGCATGTCGCGCTCGTAGGCGAGCTTGTCCTTCTTGTCCCACTCGGGAAGGTCGGGGACGTCGGAGGAGAAGACCGGGCCGTTGCCGAAGGGGGAGGCGCCGTCGCCGTCGGAGCCGCCTGTCAGAGAGGCGAACAGGTCGAACTGGCCGGCTGCCTCGTTGCGCTTGACACCGATGACCTCGTCGACGAAGTCCTCGTGGCAGGTCTGCAGGGAGCGCCGGGTGTGTCCCAGCGAGTCGAAGGCACCCGCCTTGATAAGGGAGTCGATGGTGCGCTTGTTGCACACAACGGCGGGGACCTTGTCGAGGAAGTCCTCGAAGGAGGTGAACTCCCCCCTTGTCCTCGCGGGTCGTCACGATTGCCTCGACGACGTTCATTCCCACGTTGCGCACCGCGGACAGTCCGAAGCGCACGTCCTCATTGACGGCGGAGAACTGGGCCCGTGAGGCGTTGACGTCCGGGGGCAGCACGGTGATGCCCATGTGACGGCACTCCCCCCAGGTAGACGGCCAGCTTGTCCTTGTTGTCCTTCTGGCTGGTGAGCAGGGCCGCCATGTACTCGGTGGGGTAGTGCGCCTTGAGATAGGCGGTCCAGTAGGAGACAACGCCGTAGGCCGCCGAGTGGGCCTTGTTGAAGGCGTACTTGGCGAAGGGGACCACGACGTCCCATAGGGTCTTGACGCTCTCCTTGGAGAAACCGGCCTGGACCATGCCGGCCTCGAAATCGACGAACATCTTGGCCAGGATGTCCATCTTCTTCTTCCCCATGGCCTTGCGCAGCGCATCGGCCTTACCCATGGAGAAGCCTGCCAGGTCGGTGGCGATCTTCATCACCTGCTCCTGGTAGACGATGAGGCCGTGGGTGGTTCCCAGGATCGGCTCGAGGGCCTCCTTGAGCTCGGGGTGGATCGGAACGACCTCCTGCAGGCCGTTCTTGCGCAGCGCGTAGTTGGTGTGCGACTCCGCACCCATGGGGCCGGGACGGTAGAGGGCGCCGACGGCGGAGATGTCCTCGAAGTTATCGGGCTTCATCAGGCGCAGTAGCGTGCGCATCCCACCGCCATCGAGCTGGAAGACGCCCAGGGTCTCGCCGCGTGAGAGCAGCTCGTAGGTGCCACGGTCGTCGAGCTCGACGTGGTCGATGTCCAGGGCGGGCTTGCCGTTGGCGACGATGTTGTCCAGGGCGTCGGAGATGACCGTGAGGTTGCGCAGCCCCAGGAAGTCCATCTTGAGCAGGCCCAGGTGCTCGCAGGTGGGGTAGTCGAACTGGGTGATGACGGCGCCGTCCTGGAGACGCTGCATCATGGGGATGATGTCGGTCAGCGCCGCCGAGGACATGATGACGGCGCAGGCGTGGACGCCCCACTGGCGGGTCATGCCCTCCAGCCCCTTGGCCAGCTCAACGATCTTCTGGGCGTCGGGGTCCTCGGCATGCAGCTTGCGGAACTCCTCGGCCTCCCCGTAGCGCTCGTCGTCGGGGTTGAAGATGCCCTTGATGGAGATGTCCTTGCCCTGGACCGAGGGGGGCATGGCCTTGGTGAGGCGGTCGCCGACGGCGTAGGGGTAGCCCATGACGCGGCTGGAGTCCTTCAGGGACTGCTTGGCCTTGATGACGCCGTAGGTGACGACCTGGCTGATGCGGTCGGCGCCGTACTTCTCACGCACGTACTCGATGACCTCGTCGCGCCGACGCTCGTCGAAGTCGACGTCGATGTCGGGCATGGAGATGCGCTCGGGGTTGAGGAAGCGTTCGAAGATGAGCCCGTGGCGCAGCGGGTTGAGCTCGGTGATGCCCATCGCGTAGGCCACCATGGACCCGGCGCCCGAGCCGCGCCCGGCCCCACCCGGATGCCATGGGCCTTGGCCCAGTTGATGTAGTCGGCCACCACGAGGAAGTAGCCGGGGGAAGCCCATCTGGGTGATGACGCTGATCTCGTACTCGGCCTGCTTGCGGCAGTCCTCGGGGATGTCTCCGTTGAAGCGGTGGTCCATACCGCGCCAGCACTCCTTGATGAACCACGACTCGTCGGTCTCGCCCTCGGGGACGGGGAAGGCCGGCATGAAGGAGGCACCCTCGTCCACGGTGCGGAAGCGCACGTTGCACTGCTCGGCCACGAGCAGGGTGTTGTCGCAGGCCTGGGGCATCTCGGAGAAGAGGCGGCGCATCTCGGCGCCGGGGCGCAGGTAGTAGGTGTCGCCGTCGAACCTGAAGCGGTCGGGGTCGGAGAGCACCGAGCCGGAGTTGATGCACAGCATCGCGTCCTGGATGGTGCGGTCCTCGGGACGCACGTAGTGGGAGTCGTTGGTGGCCAGCAGCGGGGCGCCGATCTGCTGAGCCAGGCGCAGCAGGTCCTTGGTGACGCGCCGCTCGATCTCCAGGCCGTGGTCCATGAGCTCGACGTAGAAGAACTCCTTGCCGAAGATGTCCTGGAGCTCCCCGGCGGCTCGCAGGGCCTCGTCCCACTGGCCCAGGCGCAGTCGGGTCTGAACCTCCGACGACGGGCAGCCGGTAGTACCGATGAGGCCGGATCCGTAGCGGGAGAGCAGCTCTCGGTCGATGCGCGGGGCCTTGCCCCACTGACCTTCCAGGGAGGCGAAGGAGTCCATGCGCATGAGGTTGTGCAGCCCCTCGTCGTTGCGCGACAGCAGGGTCATGTGCGTGTAGGAGCCGCGGGCGGAGACGTCGTCGCTCCTCTGGGACTCCTCGCCCCAGAAGACACGGGTCTTGTCGAAGCGGGAGGTGCCCGGGGTCATGTATGCCTCCACCCCGATGATCGGCTTGATACCGACGGCCTTGGCGGCCGAGTAGAACTCGTAGGCACCGAACATGTAGCCGTGGTCGGTGATCGCCAGGGCGGGCTGGCCCAGGCGCTTGGCCTCGGCCACGTAGTCCTTGATCTTTCCGGCGCCGTCCAGCATCGAGTAGTCGGTGTGGACGTGGAGGTGGACGAAGTCGTCCTTGGGGGCCGAAACTTCCTGACTGCTCATCTCCGCCATGGCCCCATCCTAGGCCCGTGCGGCCCCTCGTCCATGGGAGGCGGCCAGCGGCTGTGTCGACCGAAAACCATTGTGCCAGCTGGACATTCCCGGCCTGGCTGAGGAACCGCGTGTGAGAAATCCGCCGCGCGTGGAAGAGGCCGGGGCGCTTGGCGCTCGGCAGCGGGGCGTCGTCAGGCCCGGGAGCGGGCGGCGGCCTCGCGCGGGGCCAGGACGGCGTGGGCGAGGTCGAGCACGGGTGTGGGCACGCCCGCCTCGTCTCCGGCTCGGCACAGGGCGCCGAGCTGAGCGTCGAGCTCGCTGGGCAGGCCGGCGGCGATATCGCGCTGCATCGAGGTGGTGGCGCCAGCCGGCTGGGCATCGGCCATGGCGAGCACGGCGGCGACCGGGTCAGGGGCCCGGGCCGTGGCCAGGTGGTGGCCGAGGGCTGCTGCGACGTCGACGACCTCTCCTGCAGCCTGGGTGAAGGCGTCCCGCAGGTCCGTGCGCAGCACGCCGATGGAGGCGTCGGTGGCGGCGCCGAGAGCACCCTGGACGACGACGAAGGAGACCTTGCGCCACAGCTCTGCCCAGATGGAGTCGGGGACCCATGCGCGGATGCCGGCGGCCTCCAGGGCCTCGACAGCGGCAGTGGCGCGAGCGGAGGCGCCGCCGCCCCACTCCCCCAGGGCCAGGGAGCCGACGCTGCCGATGGTGCGGACAGTACCGCGTGAGACGACGGCGGAGTAGACGCGGGCGACTCCGGGCAGGACGTGCTCCTCTCCGACGGCGTCGGCGAGCAGTCCGGGAGCGCTGATCCCGTTCTGAGTGGAGACCACACCGGTGCCGGGGCCGGTCAGCCGCTTAAGCGCAGGCGCCAACGCGGGCAGCGCGTCGACCTTGGTGGTCACGAGGACCAGGTCCGGGCAACCGTCCAGGGCGTCGACGAGCCTGTCCGGATCGTCACTGGCCAGCGGCTGCTCGATACGAGCGGTCACGGTACCGGGTTCGCCGCCGGAGCCATCGAGCAGCGTCAGTCCTTCCAAGCGCAGTGCCTCCAGGGTGCCTCCGTGAACGAGGAACCCGATCTGCTGACCGCTCGCTGCCAGCCGGGCACCGAGCCAGCCGCCGATGCCTCCGGCACCGATGACGACGATACGCATCAGCGTCTCCTCTCGGTTCTGCTTCTATCTGTTCGTCTCTCTACCTGCGCGTGGCTCGGTCCTCAGTGGCCAGCCACAGGTGGCGCTGACGGTGTGGGCCATGTCCTGGTGCCAGATGCCTGCGTCGAGGTAGCGGCGGCCGCTCAGGACCCGGTATCCGCAGCGCTCGTAGAAGCGGAGAGAACCACCTCCACGCTGAGATCGCCAAGGTACCTCAGGACGGCTTCCTCGAGGGCGGCGACGACGCGCGCCCCCAGGCCCGCGCCACGGGCGATCCGGCGCACGGCCAGGCGGCCCCTTCGGCGGGCACCCGCGCCGTGGGCCGGGAGCTCAAGTCGTCAGGTGACTCTGTCATGATGCCGATCACGGGAGGCGGAGGACGTCGAGGGCGTGGACGAGGTCGGCGGGGTAGGCGGAGGTGAAGACCATGCGCTCACCGGTGATGGGGTGGGTGACGCCGAGCTCATGCGCATGGAGCCACTGGCGGACCAACCCGGTGCGCGCTGTCATGGCCGGGTCGGCGCCATAGGGTGGCGTCTCCGACACAGGGGTGGCCGACCGCGGCCATGTGGACGCGGATCTGGTGGGTGCGGCCGGTCTCCAGATGGACCTCAGCAAGGCAGGCCCCGGGCATCGCCTCGATGACGTCGTAGTGGGTGATGGACTCGCGTCCACCCTCGATGATGGCCATCTTCCACTCCCGGCTGGGGTGACGGCCGATGGGGGCGTCGATCGTGCCGCGGGAGGGATCGAGATGGCCCTGGACCAAGGCGTGGTAGACCTTGTCCACGGCGTGCTCCCGGAAGGCTCGCTTGAGGACCGAGTAGGCCCGCTCCCCCTTGGCCACGATCATGACGCCCGAGGTGCCCACGTCCAGGCGCGAGACGATGCCCTGACGCTCGGCCGCCCCGGAGGTCGCCACCCGGACCCGCATCGCCTTGAGGGCGCCCAGGACGTCGGGGCCGTCCCAGCCCATGGAGGGGTGGGCGGCGACACCGGCCGGCTTGTCGACGACGACGATGTCCTCATCCTCGTAGAGCAGCTCCATACCATCGACCGGGGTGGGGACAGGCTCAGCGGGACGGGGTGCGGGCATGTCGACCTCGAGGAGGTCGCCGGCGCGCAGACGAGCGGACTTGGCGAGGACCTCACCGTTCCTGCGTACGTGACCGGCCTCGCACAGCTCACCGACCCGGCTTCGGGAGAGCCCGGTCATGCGGGCCAGTGCGGCGTCAACCCGGTCACCGTTGCATCCGTCGGGGACGGGCAGGAGGCGCAGGCTCATTGCAGGTCCCAGGGTGTGACCGGCAGGGACTGCTCAGCGCCGCCGGCGCGCCGCCGGGCTCGTGAGGGCCCCTCGAGGCCTTTGTCGTCGTCTTCCGTGTCGGCTCCTCGTCCCCGGCAGGGGCGTGGGCGTCGTCCGCGCCGGCACGCGTCCCATCGACCTCCCAACCCCCCAGGGACAGGACGATGATGCCCCCGGCAGCGAGAACGATCGCGATGTCTGCGACGTTGCCCACGAAGTAGCCGCCGTAGTCGATGAAGTCGATGACGTGCCCCCGCAGGAACCCGGGCTCACGCAGGAGACGGTCGATGAGGTTGCCGACCGCACCGCCGAGCACCAGTCCCAGGGCCACCGCCCACGAGCGGGAGGCCAGACGCCGGGAGACACGAATGATGACGAGCACCACGCACGAGGCGATGACGGCGAAGATCCACGTCTGCCCGGTGGCGAAGGAGAAGGCGGCCCCGGGATTACGCACCAGCACGAGCCCCAGTGCCCGGCCGAGCAGGGCCGTGTGCCTTCCATCGGCCAGGGCGGAGAGTGCCCACTGCTTGGTGACCTGGTCGACGACGACGATGACGACCGCCACCGCCCACAGCACGGCGACCGGGAGGCGCCTGGCTCGACGACCGCTCGCGTCCTGGCCGCCCTGCGCTCCCAAGGCCTTCTCCATGGTGCTGGACGGGCTGTCTGCAGGCGGTGAAACGATGTTGTCTGCGGTTTCCTCCGGAGAGGAGACCGGGTCCACGTGATCTGGCATGAGGCTTTCTCGCATTGCGCTCAGGAGGACAAGTAACGGGTGGCGTGACCGTGCCGCACGAAGGGCGACGACCCGTGCGGGTCGTCGCCCTTCGTAGAAGGCCATGTCAGAGAAAGTCGGAGGAGCCGGTGTATCCCTGGTGGTTGGGAACCAACGCGATGGTGCTCCGTGGACCAGTCCCTGAGATGCTCACGGAGTGGCGTCGCAAGGCGATCACAGCCTCGGAAGTCACAGTCCGGAGATGGAGCTCTCGCCGCCGTCCTCGACGTTGGCCAGCAGGTTCTGCAGGTAGCTCTTGAGGCGAGTGCGGTAGTCGGACTCGAAGCGCCGCAGCTCGTCGATCTTCTGCTCGAGGGCGGAACGCTCCTTCTCCAACTGGGCCAGAGTCCGGTTGCGCTGGTCCTCGGCCTCACGCACGATCTGCTCACCCGTGGAGCGGGCCTCGGTAACGATGCGCTCGCCCTCGGCCTTGCCGTTGGCGACGTGCTCGTCGTGGAGACGCTGGGCGAGCTCGAGCATGCCGGAAGCGGCTGCTGGGCCCTGGCCACCGGACTCGCCGGAGGGGACGGATGGAACGGACACGGCGGGCTCGGCCTGAACCGGCGAGACAGGGGATGCGGGGGCGGCGGAGATGGCAGCTCCCTCGCCGAGCTGTGCCACCCGGCGGTTGGCGGCCTCGAGCTTGGCCTTGAGGTCGGCGTTCTCAGCCTCCAGCTGACGCATTGCCTCGACTACCTCGTCGAGGAACTCGTCGACCTCGTCCTGCTCGTAGCCCTCGCGGAACTTGGTCGCCTGGAACTTCTTGTTGAGGACGTCGTCTGCTGTCAGCAGCGTCATGGGTCGTCACCTCGGTGTCGTTACGGATAAGGTCACGAGCACCGGGCATCCGGTCACTCATGCGGACAGAGTACCTGAACTCGAGGTTCAGGCCACATCAAGCGCGCTATCTCACGCTGACGTGAGGACAGCACTCTAGCGGTTCATTCACGACTTCACACCCATTCAATGAAGGAAGCGGAGGAACCACTGGAGAATCCAGATCCCGAAGACCAGGACGAGGAAGCTCAGGTCGATGCCGACCCCTCCCAGGCGTGCCATGGGAACTCTCCGACGGATGAGTCGCAGAGGCGGGTCCGTCAGTGCGTACACAAGGTTGGCCAGCACCAGGATCAGCCCACGGGGGCGCCACTGGCGGGCGAAGACCTGAACCCAGTCGAGCACGACCCTGACCAGGAGGATGAGGAAGTACAGGCTCAGAATGCTCGACAGAATCCAGGCAAGTGAAGAGACAAGAGTCACGTGTCAGCCAGCTCAGCTCTGGTTGAAGAACCGGCCGTGGGCCTCGGCGACCTCGCCGCCGTCGATCTCAACGCTGGCGGGGGTCAGCAGGAACACACGCGGCGTGACCCGCTCGATGGCTCCATGCAGACCGAAGACCAGGCCGGCGGAGAAGTCGACCATGCGACGCGCGTCGGACTCGCTCATGCCGGTGAGGTTGATGATGACGGGCACACCGTCACGGAACGACTCGCCGATGATCCGGGCCTCGTTGTAGGTCGAGGGGGTGCACCGTGACGATACGACGGAGGTCCGGGGTGACGGCTGCGGGCTCGGGCGTCACCGGGGCGGCGAAGTCCTCGTAGCCCTCGTCGACGAAGTCCTGCTCGTGCTCCTGCACGGCGTAACCGGTGTCGGCAGCCTCATAGCTGTCCTGGTAGGTCTCCTCCTCCGGCTCCGAGTAGCCGAGGAAACTGGTCATACTGCGCAGCGCGCCCATCTATCGCTCCTTGGTTCGTCCGGTCCCCTGCGTTCCGGATGTGCTGCGACGGTATCCGGCCCCGCGACACCGCACGGGGACCTCAACCCGGCGTGTCATCAACCCCAGGTTCCAGGTAGGTCACGCTCAGGAAGTATTCAGTCACCTGAGCGTCATCGAGGGACCACAACGCCCGCAAGCCTCCCGGTCGTCCCGTCCCGGCGGAAGGAGTAGAAGCGAGGGTCCTCGTAGGTGCACCACTGACTGGCGCTGATGCGCCCCACTCCCGCTCGTTCGAGCTGGGCGATGACGCCGGCGGCCACGTCGAGACCGGGCGTGCCCCACGATGTGCGCGAGGCGCAGGCAGGTTCGCGTTGCGCGGACAGCGTGCGCATGTGATCCGGGACCTCGTAGCAGGAGCCGCAGATCGAGGGCCCGACGGCTGCCCACAGGTCGGCGGGGAGCGCACCCGCGCACCGGAGGGCCTCGATCGTGGCGGGAACGACACCATCGAGCATGCCGCGGCGGCCGGCGTGGACGGCCGCCGTCAGCGAACCGTCCTGGGAGGCCAGCAGGAGGGGAACGCAGTCGGCTACGAGGACGCAGCAGCCGGCGGGAGCCCCGGCCGCCCGGGCATCCAGGACGAGCGCGTCGGCCGTGGGAGTCTGCTCAACCCGGGCGGCGGCGACGACGCTGGAGTGAACCTGATCCATCCAGGCCAGGTGCCGACCCGGCTCGAGCCCGAGCAGCTCCTCGAGCCGATGACGGTGCGCACGGACGCGCTGCGGGTCGTCACCGACGTGGAGGGCGAGGTTCCAACCGCTGTAGACACCGGTCTCCTCATCACTCCCCCGCACTGCCGCATCAGCGTCTTCTCCATGGACAACGGGACGGGCCCGCAGGCCGCGGGCGGTGAAGTACCCGCGGGCCCCCGGGCCCAGATCCACCTCGATCAGGTCTGCTGCCTGGCCGGCACTCGTCTCATGCATCACTGGCTCGTTGTCCCTGAGGCGTCGCCGTATCCCAGGCCGCTCCCGACCGCCGCGCTCAGCGCAGGAAGTCCGGCAGGTCGATCCCGTCGTCGTCGGCGTCGACCCCGATGACCTGCGGGACCTCAAGCTCGGAGACCGGCTGCTGGGCGGGCACGGAGCCGTACGAGCTGTAGGACTCGTCCACGTAGGCGGGCATGCTCCCCGATGAGAGGGCCTCGGCCGCACTGACCTCGGACAGGTGGGCGGCGGCCGCCGGCGACGACGGCGCTGGTGCCAGCGGAACGGGGCGGGTCACCGGGTTCTGCGCGGCATGGGCGCCGCCGCGAGGAGCCGGAGCGGGGGGCAGGTCCTCGACCGGGGAGGAGGGAACCGGCGGGACGGCAGCCCTCGACAGGCGGGTCACCGGGTCGGACAGACCGCCCACCACCGGCTCGGAGTCGAAGCCGGCAGCGATGACCGTTACCCGGACCTCGTCGCCCAGGGCGCCGTCGACGACGTTTCCGACGATGATGTTCGCCTCGGGGTGCACGGCCTCGCGCACGAGGTTGGCGGCCTCGTTCATCTCGAACAGGCCCAGGTCGGAGCCGCCCTGGAAGAAGAGCAGCACGCCGTGGGCGCCGTCGATCGAGGTCTCCAGCAACGGGGACGCGATGGCCTCCTCGGTGGCCGTGATCGCACGCCCCTCGCCGGTGGCCGAGCCGATACCCATGAGGGCGCTGCCGGCGCCCTGCATGACGGACTTGACGTCGTTGAAGTCGACGTTGATGAGGCCGGGGGTGGTGATGAGCTCGGTGATGCCCTGAACACCCTGAAGAAGAACCTGGTCCGCCTGCTTGAAGGCGTCCACGACGGAGATGTTCTTGTCGGCGATCTGCAGGAGGCGGTCATTGGGGATGACGATGAGGGTGTCGACTTCCTCGCGCAGCGCCTGGACGCCGTCCTCGGCCTGGGCCGAGCGGCGACGCCCCTCGAAGGAGAAGGGGCGTGTCACCACACCGATGGTCAGCGCCCCGATGCTCTTGGCAAGGCGGGCGACCACGGGGGCGGCTCCGGTACCGGTGCCACCACCCTCACCGGCGGTGACGAAGACCATGTCCGACCCATCGAGGGCCTCGCGGATCTCCGACTCGTGGTCCTCTGCGGCCTTGCGGCCGATGGCCGGATCGGCGCCCGCCCCAGCCCCCGGGTCAGGTCGCGCCCGACATCGAGCTTGACGTCCGCGTCGGACATGAGCAGCGCCTGGGCGTCGGTGTTCACGGCGATGAACTCGACGCCACGCAGGTCGGCCTCGATCATGCGGTTGACGGCGTTGACGCCACCGCCGCCGACCCCGACGACCTTGATCTCTGCCTGGTAGTGCTGTGCGTCGTCCACAGCCATGCTCTCGACCACTGGCGTCCCCTCCGCGAGTTTCGTCATGAGCCCTTGTCGAGGGCTCCCCTCAAACCTCAACCTCAAGTTAAGGTCTATACTTATGTCATTCCTTGAATGACTGGCTCAACGCTATGAGACTTCACGGACGTCGAGACGCATTGAAGCCCGGCGTGTTCGTGTGCAGTTGCCTGCGGATTTCCTGCTATAACCCTGCGACTTGTCTGCAATAGACCTGAGCATCGGTTGCGCGACCCCCGAGGAAACCGCACCAGCCCGCGCTGACAGAGGTACGGACCACCGGACTCGCCCATAGCGACGGGTGAGCAGAGATGAGTGAGGTTGATCGGTCAACGCCGTTCAGGATGTTGGTGACGACGTCGAGGACGCCGAGGGCTGGTCTCCGGCGGAGCGCGTCGTGGGGCGGTGGGGCGAGGAGACGTCGTAGATGGAGGCGCTGGTGGTCATGAGGGTCGCCAAGACCCGCGCCTTGAGCGCGTTGTCCTGCGCATCGCCCCAGACCACGCTGGCACCGTTGCTCAGGTGAGGGTGACCTGCCCGGCTTCGGTGGCGCTTCCGCTGGAGACCTGCTCCAGGGTCTCCGGCGTCAGGGATCCCACCACCTGGGTGACGGCGGCGACCTGCTTGGCGGAGATCGCCTGAGATTCACCTGCCCCGCCGTCGGCGGAGTCGGGCACGATGCTCACCAGGCCTGACGGAGCCTCGGGGACCCGCTCGAGGACGACGGCCTCGTTGTCGAGGACCTGGTAGCCGTCCGGTCCCTGGACGGTTGCCACCGGTACCCGCATCGTCAGCTGCACCCGCAGTCCTCGGGGCCAGGCACGGGTCACCTGTGCCTGGCGGACTCGGACCAGATTGTCTCTCACCTGGGTGGAGAGCCGGCCCGTGTCGAGCCGCAGGAGCGAGTCGCCCTCGTAAGAGGCCAGGACCTCACGGACCTGCTGGTCTGAGACGCTGCCGTCCGATCCGATCACGGAGATCCTCTGACGCTGCAGGGCCCAGCAGAGGCGAGAAGACCAGCGCCCAGGTCACGACGGCGACGGCGAACACGACGGCGGCGGCTGCCACCATCCGGCGCATGCGCAGGCGCCGCAGGGCATGTCGGCGCTCCTTGAGGCGGTCGGCGAGCCCAGTGGAGACGACTCGGTCGTTCCCCCTGGGCAGTGTCACCTGACGACGGCCGAACACGGTCAGTTCCGTGCTCGACTCAGTACTCGACTCGGTGCTCGACGCACTCTCTGGGCTGGAGGACGTCTCCGCCGCTTCGAGTCCCTTGGGTGAGCCACTGCTGTGCCGCTGCCTGGAGGACACCGAGCGCGAGCCGCCAGCAGAGGGGGAGGTACCCCTCGCAGTGTCCTGGGCCGTGTCCCGGGCTGTCCTGGTGGTCGCGCCGGCACCCAGGAACCCGGGGTCGCCTGGCTGTGCCGGTGGTGGACTGCCGCTCGGCCGCCTTCTCGCTCTGCGGGCTCGACGGGGACTGCCTCGTGCCGTGCTGCCCGGTCCCGCTGCGCTCGGAGCGCGGTGTGCGCCCCGAGCCGTCAGCGGAGCGCGCACGTCGGGCACCGGAGCGGCGCGGAGGGATGGACGCCGGGGTTCCCTGAGACCGGCTGGACGGCTCGGGCCGGGGCGCCGAGGGCTTCCTCATGCCCGTCCGCCTCGCTCCTGGCCGGAGCCCGCCGCACCGCCCTCACGGGCCGTCAGATCGGCCAGGACCGTGGTGGCGAGCTCGGTGACGTCACCGGCCCCGACTGTCAGCAGCAGGTCTCCGGGACGAGCCAGCGCGGCCACCGCGTGCGCAGCGTCCTGGCGCTCGGCGACGAAGGTGGCTCTGCCACCGGGAACCCGCTGGGCCACCGTGTCTCCGGAGATGTCGGGGAAGTCCGCCTGGGTCTCCCTGGCGGGGTAGACGTCTGTGACGACGACACCGTCGGCCAGGGACAGTGCCTGCCCGAAGCGGTCGGCGAAGGCCCGGGTGCGGGAGAACAGATGCGGCTGGAAGAGCACCAGAACACGGCCGCCGCGCTCTTGGGCGACCTCGCGAGCGGTATGGAGCAGCGCCTCGATCTCCGTGGGGTGGTGGGCGTAGTCATCGATGACGCGCACGCCGTCGGCCTGACCCCGGTCCTCGAAGCGCCGCCCAGTGCCTCCGAAGGCTCCCAGGGCGAGAGCCATCGCGGCCGGCTCGACGCCGAGCTCGATGCCCGCGGCCCAGGCTCCGGCGGCGTCGAGGGCGACATGGTCTCCGGGCACGGCCAGCACCAGCTCGACCGGGTTCCGGCTCTCCTCCGCGGCGTCGGTCGGCTCATGGTCCGTCACCCTGGTGAGGGTCAGCAGCGCACGGGTGGAGGCGGCGCCTCGCTCCTTGATCTCCAGCTGGACGTGCCCCTCCCCCACCGGGGTCCCACCGGGGAGGGTGTCGGGGCCGCCGAAGGAGTAGGTGACCACGCGCAGGCCCTCGGCAGCGGCCGACCGGGCCAGGCGCAGCGAGCCGGGATCCTGGGCGCAGGCGATCAGCAGGCCACCAGGGACCAGGCGGTGTGCGAAATCCACGAAGGCGGCCTCGAAGGCCTCGGCGGTTCCGTAACTGTCGAGGTGGTCGGGCTCGATGTTGGTGACGATCTCCACGCGGGGCGAGTAGTTGAGGAAGGAGCGGTCGGACTCGTCGGCCTCGGCCACCAGGGCCGGACCGCTTCCCAGGTGGGCGCCGGTGCCCAGAGCCCGCACGATCCCGCCGATGGCGAACGATGGCGCGGCGCCGGCCTGCGTGAGGGCCTCCGCGAGCATGCCAGAGGTCGTCGTCTTGCCATGCGCACCGGCCACGGCGACGAAGTCCAGCCCCTGAGCCGCCAGAGCGAGGGCCTGGGAGCGGTGGATGACCTCCTGGTCCCGCCGGCGGGCCTCGGCAAGCTCGGGGTTGGTCTCCTTGATCGCGGTGGAAACCACGACGGTGGAGTCTTCAGGCAGGTGCGCGGCGTCGTGACCCAGATGAGTCGTTATACCCAGGTCGGCCAGGTGGTCGAAGGCGGGACCGCCGTGGGCGTCGGAGCCCGAGACCCGGGCACCGCGGGCCGCCAGCAGCTGGGCGACGACGCTCATGCCCGCTCCCCCGATGCCGATGAGGTGGAACGACCTGCCTGTCAGTGCGCGGCCGGGAGCACCGTCCTGCTGGGACCCGGTCTGAGAAGAGCCGGGCAGGGATGAGGGTGTCGTTGCGGGGGTGGCGGGGGTGCCGGTCATGCCGCGGTCTCCTCGTCGGTGGGTGTGTTGTTCGTGGAGGCGCACTGCTGGATGAGGACGGCCAGCCGGGCGGCGGCGTCCTGGACGCCGATGGAGGCCGCCGCCCGGGCCATGGCGGCCTGGCGCTCCGGATCGGAGATGAGCACCGTGAAATCGAGGATGTCGGAGGGCTCGAGGTTGGCGTCGAGCACCATGCGCCCGCCTCCCGAGGCCAGGACATCGGCGGCGTTGAGGCGCTGCTCGCCGTTGCCGATGGGCAGGGGGACGTAGAGCGCCGGCAGCCCCAGGGCCGTGATCTCCGCGACCGTGCCGGCACCGGAGCGGCACAGGACCCCGTCGGCGCAGGCGTAAGCCTGCTCCATGGTGGTCAGGTAGTCCAGCACGTGATAGCGCTCGCTCAGGTCCTCGGGCGCACCGGCGGCCACCGCCGTCTCCAGGGCGGCGCGCACGGGCGCGTCCTTGTCCTTCCCGGTCAGGTGCAGAACCTGCAGGCCGGTGGGCAGCGAGCCGAGCGACTCGCTGAGGACCTCGTTGAGGTGCTGAGCCCCCAGAGACCCGCCCGTCACCAGAAGCGTGGGCATCGTGGGGTCGAGTCCCAGGGCCTGGGCGCCCTCGACGCGGGCGCGCTGGGCGCCCTCGGTGGTGGCCCGTTGCGTCACCAGGGTCGCGATGGCCGGGCGCAGGGGCAGCCCGGTGACCTCGGTGCGTCCCTTGGAGGCCTTGAGACGGGTGGAGGCGAAGGTCAGGGCGACCGCGTGGGCCCAGGAGGCGCCCAGCCGGTTGGCCAGGCCGGGGCGGGCGTTCTGCTCGTGGATGACCACCGGTACACCGGCCTTCCTCGCGGCCAGGTAGGCGGGGGTGGAGACGTAGCCGCCGAAGCCGACGACGACGTCGGCTCCGACCGTCTCAATGGCCTCGGTGGCCGCGCTGATCGCCTTGCCCAGCCGGTGCGGCAGACGCAGCAGGTCCCCGCTGGGGCGCCGGGGAAGCGGAACGCGGGGAACGAGTGCCAGCTCGAAACCGGCCTCGGGGACCAGGCGCTGCTCCAGCCCCTCGGACGTCCCCAGGACGAGGATCCGCGTGTCGGGGTCACCGCCCAGGGCCGGGTCCTGCAGCGCGGCGGCCGTGGCCAGCAACGGGTTGACATGGCCGGCGGTTCCGCCGCCGGCCAGCAGCACCCGCAAGGGCTGGGGCCTCACCGGCTTGCTGGGCTGCGCCTCCTGGGGCGAGCCTGCGCTCTCACTTGTCTCGGGCACGGTTCCTCCTTGGGACAATGACTGCCAGGGAACGACGCAGCGCCCCGGGGCTCGTGGACAGTGCCTCCTGCGCGCCGGGCTCGTGGCGGGCGAAGGCGAGAAGCACCCCGATGGCCAGAAGGACCGAGACCAGAGCGGTTCCTCCACGGCTGACGAGGGGAAGCGGAACGCCCAGCACCGGCAGGGCGCCGGTGACGACGCACATGTTGATGATCGCCTGCCCCACGATCCACGCGCCGATGGCCGAGGTCGTGGCGACGACGTAGGTGGAGGTGTGGCGTCTCATGATGCGCAGGCAGCAGCCTCCGATGGCGGCGAACAGGGCGATGACGACGAGGGTTCCCACCAGTCCGAACTCCTCACCGAGCACGGCGAAGATGTAGTCGGAGTCGGCCTGGGTGAGGTAGCCCCACTTCTGGCGCGATGATCCCGGTCCCACACCGAACCAGCCGCCGGTTCCCAGCGCCCACATCCCGTGCTTGGGCTGGTATCCCACGCCCGTGGGGTCTGCGCCCTCGGGATGGATCCAGGCGATGATGCGGGCGCGCCGGTTGGCACTGAGCATGGAGGCTCCTGCGAACAGAAGCATGCCGAGCGCGCCCAGGAGAGCGAACCATCGCTTCCTCAGTCCTCCCACCCACAGGGCACCGGCAACGATGAGGACCAGGACGATGACGGTCCCCAGGTCCTGACCGCCGAAGACGGTCAGGATCGCGATGACGACACCGGCCCAGCCCGCTGCCACGGTCCGGTCCCGGCGCTTGGCCGTGTACCAGGTCACCAGTGTGCCCAGCACGAGGGCGAGGGCAACCTTGATGAACTCCGACGGCTGAGCCGTCCCCACCCCGGGCACCTGGATCCAGTTGCGGTTTCCGTAGACGTTGACTCCGATGGGGGTGAAGACCAGGCACTGCATCGCGATCGTCAGTCCCAGGACCACCCAGGAGACCCGGGGGAACCAGGACAGGGGCATGCGGGAGATCCCGACCATGCCCAAGGTTCCCACCACCGCGAAGATGAGGTACTTGGCGAAGTCGGTGAAGGCGTTGCCCCCGTTGGCGGCAACGGTCACCGACTGCACGGAGAAGACCATGATGAGTCCGAAGGTCTCCAGCACCAGAGTGGAGATGAGGAGGCAGTAGTAGGTCAGAGTCGCCTGCTCGGAGTCCCGGGCGGGACCGGGGCGGTCACCGCGACGCCCCTGCGGTGAGGTGCCGGCGCCATCCCACGGACGGGACAGACGCTCGCCCCAGCGCGCCAGGCGCTCCCCCCAGGCCGAGCGTAGCCGAGTGATCCTGCCTGCGGCCTGGGAGGCTCCGGCTGCGGCTGTCTGCCGTCCCGGTGGGCGCGATGACTTCGGAGCCTGCGCGGAGCGCGAGCCGGACTGTTGTGCCGGCTGCTCGCGCCGCTGAGGGTGCGTGTCCCGCTTCCTCGCCTGCCTGGGCTGCTTGGCCCGGTCTCCGGACCGTGCGGTTGACGGCTTGGCCCCGCCTCCGGCGGCGGGCCTGCCGGAGGCACGTCCGGACGACGTCGAGGAACCGGATGAGGCGGATTTCGACGAGCGGGGAGCGGTGGCCGAGGTGGGCCCGGTCTTCACGGCTGCTCCTGGACACCGGGGGCGTCCGCAGGGCCTGAGACGCCCCCCGCTCGATCCTCGTGGCCGGCGGCGTAGGCCTGAGCGGCGGCGGCGAACAGGTCGCCGCGCTGGGCGTAGGAGGTGAACTGGTCCCAGGAGGCGCAGGCCGGGGCCAGCATGACGGTGTCACCGCTGCGGGCCATGGCGCCGGCGGCCTCCACCGCCGCGGTACTGACTTGCTCGGCGGTCCCGTCGCCAACGCGGGTCACCGGCAGCCCTGGGGCCTCCTGCTCCAGGGCGGCCAGGATGTCGCGCTGGTCCTTACCGACGATGACGACGCCGCGCAGGTGGGGCCGTGCCGTGCGAACCAGGTCGAAGAAATGGGCTCCCTTGGTGTCTCCGCCGCAGATCCACACGCCGGTTCCCTGAGGCAGGGAGGTCAGCGCAGCCTCGGCGGAGTGCGGGTTGGTGGCCTTGGAGTCGTCAACCCAGGTGACGCCACCAGCCTCGGCGACGGTGACGATCCGGTGGGCGCCGGGACTGTAGGCGCGCAGTCCGGCTGCAACGGCCTCGGGGTCGGCCGCGGCGGCCCGGGCCAGGACTGCTGCTGCCAGGGCGTCGGCGAGCAAGTGGGCGGGCAGGTTCTCGGCGCGCCCTCCGGGGGCCAGATGCGCCAGGTCGGCGGTGGTGGCGAGCTCGATGCCGCTGGAGCGGCGCTCGGCGTGAAAAACACGGTCCACCAGCAGGTCCTCAACCATGCCGACCTGCCCGAGCCCCGGTGTGGCCAGGGTGAAGCCGACGGCCCGGCAGCCCTCGACGACGTCGGCCCGGCGGACCATGTCCTCGGTGGCGGCGTCGGCGATGTTGTAGACGGCGGCGAGCCGGGTGCGGTCGTAGACGCGGGCCTTGTCCGCGGCGTAGGCCTCCAGGCCCCCGTGCCAGTCCAGGTGGTCGGCGGCCAGGTTGAGGCAGGCGGAGGCCAGGGGCGAGAGGGTCCGGGTGGTGTGGAGCTGGAAGCTGGACAGCTCCACGGCCAGAGCGTCCACGCTGCCGGCCAGCACCGCCTCGATCACGGGGGTTCCGATGTTGCCGACAGCCGGTGCCGTGAGCCCCTGGGCCCCGAGGATGGCCGAGAGCATGCCGACCGTGGTGGTCTTGCCGTCCGTACCGGTGAGCGTGAGCCAGGGGACGTTGATACGGGAGGAGTCCTGCTGGAGCCTCCAGGCCAGCTCGACCTCACTCCAGGTCTCGATGCCGGCCGCCTCTGCGGTGCGCAGGACCGGACCGGTGGCCGGGACCCCGGGTGACACGACGAGCAGACGCGCCGGGGAGTCCGCCAGGGCCGCCGCTGTCTCCTCGCCGTCGGCCGCGGTGGCAGAGACCACCGAGGTGACCATCGCGGCGTGCGCGGAGGCGTGCAGCGCCTCGATGGAGGCCTCGCGGCTGTCGAAGACGTGGATGCGGGCCCCCAGGGTGGCCAGGGCGTCAACGACTGCCCGCCCGGTACGCCCCAGTCCGACGACGGCCACGTGTGCGCCGTCGAGCTGGTCGCGCAGGGCCCCGGCAGGACCGGCGACGGCGGAACCGGGCGCGCTCGCCGGGCCGGTGCTGCTGGTCGGCTCACCGGGGACTTCAGTCAGGCTGGTCACGGTGCGGGTTCACGCTCCTGGTTCTTCACTGTTCCTCACCGGCTCGCCGGAGAGGGGAATCTGCATCAATGGTTCGTCAGGCCTGTCAGGCCCGGGCGTCCCGGTTCATCCGAAGATGAGCTGGCGCAGGTACTCGGCGTAGAACAGTCCCAGTCCCGCGATGACGCACAGGCCGGCGATGATCCAGAAACGGATCACCACGTTGACCTCGGTCCATCCTCCCAGTTCGAAGTGGTGATGCAGTGGAGCCATGCGGAAGACGCGTCGGCCAGTCGACTTGAAGGAGACGATCTGGATGATGTCGCTCATGACCTCGGCCAGGAAGAGCCCGCCCAGGATGACGGCGAGGAACTCGGTACGGGTCAGGATCGACAGCCCCGCGACGGCCCCGCCCAGGGCCAGGGAGCCGGTGTCGCCCATGAAGATCTTGGCCGGCGAGGCGTTCCACCACAGGAACCCGAAGCAGGCCCCCATGAGGGCGGCGGCGATCATCGCCAGGTCTCGTGGGTCCCTGACCAGGTAGCAGGTGGTGGGAACCATGGTCTCGTGGCCGTAGTTGCAGGACTGGTTGGTCTGCCACACGCCGATGAGGGTGTAGGCGCCGAACACCATGGCCGAGGCACCGGCGGCCAGACCGTCGAGGCCGTCGGTGAGGTTGACGGCGTTGGACCAGGCCGTGATGAGGAAGTTCGCCCACAGGATGAACAGGATGAGTCCGACGACGCTTCCGGCGAAGGCCAGGTCGATGGCCGAGTCCCGGGCGAAGGAGATCCGGGTGGAGCCGGGGGTGAGTCCGTTGCGGTCGGCGAAGTGCAGGGCCGCCGCCGAGAAGCCGATACCGATGAGCGCCTGCCCCACGATCTTCTGCCAAGCCCTCAGCCCCAGTGAGCGCTGCTTGGGAGATCTTCTCGAAGTCGTCCAGGAAGCCGATGAGCCCGAGCCCGACGATGAGGAAGAGCAGCAGGACCCCAGAGGCGCGCGGCGTGCGCAGCTGGGTGAGGTTGGCCAGGCTGTAGCCCAGGACGGTGGAGATGATGATGACGAGGCCGCCCATGGTGGGCGTGCCGCGCTTGGTGAAGTGGCCCTGGGGGCCGTCCTGGCGGATGAACTGCCCGTACTCCTTGGCGTGGAGGTAGCGGATGAGCAGCGGGGTTCCCAGCAGGGTGCCCACTAGTCCGACCACGCCGGAGATGAGGATGGCGGTCATCGGGGACGAACCTCCTTGAGGTGGTCGGCCAGGCGCCAGGCGCCTGATCCGTTGGAGCCCTTGACCAGGACGGCGTCGCCGTCGGACAGGAGGGCGTCGATCTGGGAGATGGCGGTCGCGGCATCGTCGAAGCCGACGACCTCGACCCCTCGCGCCCTGGCTGCATCGAGTGCCTCCTGGGTGGAGCCGATGCCGATGAGCATAGCCGCTCCGGCCTGGGCCACTAGCTCGCCGGTGCGGGCGTGATCGGCGGCAGAGGACTCCCCCAGCTCGAGCATCTCGGAAACCACGACGACGCGACGTCGGCTTCCGGCCAGAGCCGGCAGAGCGGCGAGCGCCGCCGTCATGGAGTCGATGTTGGCGTTGTAGGAGTCGTCGATGAGGAGAAGATCACCACTGAGCTCCAGCACGTCCATGCGGTGGGGGCTCTCGATGCGTACCGAGCCGAGGCGCTCGGCGATGAGCTCGGGGGCCAGGCCAGCGGCCAGGGCCAGGCCGGCGGCGGCTAGGGCGTTGGCCACGTTGTGAGCGCCGGCCACGGCGAGCCGGACGCGCCGGGGCCTATCCAATCCGGGCAGGTGGAGGTCGAAGGCCGCGCGGGCGGCCTCGTCCAGGACGATGTCCTCGGCCCACAGGTCGGCCCGATTGCCGTGGGCGGAGAAGGTGAGAACCTGCGCGGGGGCGAGTCCAGCCATGGCGGCGGCGCGGGAGTCGTCGGCGTTGAGGATGGCGGTGCCGCCGGGCAGCAGGCCGGCGATGATCTCCGCCTTGGCGGCTGCGACGCCCTCGACGGAGCCGAATCCGCCCAAGTGGGCGTGGCCGATCATGAGGACCCCAGCCGCGTCCAGGGGCGCGATGTCGGTGAGGTAGGCGATGTGTCCGGGGCCTGAGGCGCCCATCTCCAGGACGAGGTAGCGGGTGCGCTCATCCGCCTCGAGGACGGTCAGCGGCAGGCCGATCTCGTTGTTGAAGCTGGCCCTGGGGGCGACCGTGGGTCCGGAGGCGGCCAGGAGCTGGCGGGTGAGGTCCTTGGTGGTGGTCTTGCCCACCGAGCCGGTCATCGCGACCACGGTGAGGCGCTGCCCTCGATCCGCGGCGGCCCTGGCGCAGGCCGGCCAGGTGGGTGCGGGCCAGCGCACCCAGGGCGACGACGGTGTCCTCCACGAGGACGAGTCCCATGGGCAGGTCCCCGGTCCTGGACAGTCTCTCCGCCTCGGACTGCGCGGCCGTTGAGTCAACAGCGTCGGCCTGGCCCGCACCCTCATCGGGGCTCAGTCCGGCCAGGGCGGCGGCGAGGTCGGAGACGATGGCGCCGACGGCACCCAGAGCGCCCGCGGAGCCTAAGTGGGCGTGGCCGTCGGTACGTTCGCCATGGACGGCGACGAACAGGGAGTTTGTGGCGGCCAGGCGGGAGTCGGTCACGACGGGGCCGGTCACGGTTGCGTCCGGGCCGATGAGTCTGCCGCCGACGGCGACTGCGATCTGACTCAGGCTGAGGTTCATCCCCGTCCCCATTTCTCCTCGACGGCCTCGGCCATGACGGGTGCGTCGTTGTAACGGATGAAGTCCCCGGCCATCTCCAGGAAGGGCTCGTGGCCCTTGCCGGTGACGATGACGGTGTCGTCGGGGCCGCACAGCTCGACGCCGCGGCGCACGGCGTCGCCGCGCCAGGTGGTGACCTCCTCGACGTTCTCCAGGTCCGGGCGCACGGTGCGCACCCCGTCCAGGATGGCGTTGCGGATGAGCCGGGGGGGACTCACTGCGGGGGTTCTCGTCGGTGACGACCAGGACATCCGCCAGACGAGCGCACACCTCCCCCAGCATGGGTCGCTTGCCCTGGTCACGATCGCCGTCGGAGCCGAAGACCACAATGAGGCGGCCCGGGGTGATGGGACGCACGGCCTTGAGGGCCAGCTCCATGGCGTCGGGGGTGTGGGCGAAGTCGACGATGCACAGGCCGCGTCGGCCGTCGCGCTGGCTGATGCGCTGCATACGGCCCGGGATGTTGTGGGCCCCGGCCAGGGCGGCAGTGGCCGTGGCGGCGGGCACGCCTGCGCGGATGGCCATCACTAGGGCCAGGGCGGCGTTCTGGACGTTGACGAGTCCGGGTAGGGGGCAGGAGGCCTCGATCTGTTCGCCGTCGGGCCCGTGGAGGGTGAAGGTGGTGGCGGAGTCGGTCAGGGAGACGGCGGCGTCGCTGACCCACCAGTCTGCGGGGGCATCCCCGGGGTAGGGCGCGCACGCGGTCGATCTCGATGGGGGCCTCGGCGGCGAGAGCGGCGCCCCACTGGTCGTCGACGCAGACAACGCCGCGGCGGGCGTGCTCGGGGGTGAACAGCTGTGCCTTGGCCTCCAGGTAGCCCTCCATGGTCTTGTGGAAGTCGAGGTGGTCACGCTGGAGGTTGGTGAAGCCGGCGACGTCGAAGACGACGCCGTCGAGCCGGTGCAGGACGATGGCGTGGCTGGAAGCCTCCAGGGAGGCGGCGCCGACCCTGTCCTCCACGGCCAGGGCCATCATCCGCTGCAGGACGGGGGCCTCGACGGTGGTGCGTGGGGACTCCACGGAGCGCTCCCCCACACGCAGCTCGACGGTCCCGGCCACCATGCAGGAGCCCACGTGGGCCGACAGGATCGCGTCGAGGAAGTAGGAGGTGGTCGTCTTGCCGTTGGTGCCGGTGACGGCGGTGGTGATGAGGCCGCGTGCGGGGTGGTGGTAGACCTCGGCGCTCAGGTGGCCGACGACGGCGCGGGGGTCCTCGCAGATGAGGACCGGGGTGCCGGGGGCGGTCTCATGGACGATCCGGGCGCCGTCGGCATCGGTCAGGACGACGACGGCACCGGAGGCGACGGCCTCGGCGGCGAAGCGGGCACCGTGGACGGTGAAGCCGGGCAGACCCACGAAGATCTCGCCCGGGGCGGTGTCACCGGAGTCGACGCTGACCCCCAGGATGCTCAGGTCCTTCAGGGCGGTGGCGTCATCAGCTGAGGCGGGAACTAGGGAGAAGCGCTCACACAGAGTGCTGACGGGGATGGGACCATTGGAGCCCGGCCGTAGGGCGGCGGCCGACTCGTAGGCGTGGTTGCTCATAGTTCCTCAATCTATCGCGACCTTCGACTGTCGATCTTCCACAAGAACCCCTACGGGTCACTTCGCCGGGGTGCTGGTGGTCACGATCGTCTATCTCATGGGGGACCTCACTGGCTCGCGTCCCGCTCCCCACCGGCTCCGTTGCGCGCGGCCTGGGCGGCCACGACGTTCGGGTCCGGGGCGATGTTGAGCGCCTGCATGGCGGCCAGCGCCACCTCCCGGAAGACGGGGGCGGCGACGGTGCCTCCGAAGATGCCCTCGGGCCGGTGGACGATGACGGCGATGGCCAGGACCGGGTCGCGTGCCGGCAGGAAGCCGACGAAGGAGGCCACGGTGGAGTCGTCGGTGAGGATCTCGGTGGTTCCGGTCTTGCCTGCCACCAGATAGCCGTTGATGGAGGCGGACTCGGCGGTGCCGCCCTCCTGGGTGACGCCCACGAGCATCTCGGTGAGGGTCTTGGCGGTGGACTCGGAGATCACCCGCACCCCCTCGGGGCGGGTCTGGGGCGTCTCCTTGCCGTCGGCGTCGATCCAGGCGTCGATGATGCGCGGGGCCACGCGCACGCCCTTGTTGGCGACGGTGGCCAGCACCTGGAGGGACTGGAGGGTGGTTCCGGCCACGCCCTGACCGAACATCGTGGTGTAGCGGGTGCGGTCGTCCCAGGAGCTGGGCGGGTAGATGATCCCGTCGGACTCGGCGGGCATCTCGATGCCCGTGGCTTGACCCCAGCCGAAGCGCTTCATGTAGTCGTAGCGGACGTCGTCGGAGACCTTCTCCCCGATCTGGACGGTGCCGACATTGGAGGACTCGGCCAGGACCCCGGCGGTGGTCAGCGTCTGGGTGTCGTGCTCGTGGGCGTCCTTGAAGGTCTGTCCGCTGGCCGAGGTCCAGGTGTAGGGGATGGTCCACGTGTCCTCGGGCTTGACCGCGCCCTCCTCCAGGGCGGTGGCGAAGGTGACGACCTTGCCGACGCTTCCGGGCTCGAAGATGGCCTGGACGCTGCGGGCGGTGCGGTTCTCCTCCGAGGTCGCCGACGGGTTGGAGGGGTCGACGGAGTTGGAGTCGGCCAGGACGACGACCTTGCCCGTGCTCGGCTCCATGGCCATGACGATGCCCCAGTCGGCGTGCTGGGCGGCGACCGTGCGGTCGATGGTCTCCTGAGCGATGGACTGCAGGTCCGGGTTGAGGGTGGTGCGCACCGTGGCGCCCCGCCTGGCGGGCTTGTCCGCCTGCTCGCCGGTGGGGATGATGACGCCGCTGCGCCGATCTCCTCGCTGCCCCTGCCGTCGACGCCGGCGAGGACCTTGTTCTGGGTGAGCTCCAGCCCTGCGGCGCCGATGAGCTCGCGGTTGTGCTCGCCCTCATGGGTGAAGCCCAGGACGTTGCCGGCCACGGTCCCGGCCGGGTAGGTGCGTCGGGTGCGCTGGTCGGGCTCGACCCCGGGGATGTCCAGGGCCTTGATCTTGCGCCAGGTGTCGGGGGCGACCTCCTGGGCGATGACCTCGTAGGTCCGCTCGCCCACGAGCTTGGCCCCGAGCTCGAGGGGATCGACGTCGAGGATCGGGGCGAGCTGGGCGGCGACCGCCGCCGCCCCGTAGCCGACGACGACCTTCTCGTTGACTCCGGTGGACTCGTTGGGCCGCATCTCGGTGCGCTCGTACTGGGCGATGACGGGCTGGTTGACGCCGACGTCGTAGCTGACCGCCGACGAGGCCAGGACCGTGCCGTCTCTTCCGGTGATGTCTCCCCGGGGGGCCCGGTTGACCCAGGAGACCGTGCGCTCGGCCTTGGCCTTGGCGGCCAGCTCCGGCCCTTCGACCGCCTGGACGTAGACGGTGCGTCCGGCCAGGGCCGTGAACATCAGCAGCCCTCCGGCCCGGAGCATCTGACGACGCGAGGGGTTCACCAGCGCCTACTTCCCAGCCTTGGGGGCCTGGGCGGGGGTGCCCTCGGTGAGCTGGCCCTTCTCGACGTCGATGACTCCGGGGGCGGCCGCGGGAACCATGCCCAGGTCCTTGGCGCGGACGGCCAGCGCGTCGGGCGCCGAGGCCTCCTGGACCTGGGTGCGCAGGGTCTCGACGTGGTCCTCGGCGACGTTGAGCTCGACCTGCTTCTCCTTCATCCGGTAGGCGGTATCAGCCATCTTGGCGTTGAGGAGCATGGAGGCGACGAGAGCGCCGGCCAGCACCATGATGATGAGCGTGAGGAAGGGCAGGGAGGACGACGTCGCCCGGGAGGCGCCGCTGATGACGCGCAGCTGAGGACGTGAGACGGAACCGGCCTCGGTGCGTCCCTGGGTGCCGGTGGAACCACTTGCCTGGGTGGTGCGCCGCGTCGTGATCGGGCGGGTGACTCGAGCAGTGGCGGTGGCGCTCATCGATGTTCCTTCCCTGTGGTGTCGTTGAACTGATCTGAACTGATGGAGGATGGGTGCTGATGGAGGACTACGGGTTCTGGCGCGTCCGCCGGTGAGGCGACTGGCTACGTCGTCCGGTATGGGCCGCTTCCGGTGCCGGGGCCTGGTCGGCCGGGCGCAGACGCACGGCTGCGCGCAGCCGGACCGGGGCTGAGCGGGGGTTGTGGTCGAGCTCGCGGGCGTCGGCCTTCTCCGCGCCGCTGGTGAGCAGCTGGAGGTAGGGGCGGTCCGCCTCGGGCACGACCGGCAGGTCCTGCGGGGCCCGGGAGGTGGCCCCGTGGGCCAGGGCCCGCTTGACGATGCGGTCCTCCAGCGACTGGTAGGACTCCACCACGAGGCGTCCTCCGACCCGCAGGCTGTTGAGTGCCCGCGGCACGGTCCGCTCCAGGACGTCGAGCTCGGCGTTGACGGCGACGCGCAGCGCCTGGAAGGTCCGTTTGGCGGGGTGTCCTCCGCTGCGCCGCGCCGCTGCCGGGACGGCCTGGCGGACGAGCTCGGCCAGCTCCTGCGTGCTGGTGACCGGCTCACCGGCCTCGCGGTGACGCACGACGGCGGAGGCGATGCGCGAGGCGAAGCGCTCCTCGCCGTAGGTGCGCAGGATGTGGGTGAGCTCGGTGGCGCTGGAGGTCTCCAGCAGGTCCTGGGCGGTGCGCCCCGAGCCCTGGTCCATGCGCATGTCGAGGGGCGCGGGACGGGCGTAGGAGAAGCCCCGCGAGACCTCGTCGAGCTGGAGGGAGGAGACTCCCAGGTCCATGAGGATGGCGTCCACCGTCCCCTCGGCGTTGGTGGAGTGCTCGCGGGCCACCCGGTTCACGGCGTCGTAGGTGGACTGGACCGCGGTGAAGCGGTCGCCGAAGCGCTCCAGGCGCGCCGAGGCCAGCGCGATCGCCTCGGAGTCGCGGTCGATGCCCACGACGCGCAGAGCCGGGAAGCGCTCGAGCGCGGCCTCGGTGTGACCCCCCATGCCCAGGGTGCAGTCGATCATGACCGGCGTCGCTGCGGTTCCCCCGCTGGTGCCCTCAGCAACGCTCTCCACAGCGGGGGCGAGCAGGTCCAGGCAGCGCTGAAGGAGTACCGGCTCGTGCCTGCCGGCGGCGTCAGCAGCGGCCGACTGCGTCTGGGGACTGGCCATGCGGCGTCCTCCTTCCTGGAGCCTGCCCGGTACTGCGTCCTGGGCCTGTCTGGTTGACATGTCTGGTTCTGGGTGGCTCGAGAGCCTTCGAGAAAGTCGCCGCCCGTGGTCCATGACGGGGCGGACGCTCGTCCTCGACATCGGTACGCGGGCCGGGCGGTGGCCATCTCGCCAGGACTCCTCCCGTGGTTCCGGCGCCGGGGAAGAGGCGTCGGACGCGGCATCGGGCGGAGACCTCACGAGATGGCTCATCAGCGCCGTGATGGCGCCTGCGTGCGGTCCGCAGTATTCAGTTCTAGTGGAGGTCGGGTGAGAGACCCGCTCAGAAGAAACCGGGGATGATCTCCTCGGCCGTGTCGGCGAAGACCTGTTCCTGGGCGGTCAGGTAGGTGCTCCAGGCCTCGGCGTCCCAGATCTCCACCCGGGCCCCGGCCCCGATCACGGCCAGGTCCTTCTTCAGGCCCGCGTAGGCCCTCAGTGGCGCAGGGAGCGTGATACGCCCCTGCTTGTCCGGGATCTGGGAGTCCGCCCCCGAGAGCATGACGCGCACGTAGTCGCGCGCCTGCTTCTGGGCGAGGGGGGCCTCGCGCAGCTGGGCGTACATGCGCTCGAACTCGGCGGCGGTGAAGGCGTACAGGCAGTGCTCCTGACCTCGGGTCAGGACCACTCCGCCCGCAAGCTCCTCACGGAACTTCGCCGGGAGGATGAGACGGCCCTTCTCGTCCAGCTTGGGTGCATGCGTCCCCAGGAACATGAGCCACCTCCTTCCCCTCGGCGATCCCGTGCACCCCACCCTACTCCACTTCCCTCCCTTTTCTCCCACCCCTCACCTGCGAGCGCATCACAACTGCGCATCAGCAACCCGACCACAGTCCGGCACCAGCACCAGCCTTCGTTGAAATGACGGGGATTCCCGACAGCCTCAGGCGCGGTGGAGGGAGTGGAGGACGAGTGGGGGAGGTGTTCACCACGACCTCCTCGGCGTGGTGGATCCACAGGAAAAAAGCAGGCTCCACTCGGCCTGCACGCAGGTTGACGGCTCCAGGAGACTCCAGCGGAGACCTGCGGGAGGACCCGCGAAGCCCTTCTGCGCCCTACCGGGGTGCTGCTCAAGCCCGCACGAACTCAGGTCCCTGTCCCGGGCTGGTGCGCGCCGGGGCCAGGACCTGTCGAGACAGTGGTGGAAGGTTGAGGTGGAGGGAAGTGGGGATCCGGCTTGACGAGGCCGTCTGCCGGGAAGGGGAGGACGAGGGACAGACGGGCGGGCTGCTGAAGGAGATCAGTCCTCGGAGTCGCGGCGCCGCTCCCAACGCTCGGACTGACGGTCCATGAAGGAGGAACGCTTCTTCTTTCCCCTCCCGTCCCGGCCGGGCCTGCCAGCACCGGCTGCGGACCCGCGCGAGCCGGAGGCCTCGACCCGAGTCAGGGCGAGGGCAACCCCTCCGACAGCCACCAGGAAGCCCGCCACACCCAGCAGGATGGACACGAGGTTGTGGCGCACCGAGACCCCGGCGATCAGCAGTGCCAGCCCGATGAGGACCAGGGCCGCTCCTCCGCCGATATGGCGGGGGGAGGGACGCGAAAGCCGACGCTCCTCGCGCTGAAGCGTCTGCGCCAGGTCGGGGTCGTCCGCGTGGAGCTGCGATTCCAGGTCCCGCAGGACCTGCTGCTCTCGCTCTGACAGTGCCATCATGCTCCTTGCTTCCGGGCGGGGCCGGGGATCTGCGCCGTGGTTGCCAGGATAGGCGTTGTGGGGGCTTAGAAGAAACTCGTGGGCCGCATTGGCTCGGATTGGCCGGGGCCTGCTGGGACCGACCGAGTCGTTCGGGACCTGACCGGTCGCACTCACTGCCCTTCAGCCTCACGGTGAGCTTCCCGGGTGGATCGGCCACCGTCTCCCAGGAGGCTGGCCGGTGCCAGCGCGTTACTACCCCATCTGCGGCGCACGGCGTCGGCGGCGCGCTCCGAGGCACCGCGCCGGGGATCCTCATCCAGGAGGAGCTGGACACCGTCGTCGGGGCGCAGGAGCCCTTCGACCCGCACGCCCAGGAGCCGGAAGCCACCTGCCGGCGAAGGCAGAGCGGAGAAGAGCGCGGCGACGATCTCCCAGATGTCGCGGGCGAGGTCGGTGGGAACCGCCAGGGTGCGCGAGCGGGTGACGGTGGTGAAGTCGACCCCTCTGGCTTTGAGGACGACGACGCGGCACCGCAGGTCCCCCGCCCGCAAGCGGGCGGCGCACTGGTGGGTCTGGTCCAGCAGGACCCGCCGGGCGTGCTCCCTGTCAGTGACGGTGTCGAAGAAGGTCGTCTCAGTGCCCACCGACTTCTCCTCGCGCACCGGCTCCACCCTGCGGGGATCGATACCGTGCGACAGCTCGTGCAGGTGGCGCCCGGCGGCCCGGCCGAGGATCTTCTCCAGGTGGCGCACGTCGGTGGCCGCCAGGGAGCGTACGTCGTTGATGCCCCACCGGGTGAGGACCTCCTGGGTCCTGGCGCCCACGCCCCACAGCGCCCCGACCGGCAGCAGGTTGAGGAAGTCCTGGGTGGTGTGGGCCGGGATGAGGAGCAGGCCGTCGGGCTTGGCGTGGGAAGAGGCCAGCTTGGCGACGAACTTGGTGGAGGCGATTCCGACCGAGGCCGGCACACCCACGCGCCGGCGGATCTCCGAACGGATCCACCTGCCGATCGTCACCGGGGAGCCCATCCGGCGCCGGGCCCCGGTCACGTCCAGGAAGGCCTCATCGATGCTCACCTTCTCCAGGACAGGAGTGATCTCCGCCAGGACGGACATCACCTGGGCCGAGACCTGGGAGTAACGGCCGTGGCGCACAGGAAGCACGACCGCCTGGGGACAGCGCCGGGAGGCCTCGGCCATGGACATCGCCGAGGAGACGCCGAAAGCACGGGCCTCGTAGGAGGCCGCCGAGACGACTCCCCGGCCGTCTCTACCACCGACGATGACGGGACGACCGACCAGCTCAGGGTGCTCGAGAAGCTCGACCGAGGCGAAGAAGGCGTCCATGTCGACGTGGATGATGGGCGCGGCGGAGTCGTCATCCCCCAGGAGCGGCGCGCCGCCTGGGAACGAGGCGCCCTGCTCATCTCCACCTCCTCGGGGCTCTCCCGCCGGCATCCCGGCGTCTCCGACCTGCTGGACGCACGGCGACGTCCTGCCCGACGATGGCCGGCTGAGACCGGCTGTGCCTCTCTCAGTGCCTCCCAGGCTACCGTGACCCCTGTGACACGTAAACGCAGGGCCTGCGATGCCCCGGTGCTCAGCGGCCTGCCCACCGGGCCGGTGCGGACGTCCTTCGCCACGGCCGAGCTCGTGGCGCGCGACACCGGTGTTCTCCTGCTCCTGGACGGCGCGGAGTCGTCCTTCCTGGACCTGCGTGATCCGGCCCACCTGGACTTCGAGTACCACCAGCAGATGGATGCGGTGCTGGCTGCGCAGCGCGATGAGAGCAGCCCCGTCAAGGCGCTCCACCTGGGCGGGGCGGGTTGTGCCCTGGCCAGGGCCTGGGACGTGACGCGCCCCGGGTCCCAGCAGCTCGCCGTCGAGATCGACGAGATCCTGGCGCATCAGGTACGTACCTGGTTCGACCTGCCCCGCTCCCCCAGGCTGCGCATCCGGGTCGGTGACGCGGCCGAGGTGGTCTCAGGGCTGCGGCCCGGTCAGTGGGACGTCGTCGTGCGGGACGTGTTCAATGGCGGCAGCGTGCCGGCCGCCTGCCGGAGCCGGGAGTTCCTCACCGCGTGCCTGGAGGCGCTGGCGCCCGGTGGCGTCCTGCTTATCAACACCCCCTCCACGCCTCGCGCCCAGGCAGGAGCCGAGATCGAGGCGCTCGCCGAGGCGCTTCAGGGTGATGCCTCCGGTCTGGTGATCGTCGCCGATCCGGCCGCGGTGCGCGGCAGGCGCCGGGGCAACCTGGTGCTGGTGGCCCGCCGGGAGCCTTTCACGGCCGGGGAGTACGAGGAGATCGAGCGCGCGGTGCGCCGCCTGCCGCTGCCGGTGCGCACCTGGTCCCCCGATGACGCCGCGGTACCGCGCCCGGAGAGCGGCCAGACCAGCTAGAGGCGCCAGGCGGCCGAGCCATCCGCCCGCTCAGCCCCCGCGGCCGGAGTTCCAGCCCTGGGTCCCCAGGTCGCCGGAGTCGTTGGCCTCCAGAAAGGCCTCCAGGCGGGCACCGATCTCATCAGCGCTGGGAAGGTCGAAGACGGGCGCGGCGGTGTCGACCTCGCCGGCGGCGATCCGGGGAGCCATGGCGTCGTACTGGGCCTCCAGGGCGGAGACGACGGCGCTGACCTCCGGCTGCTGGGCGGCCTCGGCGTTGATCTCGGCGCGGTTGATGTTGGCGGCCGCCTCCAGGTCCCCCACCGGAAGCGCCAGGCCCGTGGCCTGCACGACGGCGGTCAGCAGCGCCGAGGCGCCCTGCGGGAACTCGTCACGGGCGACGTAGTGCGGGATCGCGGCCGAGACCCCCCGCGAGTCCAGGCCCAGCTCGCCCAGCCGCAGCTCGAGGTAGGCCGACATCGAGCCGGGCAGCTCGACGTGGCCGAAGAGCTCGGGCTGAGTGGGCAGCAGGTCCGGCTGGCTGCCGTGCTGGTGCACGTAGGTCGGACGGGTGTGGGGCACGGCCATGGGGATGCCGCTCATGCCGATCGCCTGGCTCACGCCCATGGAGACCGACAGGTGCGCCACGGCCCCGACGAACTCGTCCCAGCGGTAGTCCGGCTCACTGCCGTGGAGCAGCAGGAGGTCCTCGCCGTCGTCGTCATGGAGGAGGTCCAGGACCAGCTCGGGCATGACCACCGAGGAGTAGGTGTTGTGGACGAAGGTCATCGTGGGACGCCGGGCGCGGTAGTCCACAAGGGCATCGATGTCGAAGGTGGCCAGACGCTCGCTGGGCAGCGTCATGAGCAGCTGGTCGACGGCCAGGGCGCCGGCGTTTCCGGCATCCATGGCGCCCTCGAAGTGGTGGATGAGGACCCTCGGGGAGATCGGCTGATCCGCGGGGTGCTGGATGGTGAACAGTGGTCTCACGAGCCCGTCTCCTCCTGTCTGGTCTGATGGCCCTATCCCGTTGCGCGCCTGCCGCCCTGTTGCGGGGACAGGTGAGGCCGACGGCGCCGGGAGGGGTCGTGTAGGTGTCGTGCAATGGTCTCAGTTCGATGCTCAACTCGGTCGTGGCCCGGTCTTGCGACGTGGGCCCAGTACGCGGTTCGGCGTTTTACCAGGATTCGTACGGGCTAGTACCTGGGAACGGCCGCTAGCGTCCTCAGCACTCCTGCCAACACCTTCTGGATTGTCGATGTTCCCGCCCGCACCGGGTTGGGGTGACGTGTTCGCCCTCGGCGTCCCCACCGAGGCCTCAGCAGGAGAATAATGGGTCGACCGTACTGAAGCCATCACCGACCCCAGTACCCGTCAGTGTCAGTCAGTGTCAGCACCTGCCAGCACGCGGCAGCCGACCAGAACCCGAATCGATGCGAGGCTTTGTGAGTCAGACGATCCCCCTCTCCCCCGCCGCAGTCCCAGGCACACCAGCGGGCAGAGGATGATGCGGGAGACGATGCGGGCAGCGTCCGCGAGCGCGAGCTGCGCGGTGAGCAGCAGGTCGTCGACCTCGCCTACAGCGAGCTGGACCGGCAGCTGGCCCAGGCCCGCCGATCCCTGGCGCGCACCGAGGCCCAGGGCGTCAGCGGCACCCACCAGTCGCGCGGTGAGCGCGACGCCTACGCCGTGCACTACTCGTCACTGGTCTCCTCCCTGGAGGGAGTTGAGGACCGCCTGGTCTTCGGGAGGATGGACATGAGTCGCGCGCCCGGCGACTCGGACGGTACGGCGCGACCCGCAGACACGGTATCTGCGGCCTCCACAGCCGTAGCCGCCTCGATGTCCTTCCCCGGATCGGGTCGGGGCGCGGGCAGTTCGTCGCCGGTGACCGACGGGGGTCGGCGCCACTACGTGGGTCGTATCGGACTGCAGGACGCTCAGCACCGTGAGGTGATCCTGGACTGGCGCGCTCCCCTGGCCCGGGCCTTCTACCAGGCCACGGCCTCCCAGCCCATGGGGCTGGTGCGCCGTCGGCACATCGACACCCGGGCCCGGCAGGTGCTCGGGGTGGAGGACGAGGTCCTGGACCTCACCGCCCTGGAGGCCGACGACGCTGCGGTGAGGCTCATCCGGGGCCACCGTGGCCGCTGGGGAGCTCCAGGGCGAGGGGGCCCTCATCGCCGCGATGTCCACGGCCCGCGACGGCCGGATGGGCGACATCGTGGCCACGATCCAGGCCGAGCAGGACCGAATCGTCACCTCATCGGGCCGGGGCGTGCTCGTGGTCCAGGGCGGCCCGGGAACGGGCAAGACGGCGGTGGCGCTGCACCGGGTGGCCTACCTGTTCTACTCCGAGCGCGAGCGCCTGGAGCGCTCCGGCGTGCTGCTGGTGGGGCCGTCGCGGACCTTCCTGCGCTACGTGGAGCAGGTACTGCCCTCCCTGGGCGAGACGGGCGTGGTCTCCACGACGATCGGTGATCTGATTCCGGGTGTACGGGCCACGGCTCAGGAGGACGCCCGCATCGCCGAGATCAAGGGGCACCCCCCTGTGGATCAAGGCCCTCGAGCGCGCGGTGCGGGGCCTGCAGCGGGTCCCCGAGTCCCCGCGCGAGATCGAGGTCCAGGGGGTGCGCCTGTCTCTGGAGCCCGGCGACGTGCGTGAGGCGGCCTCGCGGGCCCGCCGGGGCGGCAAGCCCCACAACCTGGCCCGGGAGGCCTTCGTGCTGTGGCTGCTGGAGCGTTTGACCGACCAGTACGCGGCGGCCACGAACCAGGACGCCTCGGACGCCGACACGCGCGCCTGGATCCGTGAGGACATTCGCACCGCCCGCGACGCCCGCCGGGAGATCAACCTGTGCTGGATGCCGACGACGCCCGAGGGGCTGCTAGAGCGCCTGTGGAGCCGTCCCGCCCTCCTGGAACAGGTGGCGCCGTCCTTGAGCGAGCAGGAGCGCGCGTTACTGCGCCGGGATCCGGGAGCCGCTCTGACGGCAGCGGACATCCCGCTCATTGACGAGCTGGCCGAGCTGCTGGGCCCCAGTGAGGACGCCCAGGCGCGGCGCGCCCGGCTGGAGGCCCGGCGCCGTGAGGACCTGGTTGCCTACGCGGCCCAGGCGATCGAGTCCCAGGACCTGGGTGACGGAATGGTCAGCGCCGAGATGCTCGCCGACCGGGTCTCCCAGGGCGGCCCCACCCTCACCCTGGCCGAGCGGGCGCGGGCGGATCGGACGTGGACCTACGGGCACGTCGTCGTCGACGAGGCCCAGGAGCTCGGCACCATGGCCTGGCGGGCGCTGGCGCGCCGCTGCCCGGTGCGATCCTTCACGGTGGTGGGTGACCTGGCCCAGTACTCCGGGCCCCACGCTCCGGACAGCTGGGGCGAGGTGCTCTCCGCCCTGGGGACTGCGCCGGCTGAGGATGGTGGACGCTCCCGGTCCCAGTCCCGCCATCGGGCCCGTTCGCGCTCCCGCCGGGGCAGGCAGTCGGGGCGCTCGCGCGGCGGGTCGACACCGCTGCGTGAGGAGGCGCTGAGCGTCTGCTACCGCACACCGGCCACGATCATGGAGGTGGCCGAGGAGACGGTGACGCAGCTGGGTCACCCGCCGGTCTACCCGGTGCGCTCGGTGCGCGACCTGCCCGACTGCCTCGACATCACTGAGATCACTGAGGTGGCGAGAGAGCAGGCCACGGCGGCGCGGGCACCGGATGGCTCGGCCGCTGGTGACTCCGGCGCCTGGGGCCGGGCTCTGCGCGAGGCCGTGACCCAGGAGGCAGCCCGTCTTGACCAGGAGGTGGGCGCCGGCGTCGGGCGCATCGCGGTCATCTCCCCCTCGCCTCGCCGCACCGAGGCGCTGCTGCGCCAGGACCCGGCCCTGACCGCGGCGATGGAGGCTCCGGGCGGGGACGTGCTGCGCTCGCGACTGCTGGTGGTCAGTCCGGTCCTGTCCAAGGGCCTGGAGTTCGACGTCGTCGTGCTCGTGGATCCGGCTCGGATCGGGGATCACAGCCCGGGTGATCTGTACGTGGCGATGACCCGGCCCACGCGCCGCCTTCGGGTGCTCAGCCGTCTTCCTGTGCCGCATGGCCTTGAGGCTCGCGCCAAGATCCGGTGAGCGCGATCGCACACGACCGCCGGAGGCAGTGACCACGCAGGTTACGCCACCGTAGGTTACGGTTGCTCCTGACCTCTCGCCGTCGCGCCGTGCGACACCCGCGGCGGGCGGGACCCTCCCGGCAGGGGAGGGCTTACGGCAGACAAGGGGGAAGACCCATGAGTGCTCCACGCACGTCGGCATCCCAGGAGGCCGACGACCTCGTCGGCCGCAGCGGCGAGCCTGGTCAGGGCGGCGACGCCGCGACGGCGACCGGCCCGGACGTCTCACGGGACACGGTTCTCACCGCCGTCTACCGGGCCGCAGGGGTCCCCGACACGGTTGCCGAGGTGAGCGAGCCCCTGTCCTGCATGCTGCGCGACGCCGCCCAGGACTTCCCGGACCGGGTTGCCCTGGACTTCCTGGGTGCCACCACCACCTACTCCCAGCTGGAGACCCAGGTGGCCCGGGCAGCCGAGGCGCTGCGGGGGCTGGGGGTCGGGCGAGGAGACGTCGTCGGTCTTATCCTGCCCAACTGTCCTCAGCACGTGGTCCTGGCCTACGCGGCCTGGCGCATCGGGGCGATCATCGCCGAGCACAACCCGCTGGCGCCGGCCGCCCAGCTGCGCGAGCAGTTCCACATCCACCGCGGGCGCGTCATCATCGCCTGGGAGAAGAGCCTTGAGCGCCTCGTGGCGGCGGTGGGCTCCCTGGAGGCGGCGGGCCTGGGAGGCCTGAGCGTGTACTCGGTGGACCTGTCCCGTCACCTGCCGCTGCGCAGTCGTCTGGCCCTGAGGCTGCCGGTGGCCGCCGCCCGCACCCAGCGCCACGAGCTGCGCGGCAAGGTTCCGGCCGGCGTGCGCTCGTGGGACGACCTGGCCGCCTCGGCCGCGCCCCTAGCCACGGGATTCCCCCTGCCGGGCGTCTCCGACACAGCCGCGCTGCTGTACACCGGCGGGACGACGGGCACGCCCAAGGCGGTGTGCCTCACCCACGAGAACCTGCGCTCCAACGCCGAGATGTCGCTGGCCTGGGCCTCGCGCACCACGAGCGTGGGCAAGGAGACCTTCTACGCCGTCCTGCCCTTCTTCCACGCCTTCGGCATGTCCCTGTCGCTGCTGTGCGCGGTGGGGCTGGCTGCCACCCAGGTGGTGCTGCCCAAGTTCGGGGCGGACCTGGTGCTGTCCGCCTGGAAGCGGCGCCCGGCCACCTTCTTCCCCGGGGTGCCGGTCATGTTCGACCGCCTGGTGACCCGGGCTCGGGCCACGGGCGCCGACCTGTCCTCCTGCAAGATCGCCGTGTGCGGGGCGGCCCCCAACCCGCTGGCCGTTGCCCAGGCCTGGGAGGAGGCCACCGGCGGCACCATCATCGAGGGCTACGGCATGACCGAGTCCTCCCCCATCATCCTGGGCAACCCGATCTCGCCGGCACGCAGGCCCGGCACCCTGGGGGTGCCCTACCCCTCCACACAGGTGCGGCTGGTGGACCCCGAGAACGTCGAGCGCGAGGTGGCGCCCGGTGAGGTCGGCGAGCTGCTGGCTCGTGGCCCCCAGGTCTTCACCGGCTACTGGGACAACCCCGAGGAGAGCGCCGAGACGCTGCTGGACGGGGGCTGGCTGCGCACGGGGGACCTGGTGCGCCAGGAGGAGGACGGCTTCTACGTCATCGCCGACCGCCGCAAGGAGCTCATCATCTCCGGGGGCTTCAACATCTACCCCACGGAGGTCGAGGCCGCGGTCCGCTCGATGCCGCAGGTGGAGGACGTCGCCGTCGTCGGGCTGCCGGCCGAGGCCGGTAACGAGTCCGTTGTCGCCGCGATCCTGCCCAAGGAGGGCCAGACGGTCACCCTGGAGCAGGTGCGCGAGTGGGCCGCCAAGAACCTGTCCAACTACGCCCTGCCGCGCCAGATCGCGATCCTGACCGAGATGCCCCGCTCCCAGATCGGCAAGGTGCTGAGGCGCGTCGTGCGCGAGGAGCTCCTGGCGGCCCGGGAGGCGGCCTCCGGGGCGGCGGCCGCGGCGGCCGTCTCGATCGTCGAGCACTTTCCCGGCAGGGGCGAGCGCAAGGACGACGGTCAGCAAGACAGCAAGGATGACACGACGTCTCGCTGAGCCCCGGCCTGTGTCACCACCGCTCCCGCCCTCTCCCACATCCAGCGACAGCCCTATCCGATCCCATAGACATGAGCAACAGCACTATCGACACCGGCGCCCCACCGCAGCAGGCCACCGAGGACCACCACCACTACCTGCGCCCTCACTATCAGCCGGGGATTCCCGCGGCGATCGAGGTTCCCGACGCGCCCTTGAGTGAGCTGCTGGCGACCGCGGCGCGCTTCTACCCAGACCGGGTCGCCATCGACTTCCTGGGCGCCGCATTGACCTACCGCGAGCTGCTGGAGGCCTCAGAGCGGGCGGCGCAGGTGCTGCGGACCTCGGGCGTGCGCAAGGGCGACCGGGTGGCCCTCATCATGCCGAACTGCCCGCAGCACGCCATCGCGCTCTACGGCGCGCTGCGCATCGGGGCGATCGTGGCCGAGCACAACCCGCTGGCGCCCGCCGAGGAGATCCGCTCCCAGCTGGACGCGCACGGGGCGAAGGTCGTCATCGTATGGGAGAAGGGCGTTGAGCTCGTCACAGATCTCGCCACTGACCGCGCCGGCGATCCGGGCGCCGGCGGCGACCCTCTCAGAGGTCGCACGGTCTTCAGCGTGGACCTCTCGGCGGCGATGCCGGTGCGCCTGCGCGCCGCGCTGCGCCTCCCGGTGGAGCGGGCCCGTCAGCACAGGGCTGCTTTCCGGGCGGAGAGACTTCCCACCGGCGTGCGCTCCTGGGACAAGGAGGTGGCCGGTGCTCATCGGATCCCCTCGCGCTTCCCCTATCCGGCCGGTTCCGACGTCGCGGTTCTGCTGCACACCGGCGGGACAACGGGCACGCCCAAGGCGGCGATGCTCACGCACACCAACCTGCGGGCCAACGCCAACCAAGCCATCGCCTGGGTGCCGATGCTGCACGAGTGCGGGGAGAACTTCTTGTGCCTGCTGCCCTTCTTCCACGCCTTCGGGCTGACCTTCAACCTCTTCTGCGCGGTCCAGAAGGCCGCCACCCAGGTGATGCTGCCCAAGTTCTCGGTGGATCAGGTGCTCGCCGCGCACGAGCGCCGCCCCTTCACCTTCTTCGTCGGCGTACCGGTCATGTTCGAGCGCATCCTCGACGGCGCTCAGAAGAGGGGCACGAGCCTGCACACCCTGCGCTACGGGGTGTGCGGGGCGGCCCCGATGCCGCCGGAGGTCGGGGCCCGGTGGGAGAAGGCGACCGGCGGGTTCTTCGTCGAGGGCTACGGCATGACAGAGACGAGCCCGATCGTCGCGGGCACCCCCATGGGTCCCTTCGCGTCGCCTGGGCGCGCTGGGACTGCCGTTCCCCTCCACCGACGTGCGCGTCGTGGACACCGAGGACCCGGACCCCGCCCGGGAGGTCCCCGACGGCGAGCCGGGCGAGCTGCTGGTGCGCGGCCCCCAGGTCTTCGCCGGCTACTGGGAGGATGAGGCGGCCACGCAGGCCGCGATCCTGCCGGGTGGGTGGCTGCGCACGGGCGACATCGTGCGCAGGGAGGACTCCTTCCTGTGGATGGCAGACCGCAAGCGCGAGCTGATCCTCACCGGCGGCTTCAACGTCTATCCCAGCCAGGTGGAGGCCGCGATCCGCCCCCTGGAGGGCGTGGCCGACGTCGCCGTGGTGGGGCTGCCCGACGGCGCCAGAGGCGAGCTCGTCTGCGCCGCCGTCGTCCTGGCTGACGGGATCGCTCCGGGTTCCGTGACCCTGGAGGCGGTGCGGGAAGCACGCCGAGCGGATGGTTCCCGCGTTACGCGCTGCCGCACCGCCTGGAGGTCATCCAGGAGATGCCGCGTTCCCAGATCGGCAAGATCCTGCGCCGCGTCGTGCGCGAGCGGGTGCTCGGCTCAAGCAGCTGAACGGCTGCGAAGCCGGACGCCTGCAGGCCTACGGGGCGAGCGCCCGCTCCCAGGGCTCGACGTCGCCGGGGACCACCCGGAAGATCGGGTGCGCCTCAAGCCGCTCCGGCAGGGGAAGGAGATCCGGGGGCGCGCCCGGCCAGCTTAGCCTCCAGGTGGCTGCGCTCCAGGTCCATCTGCCCCTCGGTCACCGTCAGGCTGACATCGGCGCATTCCGACTCGGGCACGTCGATGCGAGAGGCGTCGAAACGGTAGCCGCGCCGGACGGCCTCCTCGCGCAGCCCCCACAGGTAGGCGCCCACCGCCACCGCGGGCGTGGCCGGGGCCGGGACACCCGGAAGCGCTCGAGCTGGGGATGGTTGCGGTAGCCGCGGGTGCGTCCGGCCAGGACCGCCTGAGCCAGCAGGGACTCCCGCCAGCAGGCCACCAGGCCCGCGCGGTCCAGGTGGGAGGGTGAAGCGACCACATGCGCATGGCGGCGCGCCCTGCCGGTCTTAGAGCAGCCCGGAGGCGGCCAGGACCTCACGCAGGGCGGCGACCTCGGCCTCTTCGGCGCGTACCAGGGGAAGGCGCAGGGCGGGGCTGGGCAGGCGCCCTTGGAGGTGCAGGGCCTCCTTGGCCATGACGGCCCCCTGCCCGCCGCCCATGATGGCGTGGACCAGGGGGCGGAGCGTCCGGGCGAGGGTGCGGGCGCTGGCCAGGTCGCCGGCGTCGACGGCGGCGATCATCTGGCGCCAGGAGTGGGCATCGGCGTGGGCGGCCACGGAAATGACGCCGGAGGCGCCGTGGGTGAGCCAGGCGAAGTTGAGGCCGTCGTCGCCGGAGTAGTACTCCAGGCCGGTGGACTCCATGCGGCGGAAGCCCTGCTCGACGTCGCCGGTGGCGTCCTTGACGGCCTTGACGCGGGGGTTCTCTGCCAGACGGGCCAGGGTGTCCTCGGTGATCTTCACGCCGGTGCGCCCGGGGATGTCGTAAACCATGACGGGCAGGTCAGTGGCCTCGACGACGGCGTTGATGTGCTGGTAGACGCCCTCCTGGCTGGGGCGGTTGTAGTAGGGGGCGTTGATGAGCAGGCCCTCGGCACCGGCCTCCTGGGAGGCCACGCCGATGCGCACCGCATGGGCGGTGTCGTTGGAGCCGGCGCCGGCCATGACCATGGCGCGCCCGGCCAGGGCGTCCTTGACCTGGCGGATCAGCTCCTGCTTCTCGGGGGTGTGGGTGGTCGGGGACTCGCCGGTGGTGCCCGACAGGAGGATCGTGTCGGCGCCGTCGTCGACCAGGCTGACGGCCAGGGCGCGGGCGGCGTCGAAGTCGACCTCCCCGCTGGGCGTGAAGGGGGTGACCATGGCGACACCGACGGAACCGAAGCTGCGGGAGGGGACTGCGCTCATGGTGCCACCCTAACGCGGGCCGGGCGTACGGAAGATGCGTTCTCACGATCTGTCGGATAGGCGAGCAGCGGACAGCCTACGAGCCGATTATGTCCGAATGGGACGACTTTGAAGTCTCCGCCCCCCTACCAATGCCGGGCGGGAACCCTCCGACCTGCACAAACGCAATCTGGGTCCGTGAGACGACCCAGTCAAAGTCGTCCCGTACGGACACTTTCCCACCACACGCCTTGCCACCGAGCGCTCTCCAGGCCTTGTGCCCATGGCGCCCGGGCCTCCAACACCGACATGCGCAACGGTCCTAGGCTCGAGTCATGGACTCCTCGACCCCCGCAAGCTTCTCGCCTTCCAGCAGCCGGAACGACTCCGTTCTGGGCGCCGATCCGCTGGCCGGACTCGGCTCCGACCTGGACGCGCGCGCACCGCACCAGCACTCCCCTGGCACTCACGACCCGCATGACCATGACGACCCCCAGGCACCAGGGGGGTTCGTGCGCCCGGCCCGGGCGGAGGACCTGGCGGCGATCGGGCAGGTCCAGTCCGCCACCATGCTCGCTTCCCTGGAGGCCGGTCACACCGCCGAGCACGACGCTCCACTGCCCGAAGGCGTGCGGGCGATGATCGCCGCTCCTGTCATCGCGGCGGGCTGGGAGACGGCCGTGACCGAGCCTCCCTCACCCGAGCACCACGTTTTGGTGGCAACCACCGCCGAGAGTGATTCCACGGACAGGACGGTGGTGGGTCTGCTGGGCCTGGCCCCCACCCAGTCCATGGACGCCGAGGGCCGCGTTGATGAGACCGGCGTGCAGGCCGTGGAGGTCACGGCCCTCGGGGTGGAGCCCGACAGCCAGCGCCGGGGACACGGATCCAGGCTCCTGGCGGCAGCCGTGGACCTGGCCCGTCAGGACGGCGCCAGGGCGCTGGTGGCCTGGGCGGTGCGCGGGGACGAGTCGGTGAGCCGGCTCCTGACCTCGGTCGGCATGGCGCCCACCGGGGCCCACCGGGTGCTCGGCGTCGGCGAGGGCATCACCGAGGACTGCTGGGCGGCCTCGCTGTAACGCCTCACCAAGCCCTGACCGACTCCCGACCGGTTCCCGCTCACTCCCCCGACTCAGAGGTCGAGCAGGGCGTCCAGGCCGATGGTCAGGCCGGGCCGGCCGGAGACCTGCCGCACAGCCAGGACCACGCCGGGCATGAAGGAGGCCCGGTCGAAGGAGTCGGTGCGAATGGTCAGCTGCTCGCCGGGGTTGCCGAGCACGACCTCCTCATGGGCGGTCAGCCCCCGCAGCCGCACGGCGTGGACGTGGACGCCGTCGACGACGGCCCCGCGAGCGCCGTCGGGGTCGGTCTGGGTGGCGTCCGGCATGGCGGCCAGGCCGGCCTCGGCACGGGCGGCGGCAATGCCCTGAGCGGTGGCGACCGCGGTGCCCGAGGGGGCATCGACCTTGCCGGGGTGGTGGAGCTCGATGACCTCGGCGGACTCGAAGTAGGGGGCGGCCTTCGCGGCGAAGCTCATGGCCAGCACGGCGGACAGGGCGAAGTTCGGGGCGATGAGAACGCTACGACCGGAGGCCTCGGGCCGGGCCAGGTGCTCGCGGACGCGCCCGTAGGACTCCTCGTTCCAGCCGGTGGTGCCCACGACGACGTCCGCCCCGGCGTCGAGGAGGGCGTGGACATTGGCCTCGGTGACGCTGGGGACGGTGAAGTCGACGGCGACGTCGGCGCCCGCCAGGTGCTTGGCGTCGAGGGTGTCCCCCACGTCCAGGCGGGCCACGAGCTCGAGGCCCTCGGCGTCCTGGACCGCCTGGCAGACGGTCGATCCCATGCGCCCGGCGGCGCCCACAACAGCTACGCGAATCGTCATGGCCCCACCCTAGCGACTCAGGTGTCGGCCGCGGGGGTCAAGGCCGCCTTCCTGACACCGGGCCCGGTAGCCGAGTGCCTGAGCTGGCAGCATCGTCAATCGGCCGGGCCCACGAGGATGCGGGCGCGCTTCTGCTCCACCAGCCAGGCGGCCATCTCACGAACCTCCTCGGGAGTCACGGCCTCCAGACGGCGCAGGTTGTCCTCCATGGAGCGCAGGCGCCCGGTAACGACCTCGGCGCGCCCCAGGCGCCCCATGCGCGCCAGGGAGTCCTCGCCCCCGAGCACCATGGCACCGCGCAGCTGGCCGCGGGCGCGCATCATCTCCCGCTCGGTGACCCCGCTCTCGGCGAGCTTCTCGAACTCGCCGATCATGACGGCGCACACCTCGTCGACGTCGCCGGGGGCGCAGCCCGCGTAGAGCCCGAAGGCGCCGGCACCGGCGTAGGAGGTGTCGAAGGCGTAGGTGGTGTAGGCCAGGCCGCGCTTCTCGCGCACCTCCTGGAACAGGCGCGAGGACATGCCTCCGCCCAGGATGGTGGTGAGCACGCTCATTGCCCAGCGCCGCTCATCGCGCACGGCGATGCCCTGGCAGGTCAGGTACAGGTGGCTCTGCTCGCTCTCACGCGGGACGGTGATGTCGTGGACGTCCAGGGCCGTGAAGGGCTCGATCTCGAAGCGCCGCTCACGCGGGACCGAGTCGGGGGAGGCGTCCCAGCCGGCGGCGGCCAGGTCGGCCAGGACCCGCTCGCATACCTCGTCGTGGTCGACGGCGCCGGCGGCGGCCACCACGAGGGTGTCGGAGGCGTAGGTGCGCCTGTAGTGCTCCCACACGGCGTCGCGCGGCACGGCGGTGACGGTCTCATTGGTGCCGCCGATGGGGCGGCCCAGCGGCGTGTCCTCGCCGAAGGCGGCGCGGGCGAAGGCCTCCTGGGCGACGTCAGCGGGGTCGTCAGCGGCGTCGGCGAGCTCTGAGACGATGACGCCGCGTTCGGTCTCGACATCGGTCGGCTCCAGGCGCGAGGAGGTCACCATGTCGGCGAGCACGTCAAGGGCCTGCATGCCGTCAGGGGCGAGCACGCGGGCGTAGTAGGACGTGTGCTCCTTGGATGTGGCGGCGTTGGACTCCCCACCGATCATGTCGAAGGCCTCGGCGATGTCGTGCGCGTCGCGCGTGGCGGTGCCCTTGAACAGCAGGTGCTCCAGGAAGTGGGTGGAGCCCTCCTGCCCGGGGACCTCGTCCCGGCTGCCGACACCGAACCACATGCCGATGGACGCTGAGCGCAGGCCCGGCACGGACTCGGTGATGACCCGCACCCCGCCGGGCAGGACGGAGCGGCGGGTGAGTGCCCCGTCGTCGTGCAGGGTCAGCTCGGTGCTATCGCGGCCGGGCCGCCCGCGCCGCAGCTCCACCTCTGAGTAATCGGTGTGGCTCGGGGACTCGCCCGTCACAAGGTTCATGGGGATGCCTGCCGAGGACGCGGAGGCTTCGGGCTCTGCTGAGTCGGCTCGCATGTCTGGGTTGGTCACCCGCGAAGACTAGCGGGGAGATGGGCTCGCTGTCGTTTCCGCAGCCCGTCACGCTCTGGCGCGCAGCGAACGCACTCCCCCGACGACGGCGTCCCCGCCCGGTCCAGTGGACCGAACGGGGACACGTCATACGTCCGTCACGGCTATCGCCGGCAGGAGGATCTCACTCCTCCTCGGAGGCGTCGGCAGCGCGCATCCGACGACGACGCGGACGGCGCTCACGGCGGGGCTGCTCGCCGTCGCCGTCCCTGCTCTCACGGCTCTCGCGCTCGCGGCGCGGACCGTTCTCGCGGGAGGCCTTCCGGGCCACCTCGCCCTCGGCCTCGGCGGCGAGCTGCTCGTCGGTGAGGACCGCGTGCAGGCTCAGCTTGCCGCGCTGGTCGATCTCGGCCAGCTCGACCTGGACCTTATCACCCACGTTCAGGACGTCCTCGACGTTCTCCACGCGCTTGCCACCGACGAGCCGGCGGATCTGGGAGATGTGGAGCAGACCGTCCTTACCGGGGGTCAGGGAGACGAAGGCGCCGAAGGTCGTGGTCTTGACCACGGTGCCCACGAAGCGCTCGCCGATCTCGGGCATCTGCGGGTTGGCGATGGCGTTGACGGCGTCGCGGGCGGCCTCGGCCGAGGGGCCGTCTGAGGCGCCGATGTAGACGGTGCCGTCGTCCTCGACCGTGAGGTCCGCGCCGGTGTCCTCCTGGATCTGGTTGATCATCTTGCCCTTGGGGCCGATGACCTCGCCGATCTTGTCCACCGGGATGCGCACAGCCAGGACGCGCGGGGCCGTGGGGGCCATCTCGTCAGGGGCGTCGATGGCCTGGGCCAGGACGTCGAGGATGAACAGGCGGGCGTCGCGGGCCTGACCGAGCGCGCCGGCCAGCACCTCGGAGGGCAGACCGTCGAGCTTGGTGTCCAGCTGGAGGGCCGTGATGAAGTCGCGGGTTCCGGCGACCTTGAAGTCCATGTCCCCGAAGGCGTCCTCGGAGCCGAGGATGTCGGTGAGGGTGGCCCACTTGGTCTCGCCGTCGATGACCTCGTGCATGAGGCCCATGGCGATACCGGCGACGGGCGCACGCAGCGGGACACCGGCGTTGAGCAGTGAGAGCGTGGAGGCGCACACCGAGCCCATGGAGGTCGAGCCGTTGGAGCCCAGGGCCTCGGAGACCTGGCGGATCGCGTAGGGGAAGTCCTCGCGGGCGGGCAGGACGGGCACCAGGGCCCGCTCGGCCAGGTTGCCGTGGCCGATCTCGCGGCGCTTGGGGGCGCCCACGCGACCGGTCTCACCAGTGGAGAAGGGCGGGAAGTTGTAGTTGTGCATGTAGCGCTTGTGGGTGACCGGGGAGAGGTCGTCCAGCTGCTGCTCCATGCGCAGCATGTTGAGCGTGGTCACGCCCAGGATCTGGGTCTCGCCTCGCTCGAAGATGGCCGAGCCGTGGACGCGGGGCAGGACCTCGACCTCGGCGGCCAGGGTGCGGATGTCCTTCAGGCCGCGACCGTCCATGCGCACACCCTCGGTGAGGGTGCGGTGGCGCACCAGCTTCTTGGTCACGGAGCGGAAAGCGGCCTTGAGGGCCTTGGTGTCCTCCTCGGTGGGGAAGGACTCGGCGAGCTCGGCCAGGACCTCGTCGCGTACGGCGTCAGTGGCCAGGTCCCGGGCCTGCTTGCCCTCGGTGGCGATGGCGGCAGCCAGGCCGTGGGCCTCGGCGGCCTTCTCGACGGCGTCGTACTGCTCGTCGGAGTAGTCCAGGAAGAGGGGGGAACTCGGCGGTGGGCTTCGAGGCGTGCTGGGCGACCTCGAGCTGGGCCTCGCACAGGGCCTTGATGTGAGGCTTGGCGGCCTCCAGGCCCTCAGCGACGACGGCCTCGGTGGGGGCGACGGCCCCGGCGTTGATGAGCTCCCAGGCGTGCTCGGTGGCGCCGGCCTCGACCATCATGATGGCGACGTCATCGGACTCCAGGACGCGGCCGGCCACGACCATCTGGAAGGTGGCGCGCTGCAGCTCGGAGTAACGGGGGAAGGCCACCCAGTGCCCGTCGATGAGGGCCAGGCGGGTGCCGGCAACGGGCCCGGAGAAGGGCAGGCCGGCGATCTGGGTGGACATCGAGGCGGCGTTGATGGCCAGGACGTCGTAGTCGTCGTCGGGGTGGATGGCCAGGACGGTCTCGACGACCTGGACCTCGTTGCGCAGGCCCTTGACGAAGGAGGGGGCGCAGCGGGCGGTCGATGAGGCGGCAGGCCAGGATGGCGGCGGTGCCGGCGCGGCCCTCGCGGCGGAAGAAGGAGCCGGGGATGCGGCCGGCGGCGTACTGGCGCTCCTCGACGTCCACGGTCAGGGGGAAGAAGTCGAACTGGTCCTTGGGGTGCTTGCCCACCGTGGTGGCGGACAGGACGGCGGTCTCGCCGTCGAGGTAGGCCATGGCGCTTCCAGCGGCCTGCTTGGCCAGGCGGCCCGTCTCGAAGCGCACCACGCGCTTGCCGAAGGAGCCATTGTCGATCACTGCCTCGGCGGCGGTGACCTCGGGGTCGTCAATGAACATGAAGTCTCTTTCTCGCGATCGTCGTGCCGGTCCGTGGCCTTCGATCGAGGCCCACGGACCCGGCCTCGTCCGTCGTCGGGTCGCCATGATCCGACGGCGTGGGCGCGGTTCCGGAGGCCACCACCGAAAACCGACGGGGCCGGTAGCTCTCCGGGTCTCTTCCCAGAGGTGGACTGCGACTCCCCCGCGCTCCTCACCGGTTCTCACGCTCAGGAGAGCATCGAAGAGCCGTGATGAGCACACGGAGGCGCAGCCGCGCAGATTCTATCGCGTGCGGCCTTCATGATGCCGATCGGCACCGCCGCTCGCCACGTGAGATGAGACGCGCGGGACCTTCGATTCTGGACCGCGTCCCCGCCTGCGTGACAAGGTATCGGGCAATGACCGGACAAATTGTCCCGTCCCACCTCTCTTCAGGAGCGTCAACGATGACCCACCGCATGATTTTCAACCAGACCGGCTACTTCGGCAGGGGCGCCATCGCCCACATCGCCCCCGAGATCACCCGCCGGGGCCTGTCCAAGGCCTTCATCGTCACCGATCCCGTCCTGGCCGACAACGGCACCGCGACCCGCATCACCGACCTGCTCGATCAGGCCGGCATCGGCTGGGAGATCTTCTCCGACGTCGCCCCCAACCCGCCGATCGAGAAGGTCCAGGCCGGCCTGGCCGCCTTCCGCACCTCGGGCGCCGACGTGCTCATCGGTCTGGGTGGAGGCTCGCCCCCAGGACACGTGCAAGGCGATCTCGGTCATCGCCACCAACCCCGACTTCGAGGACGTGCTGAGCCTGGAGGGCCTGTCCCCCACCACCAGGCCGGGCGTGCCGATCATCGGCGTGCCCACCACCGCGGGCACGGCCAGCGAGACCACCATCAACTACGTCATCACCGACACCGCCAAGCAGCGCAAGTTCGTGTGCGTCGATCCCCACGACATCCCGGTCCTGGCCATCGTGGACCCCGACCTCATGGACGGCATGCCCCGCTCGCTCAAGGTCGCCACCGGGCTGGACGCCCTCACCCACGCCATCGAGGGCTACATCACACCGGGCGCGTGGGAGCTCTCCGACGCCCTGTGCCTGCGCTCGATCCAGATGATCGCGGCGAACCTGCGCGCCGCGGCCGACGGGGACGCCGACGCCGTCGAGCAGATGGGGCTGGCCGCCTACATCAACGGCATGGCCTACTCCAACGTCGGGCTCGGCCTGGTCCACGGTATGGCCCACCCGCTGGGCGGGCGCTACAACGCCCCGCACGGGGTGGCCAACGGGATCCTGCTGGCCCCTGTCATGGCCTTCAACGCCGAGTACACCGGGGAGAAGTACCGCGACATCGCCGAGGCCTTCGGGGTCTCCGGTGCCCGGACGATGCCGCTTGACGAGGCGCGCGCCGCGGCCGTGAAGGCCGTCGCCCAACTGACGCGGGACCTGGGCAACCCCACGCGGATCTCCGAGGTCGGGGTGGGACCCGACGGCATCGAGGCCCTGACCGACGATGCCTTCGCCGACGTGTGCACGCCGGGAAACCCGCGCCCCGCGACCCGCGAGGACATCAAGGCGCTCTACACCTCGCTTCTGTGATCGCCCCCAGAGAAGCAAGGGCTCCCCTCGAAATGCGGTGCGGCCCGGCTCCCCAGGACGGGGGCCGGGCCGCACGGCTCGCGGCTGCCAGCGCGCTCAGCGGCGGATGCCGAGGCGGGCGATGAGGGGCACGGTAGCGCTCGATGTCCTCCCTTCATGAGGGTAGTCGAGGAGGCGACGGCGCTTACCGATGAGCAGGTAGAGGCCACGACGCGAGTGGTGGTCGTGGGTGTGGCCCTTGAAGTGCTCGGTGAGGTTGGAGATGCGCTCCGTGAGGATGGCGACCTGAACCTCCGGGGAGCCCGTGTCACCCCTCGTGGGTGGCGTACTCGGCGATGATCTCTTGCTTGCGCTCGGGGCTAACCGACATGCGGACTCCTTCGGGTCTCGTTGCACGGAGCGCCGGGGCAGGTTCTCCCGGGCATGAGGGTATCCGTGGCCGATCGACGGCCCGCCAACCCCTACCAGCGCCACCGCCCGCCGATCACTCCGGATGCTGTGCGAATCGGCACAGTTCCGCGGCAGAACCGGGATACGACGGCGCCGCTCCGACGGCAGGCACACCCCAGAGGCTCCAGCTCGACGGCCAGGGCTACTGGGCGGTGACGTCCTCCGGGCGGATCGGATCGGGGACCAGGGACGCCCAGGATCCGGGCGGTGTCCTCGATGTCGGCGCGCATCTGGACCAGGAGCGGCTCCAATCCGTCGAAGGCGAGCATGGGGCGCAGGCGCTCGACGAGCTCGATCCCGACCTCCTCACCATAGAGGTTGAGGTCGGCTCGCCCCAGGACGTGGGCCTCGACCGTGCGCTGGGGAACGTCGTCAAAGGTGGGGTTGGTGCCGATGGAGATCGCGGCCGGCAGCCGTTGTCCGCCCCCGTCGGCGCCGCTGCCGCGCACCAGCCAGCCGGCGTAGACGCCGTCGGGCGGCACGACTCCGGCGGTGGCCGCCTCCAGGTTCGCGGTGGGGAACCCGAGCTCGCGCCCGCGGCGCAGACCCCGCACGACGACCCCGCGCAGGCGGTGGGGACGGCCCAGGACCTGGCTGGCCTGCCCCATGTTCCCCGTCCTTGAGGGCACTGGCGGATCCAGGTCGACGACCAGCGCCTGCCCTCGTCCGAGCGGATCTTGGAGATGATCTCCACCTTGAAGCCGTCACCCCGACCGATCTGCTCCAACGTGGCGGCGTCGCCGGAGTTGCGGCACCCGAAGCGCACATCGTCGCCGACGACAACCGCGCGGGCCCCGAGAAGCTCCTCCAGCCAGGTGCGCACGAAGTCCTGCGGGCTCTGGGAGGCGAAGTCGAGGGTGTAGTGATGACCAGAACCGCATCGAGACCGAGGTCCTTGAGGGAGGCCAGACGGTCGGTCAGGGAGGTGATGAGGGGCAGATCCACCTCCGGCTGATGGACACTGCGGGGATGCGGGTCGAAGGTGACCGCAACAGCCAGAGGCCGCTTGCCGTCGCAGGCGAGCTCGTGGGAGAGCTCGACGACACGCCCCAGGACCGCTTGGTGTCCGCGGTGGACGCCGTCGAAGATCCCCATGGTGACCACGGAACCCACTCCGCCCGGCGCGCTCAGGCTCGCTGGCACCTGCTCGGCGCCGTACCAGACCTCCACTGCCGATATCCCTGCTCTCGTCTCCTCGCGGGACGCATCGCGTCCCTACCTGCGTCCTTATCCGCACGCTCCCAACCTGCACAGACAGGTCGGGGAAGGCTGCTTGTGCGGGACAACCCTGCCACGGTCGCGCCTTCGGGCGCGACCTCATCGCCGCAGACACGCCTTGACGCAAACCGACCGTCAGTCTATTCTCGGTATCGACCGACGGTCGGTTCAACTCGAAACCGATCCCCGTGACCGAGAAAGAGACACAGAGACCGGAGAGAAAGACTCAAGGAGGCCGCTGCCATGCTGACGCGACTTCTCAAGGCCGACCTGGCGCGCGGCGCCATCGTGGCCACCACCCTGACCGCACTCATCGCCCTGGCGGCCACGCTGATGTCGGCCGGGACGTCCCTGGTCGTGGACAGCCTTGCCGCGACAAGCCGGCTGTCCACCCAGGCCAAGTTGCCGGACCTGGTCCAGATGCACACCGGGACGGTGGACTTCGAGGCCATCGACCAGTGGGCCGCGGCACGCAGCGACATCGCCGACCACCAGGTGATCAAGACCCTGCCGGTACCGCGCCAAGAACTCACGATCAACGGCCGCAACCAAAGCGAGTCCTACAACGAGCCCGCCTTCGTCACCTCCCCCAAGAGCTTCGACCTGCTGCTCGATGATCAAGGCAACCCCGTGGACCCGAGGCCGGGCGAGGTGGTTCTGCCGATCCACTACCGGGCGATCGAGGACACCAAGGTCGACGTCGGCGACACCGTCACCGTGAGCACCTCCGGCAAGCCGATGACGCTGAAGGTGGTGGGCTTCGCCAGGGACGCGCAGATGAATGCCGCCATGATCCCCTCCAAGCGACTGGTGATCTCATCCGAGGACTTCTCCACCCTGGAGCAGCAGATCGCCGAGCCCGAGTACCTCATCGAGTTCATCCTGGCAGACGGCGCCCACTCCGGAACCGTCATCAACAGCTACAAGGAGGCGGGCCTGCCCAGCAACGGCCAGGACCTCAGCGCCTCGATGATGGAGCTCGCGAATTCCCTGAACACCATGCTCATCGTAGCCGTGGCCCTCGTGGTGGCGATCGTGCTGGCCGTGGTCGCCATGCTCGCCCTGCGCTACACGGTGCTGGCAGCCATCGAGGCGGATCTGGCTCAGATCGCCGTGCTCAAGGCCATCGGAGCGCCTCAGAGCCGGATACGCCGCCTCTACGTGCTCAAGTACCTGGTCCTGTCAGCGGTGGGAGCAATCGTTGGCTACGCGGCGGGCCAGCCCCTGGCGGCACAGCTGGAGGCCCCCACGACTCTCTACCTGGGCACACCGCCCAGGACCATCTGGAGCGTGGGGATCCCCATCCTCGCGGTGCTGGTTCTGGCCGCGGTTATCGTCGGCTTCACGTGGCTGTCCCTGCGACGCATCGGGCGCATCTCGGCGATCGAGGCCCTGCGCAGCAGCACCAGCGCCTCTCTGCGCCCGCGTCGCCAGCGGTGGAGGCTCAGCGGCATGCGTCGTCTTCCGGTCAGGTATGGCTCGGCGCACGCAGGCGCTGCGCCCCTCAACGCGCTGCTGCTCGGCGTCCTGGCGCTGTGCACCGTCACCATGGTACTGCCGATGAACGTCTCACGACGCTGGGCGATCCACGGATCGCCACCTACCTGGGAACCGGCCAGGCGGATCTGCGCATCGACGTGCGCACCGGGGTCAGGACCTGGCCACTGTCGAGGGGCGGTCGACTCCGACCCCGTGTCACCCGGCACACCACGATACTGCGCCGCAGCTACAAGATGTCTACGAGCAGAGGCGGCTGGGAGCCGGTGATCATCGATATCGGGAACCATGAGGCCTTCCCCATGAAGTACATCTCCGGGCGCGGTCCCACCACGGACGACGAGGTCTCCCTGTCCTACAGCCAGGCCGAGGCCACGGGCGCCAAGGAGGGATCCACGGTCACCGTGCAGACCGCCGGCGGGGACAAGGACCTCACGGTCACGGGCGTCTACCAGGACATCACCAACAACGGGAAAACCGCCAAGGCCACCTTCGACGACGGTGCCCCCGCGCTGTGGCAGATCATCTACGCCGATGCCCACTCCACGGACCAGGCCAGCGCCTTCGCCCATGACCTGAACGAGAAGTACCCGGGCATCCAGGCGATCGGCATGAACCAGTACGCCTCCCAGTTCTTCGGGGCCACCGGCTCCCAGGTTCACCGCATCACCATGATGGCCTGCGTCATCGCACTGGGACTGTCCTTCCTCATCACCGTCCTGTTCACCGTCCTGATCGTGTCGAGGGAAAGGCCCCAGCTGGGCGTTCTCCTCGCACTGGGCTGCACCAGGGGCGCCGTCGCCCGTCAGTACCTCATCCGTTTCGGCGTCCTGGCCCTGACCGGTATCGCCCTGGGGCTCCTGGGCACCTTCACAGTGGGAGGCTCCGCGATCGGAGCGGTCATGTCCTCACGCGGAGCACCCGATCTTCAGCTTCTACCCAACCTGTGGCTAGTGGGACTGGTCCTGCCGGGCGCGCTACTGGCCACCGTCATCGGCGCAGTCGCCCTGGCACTCAGGCGCCTACACACCATGCCCCTGTCCACGACTCTGACCACCGGCGAATGAGAGAGAACGATGAGCACCTCGATCCCCACCAACGCCCACCCGGACACTGCGGGCACGACACCGGCCGAGGCCACAGGTCCCGCCCTGCGTGCCCGGGGCCTGTCGAAGAGCTACCAGAGCCCCGTTCTGACGGACCTGGATCTGGACATCGAGCAAGGGCAGTTCGTCGCCATCATGGGCCCCTCCGGGTCCGGGAAGTCGACGCTTCTGCACTGCCTGAGCGGAATGGACCGCCCCACCGACGGCTCAGTACTCCTGGGAGACACCGAGATGACCACCCTGAGCGAGAAGGAGCTGGCGGCGCTGCGGTTGACGCGCTTCGGTTTCGTCTTCCAGCAGGCTCATCTCATGACGACTCTGTGCCTGTTGGACAACATCGTCCTACCCGGGTTCCTGGCGGGTCTGCGTGCGCGCCCCGAGGTGACGGCGCGAGGACAGGAGCTCATGAAGCGCATGGGGATCACTGAGCTGGCCGCCAGCGGCGTCACCGAGGTCTCCGGCGGCCAGCTCCAGCGGGCAGGCATCTGCAGGGCGCTGATCAACGACCCCGGGATCGTCTTCGCCGACGAACCCACAGGGGCGCTCAACTCGGCGACAGCACTGCAGATCCTCGACCTGCTCGGCGAGGTGAACGCCTCAGGGACGACCCTCGTCATGGTCACCTGACGCCCAGGTAACCGCCGGGCCGATCAGGGTCCTGGTACTCGTGGACGGCCGGATCGAGGAGGACTCTCTCTGGGCCGTTACCGGGAGACGGAGGCTCCCTCACGCCTGGTCACGGTCACCGAGGCCCTCCAACGCCGCAGCGTGTGACGGCAGCGGGCTCAGTGGCCGCCACAGCCACAACCGCCGCCGTTCGAGGCGGACGCGGAGACGTCACGCAGGCCCAGCAGGTTGCCGGCCTTGTGTCCCGGGGTGACGCCCTGCAGGGCTCGCCGCCCCCAGCGCAGTCGTCACCGCTGTGGCGACTGCGACGGCATCCACGTCCTCCGGGAGGTCTGCACGGGCTGGGGCCGGTAGCCCTCGCCCAGGGGTTGGGCAACCGCGGGAGCGGTCGCCCGCTCGTCCTGCTCACTCCGCTTGCCGTGACCGCCGCATCCGCAGCTGCACCCACCGGTCTGGCTCATCATGTCTCCTCAGAAAAGGCACTCATCATGTCTGCTCACGCCGGACGAGGCCGGCGGCTCGTGTCGGACTCGTTCTCAGGCCGGGTCGAGGACCAGAACCGGACGCGCGCGCGAGCCTGTGATGCTCCCAACAGTGCCACGAGGCCGTCCGTCGAGGGGCGAATCCGGCCCGACGCGCCGCCCGGGGCCCCTTTGGAGCCACCGTGCCCGACTGGCCCTCGGGCGCCTCGGTCCGCTCCAGGACCGCGGCGTCGAGCGGTTGGCCGTAGCGCAGTGCGCGGGCCTCCTCTTCTGTGAGGGCCAGCTGCTCGAAGCAGCGCCGGGCCACCTCCTCCAACGGGATCGTCGCCAGGCCTTTCGGGTGGGGGGAGGCGGCGTCGGCCTGGGTCCGTTCCGACAGGGTGGCGAGTATGGGCCTCGTCCACGACGAAGGGGCCGACGCCGGTGCGCCGCAGCGCGGTCAGGTGTGCGCCGCACCCCAGGGACTGCCCCAGGTCCCGGGCCAGGGCTCGCACGTAGGTGCCCGACGAGCAGGAGACCACGACATCGAGATCCACGACCTGGACCTCGCCTCCGGCTCCGTCCGCCTCGGCGCCCGTTGAGACATCCGCTGCCGCAGCACTGGCGAGGTCGACACCTACCTGACGGGGCTCTCCTGTCAGGCGCAGCACGTGGATGGTGACGGGCCTGGCCTCCAGCTCGACGTCCTGGCCGTCGCGGACCCGCTTGTAGGCGCGCACACCGTCGACCTTGATGGCCGAGACGGCGCTGGGCACCTGCTGGATCCGTCCGGTCAGGCCGCCAGCGCCTTCCGCAGGCGCTCCTCGGTCAGGTCGTCCGTCCGGCAGCCGTGGGCCGTGGTGACCTCGCCCTCGGCGTCCTCGGTGGTGGTCTCCACCCCGGGCGGATGGTGACCTCGTAGGGTCTTGTCCGCTCCCACCAGATGGGTGAGGAACCGGGTGGCACGCCCAATCCCCCAGGGCCAGCAGGCCGGTGGCCATGGGGTCGAGGGGTGCCAGCGTGGCCCTGCTGCGGGTGGCGGCCAGGCGCCGGGTGGCGCCGACGACGTCATGGCTGGTCAGCCCCTGGGGCTTGTCCACCAGGAGGATCCCGTCGGAGGCCGGGACGGCGCCGCGAGCGACCTCGAGACGGCGCCGACGCGCACGGTGGTGGTCGTTCTCGTGACCGGCCCGCACCACCGGCTCAGCCTGCTTGGAGACGCTCACAGGGACCTCGGCGTCCCGAGCCGGGCCCCTGATCGGTCGTCTGCTCGTCATCCTCGCCGGCCTCTGTCGCGTCCTCATCGTCGTGGCGGTAGGGGTCGGTCTCGCCCGCATAGGTGGCGCCCTCGGCGACGCCTTGGCGATCTGGGCGTCGCGCACCCGGGCCTGCGCCAGGGGCGTCCTCGAGGGTCTTGGCGGTGGTGGGCAGGGGCATCGAGCTGGAAGGTCAGCGACGGGGTCAGACGGATCCCCAGGGCCTTGCCGACCTCAGAGCGGATGAGGCCCTTGGCCGAGCGCAGGGCCCTGGCCGTCTCCTCGCGCTCCTCATCACTGCCGTAGACGGTGTAGAAGATGGTCGCCTGCTGGAGGTCCCCGGTGACGCGGACGTCGGTGACGGTGACGAAGCCCAGGCGCGGGTCATGATGCGCCCCTAGAAGGAGACGGGCGACGGTCTCATGAGATGCGGTCGGCGACCTTGCGGGCGCGGGCGGCGTCGGCCATGGTGGGACTCCTTCACGTGCGGGGGCCGGGTCTGTGAGGGCCCGGGGCTGAGCGATCGGGACCGATCGGCGCGCCGTCCTCGCCCGCTGAAGAGCAGAGCCCTTCAGAGGCGGTCCAGTGCGCCTCACTATGCTACGTGGAGCGGCGACGCGGTCACCGCCGCCATCCCCGAGCGCGAACGGATCAGGAACAGATCACAATGAGATCCTCCCCCGGTGCATCCTCCTTGGAACCCGAGCCCTCCGCGACTCCGGGTTCTCCGGCCGGCACCCGGGTGCCGGCGTCGGACTCAGGAGCGCTCAACGGCACCGGAATGGCCCTGGTCATCGGCTGCTACACCCTCTGGGGCGTTTTTCCCCTCTACTTCCGGCTGCTCTCGTCGGCCCGGCAGCGTGGAGATCATCAGCCACCGGATCGTGTGGACCCTGGGCACCTGCCTGCTGCTCGTCGCCGTGCGCCGCCGTTGGACGAGTCTTGCCCGCGTCTGCCGCACGCCCCGTCTGCTGGGGGCGCTGACCGTCTGCGGGCTCCTGGTCTCGGTCAACTGGCTCGTCTACGTCTATGGTGTCAACACCGACCGTACGGCCGACGCCGCTCTGGGCTACTTCATCAATCCGCTGGTCACCGTGGCCCTCGCCTCGCTGGTGCTGCGCGAGCGTCTGCGCCCCGCGCACCGGGTCTCGATCGTGCTGGCGAGCGCCGCCGTGGTGCTCCTGGTGGTCCTGCAGGGCTCGCTGCCGTGGATCTCCCTGGCGCTGGCTTTCTCCTTCGCCCCTGTACGGCCTGGTCAAGAAGCAGATTGGGGCGCAGGTGGATGCCCTCACTGGCCTGGCAGTGGAGAGCACCGTCGTGGCCCCCGTCGCTCTGACCTATCTGGGATACCTGGTCTGGCAGGGGCACTCGGCCTGGCAGGCGCCACAGGCGGGCTGGTCGATCATGGCGCTGCTCGTTGTGGCCGGGCCGGTGACGGCGGTTCCGCTGCTGCTCTTCGCCGCCGGGACTCGGCGCGTACCGCTGTCGGTGGTGGGCATGAGCCAGTACATCGCCCCGACCATCCAGTTCCTCCTGGCCTGGGCCGTCTTCCGCGAGCAGATCCCGCCGGCCCGCTGGGCGGCGATGGTGCTGGTGTGGTTCGCGGTGGTCGTCTTCATCGGTGACGCGGTCCACCAGCTCCTCCGCCGTCCTCGTCTGCGCCCGGCAGGTCGACCTCGGACCCGAAACGCTCCAGGAGCGGACCGATGATGTCCATTGGCAGGGGAAAGACGACTGTGGAGTTCTGGTCGGCGCCCAGCTCCAGGAGGGTCTGCAGGTAGCGCAGCTGGAGGGAGGCCGGTGACCTCGAGAGCGTGTCCGCCGCCTGGCGCAGCTCCTCGAGGCCTGGAGCTCACCGCGTGCGTTGATGATCTTGGCGCGGCGCTCACGCTCGGCCTCAGCACCACGAGCCATGGCCCGCTGCATCTGCTCCGGGATCTCGACGTCCTTGATCTCGACGACGCTGACCTGCACGCCCCAGGGCTCGGTGAGCTTCTCAATGATGTCGCGCAGGTCGGCGTTCAGGGCGCTGCGATGCGCGAGCACAGTGTCAGGTCGACCCGCCCGAGAACGGATCGCAGTGTGGTCTGGGCGATCTGGGGAGGTGGCGATCGCGTAGTTCTCCACCTCCATGACGGCCTTGACCGGGTCGGTGACGTTGAACAGGACGACGGCGTTGACGCGCGCCGGCACATTGTCCTCCGTAATGACCTCCTGGGGCGGGATGGTCAGGTGACCACTCGGGTGTCCACCCGGACCAGACGTTCGAGGAAGGGGATGACCAGGTGCAGACCGGGCTTGTAGACGGGCCGCAGGCGCCCCAGCCTGAAGACGATGCCCCGCTCGTACTGGGTGATGATCTTGAGCGAGAGCGCCAGGGCCAACAGCACAAGGACGAGGAGCGCCGCGATGGCGACTACAGGAGCAGTCATGGAGGATCCTTCAGGAAGGTGGGTCGAGGCGGAGCAGAAACATGGGCCGGGTCATCTGGTCCTCGTGTCGGTGCCCTCGTTCCACACCGAGGACCAGGAGCGTCTGGCTCCGCCGCGAGAGTCTTCCGGTGCGCCGTCCGAGCCCGGCTCGGCACCGGCATCCGGCACACGTTTGCGGGTGCGCAGGGCGGACACTCGGCGCAGCTCGGGCTCGTCGGAGGCAGCGGGCGAGCCGTCAGGCCTTCTGACGTCGTCGGACTCGGCGATGAAGGAGACGTGAGCGGTCCGGCCCGATGCCGCCGCACGCGCCTGAGCGGTGGCGATCGCCTCGGCCGCCTCTCGCACCGAGCGGTAGCCCGAGGGACGCGAGCCGATCGTGACCGGCACGGGCCCGGCTGAGACGCTGCTCGCGGAGCGACGGGCCTCCTCGGCCTCCTGGTACTCCCGAGAGCCGACGTGCGGCAGGTGGGCCGGGGCGTTGTCCGGAGTGCTCCGTAGGTGGCGGGCCAGTGGCAGGACTCCTGTGACGATGACGATGACGGTTGTTGTGCCCAGGACGATGAGGTCACCGGTGGCGTGAAGGGCCATCATGAGAAGCAGCGGGATGAAGACGCCGACACAAGCGATGACCAGGCCCACGCCACGGTGGAAGCGTCCGGCGTCGGAGTAGGGCCACGGGTCGATGGGCCGGGTGATCTCCCGCGGGCCAGGGTGGGTGAGCAGCTGTCCTTGGACGGACAGCGCCCGCAGATCGCGTGGGCGCCCTCGTAGCGGATGACGCGTTTGTCCGGGTCGAGGCCGTGGGCCACAGCCACTGGTCCTCGTGGCACCTCCATCCGTCGACGTCGTCGTGGTGAGACGAAAGTCCGCGTGACGCCAGGACATCGAGTGCCGGGCGCTGCGTGAACCGAGGACGTCCACGACCCACGCAACGGCCAGCATGATGAGCGCGTAGGCGGCGACGAGCCACACGCTCAGATCGGGAGCGCCCATCAGTCGTTCAGTTCCGCGCGCTCGCCGCGCCAAGCCTGCGCCCGCCCCTTGATCTCCTCGTAGAGGGCGTCCTCGGCGAAGGTGTCCACCGTCCTTCCGCGACGCCAGTTCCTGAGTCCCAGGAAGGCGATGTAGAGGTATGGCAGGACTCCGCCGATGATGAAGATGAGATCTCCGGGCATCCGTCCCCACTCGATGATGGTGTTGACCGAGCTGGTGACGTAGATGAGCTGGCGGGCCTCGAAGTAACCGGTACCCACCGAGTAGCGCAGCTGGAGGATGCCCAGCGGCAGCAGGGTGGCGAAAGCACATCCAGGCCAGGCCGATGTTGAGGCTCCAGAAGGAGGTCTTGGCGAGCTTCTCAGGGCCACTTGTCGGCCGGCACCAGGTAACACAGGGCGAACATTCCCAGCGCCAGCGCCATGAAGCCGTAGACCCCATCACTGGATGCGTGGGCGTGGTTGGCCGTCAGCGCGGTGCCGATCTCGTAGTAGGACACGATGGGCAGGTTGACCAGGAAGCCGAAGACACCGGCTCCCAGGAAGTTCCAAGCCGACGGCCATGAGGAACATGACGGCCCAGCGGTGCGGGAAGGGTCCCGCCTCCTTGCCGTGGCGGTTGGCACCGAGCTGCATGAAGGCCCAGGCCTCCACCGTCAGGAAGGTCAGGGGATCACTTCGGCGGCTGAGAAGAAGGCTCCCAGGGCCATGTGCTCCACCGGTGTCCCGGAGAAGTAGAGGTGGTGCATGGTGCCGATGACGCCGCCGGCGGGTACAGGATGATGTCCATGAAGATGATGCCCAGTGCGATCTTCTCCCGGACAACGCCCAGGAGGACGAACACGTAGGCGACCATGACGGTGGTGAACAGCTCGAGGAAGTCCTCAACCCACGGGTGAACCACCCAGAAGCGCCAGAACTCGGCGACGGTGACATGGGTGCCGGTGCGGGCCATCATCCCCACAGCATAGAAGGCCCGGGATCGCCAGGGCGGCGAACATGAACAACCAGGGGCATGTTGGCCACGTGCTCGTTGCTCAGGGCGCCAGCGCATGGCGCGCCAGATGATGAACACCCAGATGAACAGGGCCAGGGTGAGCGGGACCTGGAAGACGAAGGGCAGGTCGAGGTACTCCCACTGCTGGGAGAACAGCGGTCCCTTGGCCCAGCTCAGACCGTGCTGGCTGGCACCCTCGGCCAGGCAGGACAGAACGACGACGACCGTGGCCGCGATGAACAGGGTCCACACGGGACGTGCTGCTTCTTCGGCTCGCGCCTGGCGATGAACGGCGTCAGGAACAGACCGGCCGCAAAGCAGCCCGATGGCGGTCCAGAACAAGGAGAGCTGGACGTGCCAGGTGCGGGCCAGGGAGAAGGGCAGGGAGCCGGCCCAGGTCGAAGCCGAAGAAGGACAGCACGTCGGCCCGGTGGTGCTCGGCCAGTGCCCCCAGGAGCGTCTGAACGAGGAACAGGGCGGCGATGGTGAACACGTACCAGGCCACCACCCTCTGCGACTTGGTCAGTCCGATCTCCTCGGGTTGTCGGAAGGACAGGGGCCGGGGCCTCCTCCGAGTGCCAGCCGATCCTCTGGCTCCAGCGGCCGTAGATGGCGAACATGACGGTTCCGCCGATGAGGGACGATCAGTGAGAGGACCGACCAGATCATGAGGTCACCGGTGGGCGCGTTGCCGACCAAGGACTCCGGAGGCCAGTTGTTCGTGTAGGAGTAGTCGTGCCCCGGGCGCTGCGCCGACGAGCCCCAGGCGGTCCAGCCGAAGAAGGCCGTCACCTGCTTGACCTGAGTGGGATCGGTGATGAGATCCGGCTTGAGTCCATGGCTGTGGGCATCGGGCCCGAACATCTTGGTGTAGTGGCTGACGGCGTCGTTGTAGGCCTTGACCTGCTCGTCAGTCCACACCAGGGTTCCCGTGGAGGAGTCATAGCGGTTGGTTCGCAGCATCTCCTTGGTGGCGGTGGCCGGGTCCTCGACTCCCTGGGAGGCGAGCTGCTCCTTGACGCTCGTGGCCTCCAAACGGAGGTACTCGGCGGTGAAGTCGGGGCCGAGGTAACCACCGTGCCCCAGGATGGAGCCGTACTCCATGAGGCCCCTGGCCTGGAAGAGCTTCTGCCCCTCGGTGATGTCCTGCGACGTGAAGAGGGTCTCGCCGCTCTCGGTGACAACCCTCTCCGGCTGAGGCATGGAGTTGGTGTGAGGTGCGATAGGCCAGCAAGCCCATGACGGTGAATCCGAAAAAGCATGACCAGAGCGACACCCTGGATCCAACCCTTGCCGATGAGGGGCGAGCGCGTCGGATTGTCGCCCCTTCAGCCGCGGCGGCGAGAGTGACATGAGAATACCTCCGTGTATCTCAGCAGACAGCGGATGTCTTCCGCGTCTGACAGTCACCGTACAAGCACCACACCGCCCACTTACGGGGCAATCCGGGACTATCCCGTCAGCACACCGACCGATCGGCAATATTTCATCAGATCTACGCCATACATATTCAACACGTAGAATCGGCCGCCAATCGAGACTCCAGCCATTTTAACAACACTTTACTTTGCTATTTAGCTAAGGTGACCTTAACTAAGAGCCTGCGCGATGAAGAGTTGATCGCGACTTATTGTCACAAAACACTGTATAGAACCGAGAATCGGCGGTATAATCGTCCACACGGCAAGTGTTTGACCCCGTTTGTAAGGCACGATGATGTCCTTTTCTGCCCTAGCTGCACAGACCGCCAACGACGTCGCCCAGCAGTGCGTCGACACCGAGACCTTTCCGCTGTGGTTGCGCGTCACCCACTTCATCAACTTCCTCCTCATGGGCGTCCTCATCCGCTCCGGCATCGAGATCATCGCCTCGCACCCGCGCTTCTACTTCAAGGACCAGTGCGAGGCCCGGCTCCGAGGTGGATCCGGTTCACCAAGGACAAGGTGCCCCTTGAGGAGGGCGCCTTCACCGCTCGGGACGACCAGCGCGACCTCTCCCGCTCGTCTCGCTGCCCGGCCGGGCCAAGATCAGGCTAGGGCGTGCATGGCACGGAGTGGCCACGAGCTTCTGGCTGCTCAACGGTGTCATCTACGTCGCCTTCCTCGTGGGCACCGGGGCCTGGCAGCGCCTGGTTCCGACGATGTGGAAGATCCTCCCGACGCCTGGGACTCCCTGCTGACCTATGCGCATCTGCGCACCCCGTCCCTAATGCGACTTCACCCCCTATGACAGCCTTCAGCAGCTGGGGTACTTCTTCATCGTCTTCATCGCCGCCCCGCTGATGATCGTGACAGGGCCCAGTCATGTCTCCCGCTGTCGTCGGGCGCTTCCCTGGTACGCCAAGATGTTCGGCGGTCGCCAGGCCGCTCGCTCCCTGCACCTGATTGGCATGTTCACCTACCTGGGCTTCGCCATCGTCCACGTGGGTCTGGTGTTCATCGTGCACGCGCCCCACAACCTCCACCCACCTCGTCTTCGGCTACTACGACCCCAACCGCGTGGGCCAGGCCTATGTCACCCGTCCTGGCAGCGATCGTCGTCGTCGTGGCCCTCTGGATCGCCCTGTCCTACTGGACACTGGCGGACACGCGCCGCAGCCAGAAGATCCTGTGGGACGCCACGCGGGGATCCGGCGGGTCACGGTTGACCGTTGCAGTTCGCAGCAGGCGGCTAAAAGCCGTGGACGGAAGGACATCTCCAAGTTCCACTGGATCAACACCCACCCCCTCGCGCGAGGTCCCCGGAGTACCAGGACCTGGCTGCGAACGACTTCGCCGACTTCCGCCTCGAGGTGGGCGGCCTGGTCTCGGAACCGGCATCCTTCTCCCTTGACGAGCTCAAGGAGATCGCCATCCAGTCCCAGATCACTGTGCACACCTGTATGCAGGGGTGGACCGGTATCGCCAAGTGGACGGGAATCCGTGTCGGGACCTGCTCACACAGGTCAGCCAGATCGATCCCGAGGCCGGGTGGGTAATGTTCGAGTCCTTCGGCTTGGCCCAGCACATGCACGACGGACGCCCGGTTGAGACCCTACTACACGTGCCTCTCGCTGGACATGGCTCTCGAGGATGACACGATCCTGGCCTGGGCCCGCAATGACGAGCCGCTCTCAGGCATGTTCGGCGCCCCGCTGCGTCTGCGCTGCGAGTCGAGCCACGGATACAAGATGATCAAGTGGGTCCGGTCGGTGACATTGATCCGCCACTACAGCGAAGTCGGAGACGGCATGGGCGGGACCCGCGAGGACTCCGGCTACCAGGAGGTCAGCGCGCATCTGACGAGGCGCAGTCAGTCGCCCGGTTCACCTCGGTCAGCTCACAACGACGGCCGGCCACCCACGAAGGGTGGCCGGCCCGCCGATACCAGTGCGGCAGTGCTCAGTCGCGCGGCTTCGCGCATCTCCCAGGTCTCGATGACGTCGCCCTCGGCGATGTCCTTGGAGCCAGGTTGATACCGCACTCGTAGCCCTCGCGGACCTCGGTGACGTCATCCTTCTCACGGCGCAGCGTCTCAATGGACGAGGTCGCCGTCGACGACCACGCCGTCGCGCACCAGGCGGGCCTTAGCGCCCCGCTTGATGATGCCCGAGGCGGACGATGGAGCCGGCGATGGAGCCGAACTTCGAGGAGCGGAAGATCTGCCGGATCTCGGCGGTGCCGAGCTCGACCTCCTCGTAGATGGGCTTGAGCATGCCCTTCACTAGCGGCCTCGACGTCCTCGATCGCGTTGTAGATGACCGAGTAGAACTTCATGTCGACGCCCCTCGCGGTCGGCGATCTCCGAACGCGCTCGGCGGGCCGGACGTTGAAGCCGATGATGACGGCGGAGTCCACCGTGGCCAGGTTGACGTCGTTCTGCGTGATGGCGCCCACGCCGCGGTGGATGACGCGCAGGGCGACCTCCTCGCCGACGTCGATCTTGAGCAGGGGGAGTCCTCAGGGGCCTCGACCGCACCCGAGCTGTCGCCCTTGAGGATGAGGTTGAGGGTGTCGACCTTGCCCTCCTCGAGGGACGTCGGTGAGGTTCTCCAGGGACACGCGCTTGCGGCGCTTGGCCAGCAGGCGGCGCGCTCGGCGGCCTCACGCTTGTCGGCGATCTGGCGGGCCGTGCGGTCGTCAGGGGCGACGATGAAGGTCGCCGGCGCTGGGCACGTTCGTGAGCCCCAGGACCAGGGCAGGACAGGGCGGGCCCGGCCTCGGTGAGGTTCTCCCCGTGCTCGTTGAACATGGCACGTACGCGCCCGTAGGCGCTTCCGGCCCACGATCGGGTCGCCGACCCGCAGCGTGCCGCGCTCGACCAGGATGGTGCTCACGGCGCCGCGGCCCTTGTCGAGCTTGGCCTCGATAGTGACGCCGCGAGCCTCGGTCTCCGGGTTGGCGCGCAAGTCAGGGCGGCGTCCGCGGTGAGCAGGACCGCCTCGAGGGAGCTCGTCGATGTGAAGGCGCTGCTTGGCGGAGATGTCCACGAACATCGTCTCGCCGCCGTACTCCTCGGGAACCAGACCGTACTCGGTGAGCTGGCCACGGATCTTGTCCGTGTTGGCGCCCTCCTTGTCGATCTTGTTGACCGCCACCACGATCGGCACGTTGGCCGCCTGGGCGTGGTTGAGGGCCTCAACGGTCTGGGGCATGACGCCGTCGTCGGCGGCCACGACGAGAATGGCAATGTCGGTCACCTCGGCACCGCGGGCACGCATGGCCGTGAAGGCCTCGTGACCAGGGGTGTCGATGAAGGTGATCGGACGCTCCTCATCGTTCAGGTTGACGCGCACCTGGTAGGCACCAATGGACTGGGTGATGCCTCCGGCCTCGCCGGCGACGACGTCAGTGGAGCGGATCGCGTCCAACAGCTTGGTCTTACCGTGGTCGACGTGCCCCATGACCGTGACCACCGGGGGCCGCACGGCACGAGGGTGGCGTCGTCCTCGTCAGGCTCGAGGTCGATGTCGAAGACTCCAGCAGCTCGCGGTCCCTCGTCCTCAGGAGAGACGATCTGAACGTTGTAGCCCAGCTCGGCGCGCCCAGGAGGCGAAGGTGTCCTCGTCGAGGGACTGGGTGGCCGTGGCCATCTCACCGAGGTGGAACAGCACGGTTACCAGGGCAGCAGGGTTGGCGTTGATCTTCTCGGCCGGGTCCGTGAGCGTCGCCCCCTGGCGCACGCGCACCGAGGGTGGAGCCGTCACCGCGCGGGACGATGACACCGCCGATCGACGGCGCGCTCTGCTGCTCGAACTCCTGGCGCTTGGCCCGCTTCGACTTGCGTCCCCGCGGAGCTCCGCCGCCGCGGCCGAAGGCCCCTGGGTGGAGCCACGGCCACCACGACCGCCGCGGGGCCCGCCGAAGCCGCCGCCGGGACGGCCGCCGCCACCACCGCCGGGCCTGCCTCCGCCGCCGGGGGCGCAGAGCCGCGGCCTCCGCCACCACCGGCACCGCCGCGCGCGGGGAGCGCCGGGCCGGCCGATGGAGGACTGGCCGGGCATCATGCCCGGGTTGGGACGGGGACCGCCCGGACGCGGGGGCGCCACCGGGCGACCGGCCCCTGAGGGCGCGCACCGCCCTGGGGACGAGGGCCCCCCAGGACGCAGCCCGCCCTGGGGGCGAGGACCGCCGGAGCCACCCGGACGTGGCATGCCCTGGGAGGTGGCGAAGGGTTTGTTCCCCGGACGCGGTGCACCCGAGCGCGACTGGCCCGAGCGCTGGCCGCGACCACCCTGGCCGCCCTGGCGGGGCATGCCCTGGGAGGTGGCGAAGGGGTTGTTCCCCGGACGCGGTGCACCGGGACGCGGTCCCGGCGTCGGAGCGTTACGACGAGGGCCGGGCGTGGGGGCAGCCGCCGACTTGGGAGCACCACTGCCGGGCTTGGGCGCCTTGGAGGCGTCACCCGAGGCAGGGGCGCTCTCCTGGGAGTGCGGGTCTGGCAGCGCCGGCTGCGGGCTGGGCACCACCGCCCGGCTTCGGTGCTGATGCACCGTGCCTGGAAGCGGGCATGCCCGGCTTGGGAGCACCGGCGCCGGGCTTGGGGGCGGCCGGCTTGGTGGCCGGGCTCGGCGTCGAGTCCTGAGCACCGGCTCCAGCAGGTCCCGGCCTTCCGGCCTGGGCCGTACTGGCGCCGGGCTTAGGAGCGGCCTTGGAGGGCTTGGGAGCCTCGGGGGCGGTCTTGGTCGGCTTGGCGGCCTTGCTGTCAGTCTTGGTGTCCGCCGGCGCCTCCTGCACCTGGGCGGCGAGGTGCTCGCTGAACCCGGCGGGCGACGGGGGAGCTCGACCGCAGAGGAGGCCGCCTTGACGAACTCTCCCTGGTCCTTGAGCCAGGCCAGGATCACCTTCGAGGTGACCTTCTTGCCAGTGGGGTCGAGCTCCTTGGCGAGCTCATGAACGCGTGGTTTAGCCACTTTTCTCCTGTCCGGTTTCCCACCCCGGACAGGGGGTGGAGTGCTCTAGAGGCAGCTCATCGCTGGGTACTCATCGGGTGCCCATCGGCTTCCTACCCGCCTTCGCTATCGGTGGTCCGCTCACCCGGTCGGGCAGCGGGGCCCTCGCCGTCGTTGACCGGGTCCCGCTCCGGGAACCCGCGCACGCGGCCCACGTCAGTGGTCCGCCGGTGCGCAGGGCGCGTGGAACGGCACGTCGTCGCTCAGCGGGGTCAGGCACTCGGATCCGGATGGATCCAGGCGCCGCGCCCAGGTCTGACGGCGGGCATCGACGTCGAGCTCACCACTCGGCGTCAGCACGAGACGCAGCAGCTGCGCCGCGGGGCTCTTTGCCGACAGCCGATGCAGGTGCGCTCCGGGCACGTGAGGTGGTCGCCACCGTCCGTCGGTGTCCTTCCGCTGCTCTGCAACCGCTGACGCGGGCACCGCGGCCGAGACGTCCCGACTGCGGGACCCGCAAAGGTCCGCCGGAAGAGTCTACATCCCCGTGCAGGCGGGTTCAGTCGCCCAGCCCTGAGGGACCCTGTCACGTCGTCGGACTGGGAGCCCTGGCGGGGTGATCTCGCCGGACTCGGCGTCAGCGTGGATGTCGATCTTCCAGCCGGTCAGGGCGGGCGGCCAGACGGGCGTTCTGCCTCACTTGCCGATGGCCGGGGAGAGCTGGAAGTCAGGGACGATGGCACGGGCGGTGCGCTCCTCGGCATCAATGACGCCTACCGCGGCCACACGGGCCGGCGACAGGGCGTTGGCGATGAAACGCGCCGGATCCTCCGAGTAATCCACGATGTCGATCTTCTCACCACCGAGCTCGGTCATGACCGCTCGCACCCGCTGGCCCATGGGTCCGATGCGGGCGCCCTTGGCGTTGACGCCGCGGACCTTGGAGCGCACGGCCATCTTCGTACGGTGACCGGCCTCCCGGGCCACCGAGACGATCTCGACGTCACCGGAGGAGATCTCGGGGACCTCGCGCTCGAAGAGCTTGCGCACCAGACCGGGGTGGGTGCGCGAGAGGATGATCTGGGCCCCGCGGGTGCCGCGGGAGACGTCGGTGACGTGAGGCGCGCACGCGGTCGCCGTGGCGGTAGCGCTCACCGGGGACCTGCTCGTGGGGAGGCATGATGCCCTCGTGCTCCTCGTCCAGGCGCACGTAGACGATGCGGGGGTCGCGGCCCTGCTCCACGGTGCCGGAGATCAGCTCACCGGTCTTGTCCTTGAAGGCGCCCAGGACCTCCGAAGTCGCGGCGGTCCTGAATGCGCTGGACGATGACGCTGCGGGCGGTCGCCTGGGCGATGCGGCCGAAGTCGTCGAGGGGTGTCGTCGAAGTACTCCCCGTGGGCTAGGTCGTCCTCGTCGACCTCCGGGGGCCAGCACGCTCATGTGCCCGGTGCGGCGGTCGATCTCGACGTGGGCGCCCCGGATGGCTCAGGGACCTTGGGTAGGCACCCAGGATGGCGTCCTCGATAGCGGGCAGCAGGTTGTCAGGTCAATGCCCAGCTCGTCGGCGGCGCCTCGCAGCTCGGCATATTGATGTCCATGGGTGCTTAGGTCCTCTCTGGTCCGCTGGGCGGGTGTGCGCTGGGCTCCCCATCGAAGGTAGCCCGTGACGGGCCGGGTGGTCTATCAGGGCTTTCCGCGCCGGTCTGTCAATCTTCTATCAGTTCTCAGGTCACACTTATTCCCGGGCGCTATCCGCAGAGGCCATCTTATAAGCCCCGGCCTGTTGCCCGGCTCTAGAGACCGGCAACCACCATCCGGGCATCGAGGACGTCTTTCAGGGCGACACGGCGCGCGGTGCCGTCGACCTCGATGCTCACCGTGCCGCCGTCGCTCCCTTGCTGCTGTCACTGTCGGCGTCGGCTGCCGTGAGCGACGCCGGTGAGCTCCCTCATCGGCGGTACGCACCCGGGCGCTATGACCAACGGCACGTCTGAAGTGACGCAGGGTGATCAGCTCGCGCCCTGCTCCGGGGTGGAGACCTCAAGGGTGTACTGACCCTTGACAGGATCGGCCTCGTCGAGGGCCTGCAGGACAGCCGCAGTGACCGGCCCCAGGGCATCGATGTCAAGGTCTCCGGGACCGTCGGCCCGGGTCCACGAGGACGCGGACGACGGGTACCTGCCGCGCCGGGTGGTCTCCACGCCCTCGAGGTGGAGGCCGGCGTCGGCGACGACAGGGGGCGAGCACGGTCGGTGAGGCTGCGGGCCAGCGCGTCAGCCCGCTTGCGCGGATCGTGGGCCGCCATAGTCGTTCTTCCTCCAGGTGAGCCCGGGAGGGTGGCCAGACGGACGTGATCAAGATGGTCAAAATAGCCAAGACGGTCAACGTGGTCGACGTGGTCAAGGTCAGGATCATGCTACCCGCCGTCTGTGGGAGGATTCCCGCGTGAACACGTCGCTCTCCCGCCCTACCCAGACCCACCGGACTCCGGCGCCCGTCGGTGACGGCTCCGGCAGCAGCCGCGGCCCCGACGTCGCAGCCACCGGTCTGCGCATGAGCAGGCGCGCGGCGGTCCTCGCCCTAGGGGCGGCCGTGACCGCGCTGGGCGGCTGCAGGGCTACGCCTGGGAAGGGATCTCCGGCCTCTCTGCCGAGCGCCTCGCAGACGGAGACCACTCGCGACGGCCTGGCTCGGCAGGCCGCGCTCATCTCGTCCACCGCAGGGGTCGTCGCACAGGCCGGTGGCACGGACGCCACCGTGGCTCCCCTGGCCGAGGGCGTCAAGCAGACAGCGGACGCCCAGCTCGAGGACCCTGGGCGGCGTGTGGGGCCCTGGGCCTCGCAGGTACCGTCCTCCCTACCCCGACGGCCCCCGGTGCCCTCGGCGTCGGCCGACGCCGCAGTCAGGACCTGGCCACTGCCCTGGGCGACGGCTCGACGATGGCGCGCAGGGCGGCGATCAGCGCCGCCTCGGGCAGGACACACGGCTCTTCACCGCGCTGACGGTGGCCTGGAGCCTGCAGCACGATCTCATCGTCCCGGCGAGCTCGGCGGATACGCCGCGATGTGGACGTGGCTCAGGGCAGCAGGATCAGCGCCGGCCCTGCTGACCTCCTACGACGCTGCCCGTTACGCCATGGAGATCGCGGCGCGGCGATGATCCTCAGCGCACCCAGGCCGCCGACGACGCCAGGCCGCAACCTCCGTCGTCAACGCCGCCGTGGCCGCGGGTGGCGAGGACACCGACTGGGTGCCTACGCCGCCCCGACCGAGTCCTCCACCCCTGACGCGAGCGCGCGGGTGTCCTGGAGCCCGGCAGGTGTGGTCCGCCATCGTGTCGGCCGAGGTCCAGGGAGGCGGAGCTCGGCCAAGGCCTCCACGCCGGCCCGCGAGGCGGCCGTCACCGGCGCGGTCGACGCCGCCCGCCGCGCCACCGCCTGGGGCGCCGACTTCTCCTCCTGCCCGGCTACGCCACCTGATAAGCGGGTTCTCGAGGGCGGCCCCGGGACTCCGCCGCACGACAGGTGATGCCGGCCGTGCGGCGGCGAGGCCCCTAGGCCTTCTGGACGGCCTCCAGGGCGGTACGGACGGTGGCGCTGAGCTCGGCCGCGGCGGCGTCGGTGGCACGGGCGGCGCTCACCGGTACGGCGGTCGCGGATCTCCACGGTCCCCTCCTTGGCAGATCCCGGCCGACGACGAGCGTGTAGGGCAGACCGAGGGAGCTCGGCGTCGGCGAACTTCACGCCGGCGGAGACCCTGCGGCGGTCGTCGTA